>ERZ773079.1705-NODE-1705-length-12794-cov-20.744799_pt1 | contig 12794 bp, 11 predicted proteins | sample MGYA00511355_ERZ773079 | MGnify/ENA primary metagenome ERZ773079 (study PRJEB29015, sample SAMEA2737979) | human oral metagenome | biome: human oral; feature: human-associated habitat; material: dental | place: China | collected 2117 ... | reverse complement strand
TACTGTCTGCGGCTTCGTCGCCTTGTCCTGATTTAAATTTAATCCACTATATAAAGCTATATCACAAAATCCAGCAGGTAAAAGTCTTCTTTGCCCACGCCGCATTCGGGGCATTTCCAATCGTCGGGGATGTCATCGAATTTGGTGCCGGGGGCGATACCGTGTTCGGGATCGCCGAGGTCTTCGTCGTAAATCCAGCCGCAAGGGCCGCACATGTATTGTGCCATGGTGTGTTCCTTCTAATGGTTGAGGTCGTCTGAAAACGGTCGGCAAAAGGTTTTCAGACGACCCCTTGTTGGTCTGTTTCAGCCCTTATGCCGCTTCCAGCGCCGCGATTTCTTTGCGCAAGTGTTTCAACGCGGGGGTAACGATGGCGACAAACATGGCTTCGCGGACGCGGCGTTGGGCGGGGCTGCGCATGAGGTAGCCTTTGGCGCCGGCGTGTAAGGCGGCGGATTGGGCGGCAGCAAGCGTCAGCTCGGCGGCGGCAGCGCGCAGTTTCAGCGTGGCGAGGTTGTCAGGCGTGTTGTTCCAAGCCAAGTCTGCCAGCCGTTCGGTGGTTTGCCATGCTTCGTCCAAGGCGGCTTTGAGGCTGTCGTAGCTGTCGTCGAGATAGCTGTTGACATCGGCGTTGACGACGTTGGCGATGCGGATGATGCCGAGGCTGCCGTCAATCACGCCTGCGCCGATGCCGATTTGCAGCAGGATAAAGCCGGACTTGATGGAGGCGATGTAGTCGGAGAACTGTTCGGGCGCGGCAATCACGTCTTCGTCAGGGATGAATACGTCTTTGAAGTTCAGGCTGAACGTGCGCGTGCCTTCGAGGGCGCAAAATTCGGGGCAGGCTTGCAGGGTTACGCCTTCCCATTGTCCGCCGGTGATGAACATGACGTAGCCGTCGCCGATTTGGGCGGTATTTGCCCAGATGTGGTCTTCGCCGATGTTGGATACCCACGGCAGCGCGCCGTTGACTTTGTAGCCGCCGTCCACGCGCTCGGCTTGAAGGTTGTGTTTTTCAATGCCGGCGAGGTGTTTGACGGTATTGGACATGCCCGTACCCGCCAAGACTTTGCCTTGCAGGATGTCGGCGAGGTATTTGTCTTTGACGGCTTGGTTGGGCGTCTGGTGCAGATACCACGCGCAAGCCGCCTGACACCATGCGCTGAACGAGGTCGCGCCGCATTCTTTGCCGACTTCGCGCAAGACGGCGATTTGCGTCGCCAAACCCAAGCCGTTGCCGCCTTCCGCTTCCGTACCGACTGCGCCGAATCCGCCGATGGCGCCGAGTTCGCGCATAAAATCTTCGGGATACAAGCCATTGCGGTCGATTTCGTCCACTAAGGGTTTGAGTTTGGCTTTGACGAGTTCGGCAACTTGAGACAATAAGGTTTCACGGTTCATGGTCTTATCCTTGAAAATGTGTGCGGACGGCGCGGGGAGGGGCGTTCCGTTTGAAAGGAGGAAAGCAGTCCGTTACAGGGACGGCGTTTTTGAAAAAGGTCGTCTGAAAACGGGCAAATAGTTTTGCCGCCGCTTTTCAGACGACCTTGGGTCAGAATCAGGCGAACGCCTGCAATTCAGGGTTGATTTCTGTTTGCGCGACGTTGTTGACGTAGTTGCACAAAGTCGCCAAGGCAACGCCCATTACGACTTCGACAGCCTGCTGCTGGTTGTAGCCGGCGTCGAAGAAGGCTTTGAGTTCGGCATCGGATACCGCGCCTTTTTTCGCCATCACGGCTTGGGTGAACGCGGCGAGCGCGCCCAGTTTGGCATCGTCAAACTCGCCCGCCGCCAACGCGCGTGCGGCTTTGATGGATTGCTCGGACAGGAGTTTTTTCAGGGTTGCCAGTTTGGTGTGGCCTGCCACGCAGAAACCGCATTCGTTGGTGCGGGCAGCGATGATTTGGATGACTTCGACTTCACCGGGAGTCAGGCTGTTGGCGGCGTTCAGTTTGCCGACTTCTTGATAAAACGCCAACGCTTCGGGCGCGTTGGCCAATACGCCGATGAGGTTGGGGATAAAGCCGTTGTTTTTCAGCGCGGCTTCGACGCGGGGTTTTGCTGCTTCGGGAGCGGTTTCGACGGTGTGTACGGTTAAGCGTGCCATATTGGTTTCCTTTTTATTTGCGATTTGTCAAAAGATGGGGGCATAGTAGGGAAACAAATCCCAAAGTTGAAAGACCTGATAATTATTTTGATAAAACCAATAGTTATAAACGTCCAAGAAATTGATTAGATTTATATAATTATTTAATTACATCGATAGTTTTAAAAAATAGGTATAAATGGAAAAAAAATCAAAAAAGGTCGTCTGAAAACCGAATACAGTTTTCAGACGACCTTTCATTCACTTATCCAATCCTAACCTTATCACTCAGCCCAGTTTTTCTTCTTACTGGTTTTACCTATACCCGGATTGAAACTGTTGGTCGGGTCGAGTTTACGGTAGAACTGTTTGAGCGCGGGTTTTGCTTCGTATAAATGACCGACGTTGTGTTCGGCTGGATATTGCGCGCCTCGTTGGTCTAAGAGATGGAGCATTTCATGCTCCAATGCCATGCAGTCGTTGCCTTTTTTGATGATGTAATCCTGATGGAAAACGTGGCACATGAAATGTCCGTAGTAGAGTTTGTGGATGATTTTATTGTCGATTTCCGACGGTAGTTTTTCAAACCAGTCGCGGTCGTCGCGGCGCAGGGCGATGTCCAGCGCGACCAAGTCTTCCACTTCGTCGTCATGCACGGCGCGGTAGCGGATGGCGGCGGAAGCGACGGCAAAACGGTGCAGCATGGCGGCTTGGGTTTCTTCCGCGTTGCATTCGAAAAACGCGCCGCCGTGGCGTGCAAAATACTCTTTCAGGAACGCGCGCGCTTCATCGACGCCTTTTCCGCCCATTTTCAGAATCAGATGGTGTTCGTATTTGTCGCGATAATCGCGCATGGATTTGGGCAGGTGGTCGGGCAGGTATTTGCTGATGAACTGCATGACTTTGTCGGAAAAATGTTTGGGCAGGAAGCTGACTTTTTTGCTGAAGCGGTCAACTTTGGCTTTAAAATCAAATAATTTCGGCAGTTGGTGTGTACCGAATTTTTTGATGACGTAGAACGTGTCTTTGCCGTACACGTCGGCAATATCAAAAGCATGACGGTGGATGTATTCGCCGGAAATAGGCAGGCTTTCAAATTCACCCAAGGCGGCGCGGCGGATGTCGGTCAGTTCGTTGATGTCGTTGGTGCCGATGTAGAACACGGCGGTTTGCTTCTCTTGCGGGAAAGTATCCAAGCGGACGGCGAATACCATCAGTTTGCCCGCGCAGCCGGACGCTTCGTAATGGCGCGCCGGGTCGGCATTGAAACGCGCGGCGGTCGGCTCGTCCACTTGGCGCACATGGTCGCAATAGGCGTGGTCGTGTCCTTTGCCCGCATCTTGCGTGATGTCTTTTCTTTGATAGTGATGGCCTTGAAGATTAGTCAGGATTTCTTCGGGCGTGTCGCCCAAATCTATGCCCAAATGGTTGACCAGCTCCAGTTTGCCCTCTTCGTTGATTTGGGCAAACAGCGCCATTTCTGTGTAAGCCGGGCCGCGCTGCACCAATGCGCCGCCGGAGTTGTTGCACACGCCGCCCAAGACGGACGCGCCGATGCAGGATGAACCGATGACCGAATGCGGTTCGCGCCCCAGAGGTTTCAGCAGCAATTCGAGCTGGTTCAGGGTCGAACCGGGCAGGCAGACGACTTGTTCGTTGTTGTTGATGGTTTGGATGATGTTCATCCGCATGGTGTTCACAATCACGATGTCGCGGTCGTAATCGTTGCCGTCGGGGGTCGAGCCGCCCGTCAAACCGGTATTCGCCGCCTGCGTAATCACAATCACGTCCGCTTCGACGCAGGCCTGCAAAATTTTCCACATTTCCAGAATGGTTCCGGGGCGCACCACTGCCAACGCCCTACCCTCGCCGAAACGGTAGCCTTGGCGGTATTGTTCGGTTTTCGCGGGGTCGGTGATGATGTATTTTTCGCCGACGGTTTGAGTCAGGCTGCTGATTAATTGCGAGGCGTTCATGATGCGCTCCTGATGGGTTTGTTTATGGTTCTCCCGGGGAGATATATATCTGCGGGAAACGCAGGCAATCGACCCGATATATCGAAATGAAAATATTGTAGTAACGCAACAAAGTAAAGTAAAGGTCGTCTGAAGGCAAATTTTTCGAATCTCCCCGATATTTTGACCGAATGCCGTACCATCATCTGAAACACCCCTCAACAAAAAACCTTATTCAATCCAAGCTTTGGTTTTCAGACGATCCTATCCCTTTCCGGTGCAAACTTTGTGAATAATCAATTTTGACACTGATAGCGTCTTGCCAGCCTATGAGTTTTAAAACACAATGACCCGGTCTTTTATCAATAAAAAATGCTTCTCAACAATAACATCATTCTTCAGAAAGTCGCGCCTTTCTATTCTTCCAACTAAAATCTCCCGCGCGTCTTGCCTGATGGCACGTTACTAAAACCGGCTGAAAACAGAAGTTTTACCGCTCCGCTTTCCGTTTATACGGAGCGCGGCGGGTAGGGTTTTCTTAACTGTCAATCAAGTGAGGACGCTTCATGAATCAGTCAAAACTTCTCAGATGGTCCATTACGGTCGCGCTGGCGGGTTTTCTGTTCGGTTTCGATACCGTCGTGATTTCCGGTGCCGATCAGGCATTGCAGGAATTGTGGAAAAGCCCGGATTGGTTTCACGGTTTGGTCGTTATGTCATCCGCGCTTTGGGGGACGGTCATCGGTGCGCTCTTTGGCAGCATACCGACCGATAAATTCGGGCGTAAAAAAACGCTGGTTGTCATCGGCGCGTTGTATGTCGTCGGCGCGCTCGGTTCCGCGTTGGTCAACGACCCTTATTCCTTCGCCTTCTTCCGCTTCATCGGAGGCTTGGGCATCGGCGCATCGACCATTGCCGCGCCTGCCTACGTTACCGAAATCGCGCCTGCCGAAAAACGCGGACGCTTGGTGGCGATGTATCAATTCAACATCGTCTTCGGTATCCTGATTGCCTATCTTTCCAACTATATTTTCTCCGGTCTGAATTTGGGCGAGAACACTTGGCGTTGGATGCTGGGAGTACAAGTCGTCCCTGCCTTGATTTATACCGTCATGGTGTTGAGCATTCCGCTTTCGCCGCGCTGGTTGGTGATGAAAGGGCGTATCGACGAAGCGCGCAAAGTGCTTGCCTTGGTCAATCCTGATGCGGACATTGAAGAATTGGTCGCCTCCACCCGCGAAGACAGCGGTAAAAAAGAAAGCCTGTGGCTGAAAAAATACCGCCTGCCTGTTTTACTGGCATTCCTGATTGCGTTTTTCAACCAAATGTCGGGCATCAACGCCTTCCTCTACTACGCACCGCGTATTTTTGAAATCGCAGGTTTGGAAAAAAGCGCGGCCTTGGGCGGCAGCGTGGGCGTGGGTTTGGTCAACCTGATTTTCACTTTCGTCGGCTTGGCATTAATCGATAAATTCGGCCGCCGCCAACTGATGTATATCGGCTCGTTCGGCTACATCATTTCGCTCGGTTTGGTGTCGCTTGCCTTCTTCCTCGGCTGGAAGGGCATGGCGGTTCCGCTCTTTTTCTTCCTCTTTATCGCCGCACACGCCATCGGTCAGGGTACGGTGATTTGGGTGTTTATCTCCGAAATTTTCCCCAGCCACCTGCGTGCACAAGGTCAGGCGTTGGGCAGCTCGACCCACTGGGTGCTTGCCGCCGCCATTCCCGCCGCCATTCCGTTCCTGTTCGGCAGTATCGGAGCGGGCTGGGTATTCGTCTGCTTTACGGCGATGATGGTGTTGCAGCTCGTCTTTGTGATGACGATGATGCCGGAAACCAAAGGCGTGCCTTTGGAGGAATTGTCCAAATCGCTGATTAAAGAAGATGTTTAAATCGACATGAACGAAAAGGTCGTCTGAAAATGTTCAGGCGACCTTTTCCCATCCCGGATTCTATAGTGGATTAAATTTAAATCAGGACAAGGCGACGAAGCCGCAGACAGTACAAATAGTACGACAAGGCGAGGCAACGCCGTACTGGTTTAAATTTAATCCACTATAAATAAACCGCCGGTATCGGTGGTCAGGAGTTTCCCGTTAAAACCAAGGTCGTCTGAAAAATTTTCAGACGACCTTTTTGCTGTTTGAAATATCGTAATGACTGTAAACGGAATGCCAAAGGACACGCTGTCTCAGCATGTCAAAACAGATTTGCATCCCGCTCCCGAATACCACCCTCTTTATCCCTGTAACAGCCTTATCCCTTCTTCCTGCCAAACGGAAAAATAGGCAAGTAATCAACACGGTTATTACTATTATTCAAATAATTTAATTATGCCTCAAAAATATTGACTTAAATTAAATAAAACCGTTTTCTTCCTCACAAACTGCCTGACATTCTTTATACTACCAAAGTAGTAATTAACTACGCACAATGAACTAAACCAATAAAAGGAGCTCTAAGAATGAAACACCAGCTACTCCTTCTGCCGATTGCCTTAGCCGTCTCCCAGGCTTGGGCGGACACAGACCCCGTTCCCGAAGAAACTGTTATCCTTTCCCCCGTTACCGTCACCGGCACACAACAACAAAAAGCCAATAGCGTTACTTTCAACCCCAAAGCTGCTTTGCAACCCCTCCCTGCCGGAGACGGTGCGGACCTTTTACAGTCTGTCCCCAACATGAGCATCATCCGCAAAGGCGGAAGCTCGGGCGATCCATTGTTCCGCGGTTTGGGCGGTTCGCGCCTATCGATTAACGCAGACGACCAGTTTATTTACGGCGGCTGCAGCATGCGTATGGACCCGCCGACTGCCTACATCCACCCGAATTCTTTCGACAAAGTCGTCGTCACCAAAGGCCCGCAAACCGTAACCCAAGGCATGGGTTTGGTCAGCGGCTCGGTACAATTCATCCGCAAAGACCCTGATTTCAGCGAAAAACCTTACAACATCAACGCCTCCCTGACCGCAGGCAGCAACGACCGCCGCGACGGTTCGCTTGAAGCCGAGTTCGGCGGCAAATACGGCTACGTCCGCAGCAATATTTCCCATAACGAAGCCGGCAACTACAAAGACGGCTCAGGCAAGAGCGTCCACTCCCATTTCAAACGCGACAGCCAAATGCTGCAACTGGGCATCACCCCGACCGAAAACACCACCATCGCCGGCACATACGAACGCAGCAGGGCCAAGGTCGCCTACGCCGACCGCATGATGGACGGCAGCAAATTCGACCGCGACGCATGGAACGTCCGCTTTACCCAGCGCAACCTCACCCCTTGGTTCAGCGAACTCGAATTGCGCTACGGTGAAAGCGAAATCGACCACGTCATGGACACATACAGCCTGCGCACCATCCGCAATCCCGCAGGCAAACAGATTAAAAACGCCAACAACCCCAAACGCAACACCGACACAGGTCGTCTGAAAGCCACCTTCGATTGGGATAATCTCAACCTGCAAACCGGCGTAGATTATATGGACGACGTACACGTCGCCCGTATGGAGCGCGGCGGCGACGGTTACAGCCACAAGCCTTTTATGCCCAACCAAAGTTTCAAACAATGGGGCGTTTTCACCGAAGCCGCTTGGCAGCAAACCGACAAACAACGTTGGGTAGCAGGCTTGCGCCACGACCGTGTCAAAGCGCATTACGATTCCGCAGACGTAACCGATCCCGTTTTGAAACATCAGAAATTCAACTTGAATTCCGGTTTCTTACGTTGGGAACGTGATACGGATAACGGCTTGAAATACTACGCCGGATTCGGTATCGCCGAACGCTCGCCCGACTACTGGGAACGTCTGCGCGCCAAAAAGAAAATCATCCATCCCGAACAAAACCGCCAAATCGATGCGGGCATCATCTGGAAACGTCCTAACCTCCATGCCTCCGTATCCGTATTCGGCAGCGATGTCAAAAACTTCATCATACTCGAACGCCAAGGCACAGATTTAGGCGTACGCAACGTTAAAGCCTCTCGTTTCGGCGGCGAAGCCGAAGTCAAATGGACGTTTGCACCCAATTGGGAAATCGGCAGCAGCCTCGCCTACACCCACGGCAAAAACCGTACCGACGGCAAACCTTTGGCACAAACCCCGCCGCTCGAGTGGAACAACACCCTCGCCTTCGACAACGGCAAATTCAGCGCAGGCGCGTTATGGCGTGTCGTGGCGAAACAAAACCGTTACAGCAAAGGTCAAGGCAATATCGTCGGACAGGACATCGGCGCCTCTTCCGGCTTCGGCGTACTCTCGCTCAATGCCGGCTGGAAATTCAGCAAATACGCTACCTTGCAGGCCGGCATAGACAACGTGTTCAACAAAACCTATGCCGAATTCGTCAGCAAAGGCGGCGACCCTTCAGCAGGCACGCAAACCTTGCGCGTCAACGAACCTGGCCGTACCGCTTGGTTGAGGCTGCAAGCGAAATTCTGATGTTGAGTTGAGAAAGTGAAAGGTCGTCTGAAAACCCGATTGTGGGTTTTCAGACGACCTTTAGTTTTCCAACGCATCAAAACGGCTATTTGCCTGCTTTCAGCGATTGCCACAAGCGGACGCTCAGGCGGCTTGCATCTGTTGATTTGGGCGATACGATGAAACTTTTATCCATCAATTCCTTGGTCGGGAAGATAGACGCATCGCCGATATATTTTTCGTCCATCAATGCACGGGCAGGGCGGCTGGCGGGGGCGTAGGTAACGAAATTGCCGTTTTGTGCCGCGACTTCGGGATCGAGCGTGTGGTTGATGTATTTGTGCGCATTGGCGGTATTTTGGGCATCGCGCGGAATCATCAGGGAATCCACCCAGATGCCGACGCCGCTTTTGGGTGCTAACACTTCGATTTCGACGCCGTTCTTCGCTTCTTGCGCGCGTGTTTTGGCGATGTTCAAATCGCCGCCGTAACCGACTGAAACGCAAAGGTTGCCCGCCGCCATATCATCAATATAGCCTGACGAAGTGAAGCGTTTGATGTCGGGACGCACTTTTTTCATCATGTTGACGGCGGCTTTGATGTCGTCGGGGTTTTCGGTATTCGGGTCTTTGCCCAAATAATGCAGCGCGAGCGGGATTTGTTCGATGGCGCTGTCAAAATAGCTGATGCCGCAGGATTTCAGCTTTTTGGTGTATTCGGGATTGAACACCAAATCCCATTCGTTTTCGGGCAGCTGCTCCGTTCCCAAGGCTTTTTGGACCAGTTTTTTGTTGATGGCGAGCGTGTTGATGCCCCAGAAATAAGGGACTGCGTATTGGTTGCCCGGATCGACTTTTGCCATCATGGCAAGCAGGTCGGCATCGATATTGGCGTAGTTCGGGATTTGGCTTTTGTCGATTTTTTGATACGCGCCGGCTTTGATTTGGCGTCCGACGTTGGCAATGGACGGTGCAACGAGGTCGTAACCGGATTTGCCGGTCAAAAGCTTGGCTTCGAGGGCTTCGTTGCTGTCGTAGTAGTCGTAGCGGACGTTGATATGCGTATTTTTTTCGAACGCTTCAAGCGTGGCGGGGTCGACGTAGTCCGACCAGTTGTAGATATTGAGCTTGTCGGAGGCGGTATGGGAGGAAGGTGCGGAAGATTCTGCGGCGGTTTGTTGGCCGCCGCTGCATGCAGTCAAGACGAGGCCGATGAGTGCCGCCGCCATTGAAGTTTTTTTCATGGGTACAGTCCTTTTGTGGAAGGGGGAATTGTTGCAGCGGCGGCAGTCAGTCAAGCGCAGACTGTCCGCATACAAAAGGTTAACTGTGGGGGCGGCCGGCATATGCCTCGGGCCCTTGATTCAGCAGGTTTGCATTAAACGGCAAAATCCCTGTCGGCGCAATAGTTTAGATAGGAAAATTTCTTCGTTTTTTCATTGCTTTCCGCTATGGTTTTCTTCATAAACAAAAAAATATTCAGACGACCTGTTACATACTGGCCACACATAAATTTTCCCTATCCGCACACCCATGCCCTTTGCCTAAAACCCATGTTATTTGCTATACTTTTTGAGAATTATTTTTAATTAAATTAAATCCAAAATCCCCGCATGATTACCCCCGACTCCGCCACCGTAACCGACCACACCCGCCAATGGCTCGAAAAAGCCGTCATCGGACTCAACCTCTGCCCCTTCGCCAAAGCGCCGCACGTCAAAAACCTCGTGCGCATCAGCGTCAGCCAGGCCCGCCATCTGGACGGTTTCCTCGAAGACCTGGACCGCGAATTGCAGCTTTTGGGCGATACGCCCGCCGACGAGCTGGAAACCACCCTGCTTGTCCACCCGACCCTTTTCCCCGATTTCGACACCTTCAACCAAATGCTCGACATTGCCGATGCCGCCGTTGTGGACAACGGTTTGGAAGGTATTGTCCAAATCGCCCCGTTTCATCCCGATTTCCAATTTGAAGGCACAAATTCAGACGACATCGGCAACTACACCAACCGCTCGCCCTACCCCACCCTGCACCTCATCCGCGAAGACAGCATTGCCAAAGCCGCACAAGCCTTCCCCGACGCCTCCGCCATTTTCGAGCGCAACATCGCCCTACTTGAAAAAATGGGACACGAAGGCTGGGACAAGCTCGATATTCCCCGCTGCCCGTTTGATCACGGCAAAACCAAAGCATCCGAATAAGATTTCCAACAAAACAACATGATTCGCTACTTACTCATCTTTTGCGGCGCAGTTTCCTTTCTCTTAGGCATCATCGGCATTTTTCTCCCGATTATGCCCACCACCCCCTTCATCATCCTTGCCGCCGCCTGCTGGGCAAGAGCCTCGCCCCGTTTCCACCGCTGGCTGCACCAACACCGCTATTTCGGCCCCATGATACAAAACTGTGAAAACAACGGCGCCGTCCCGCGCAAAGCCAAAATCTTCGCCATAAGCATGATGAGCCTATCCTGCATCTTCATGTTTTGGCGCTTTCCCGAAAAATGGTGGATAGGCGCGGCGTCCACATTGGGTTGCGGCTGCGTCGCCGTCTGGATGTGGCTGCGTCCCGAACCCTGATTCGCATCCAAAACACAAGGTCGTCTGAAAACGCAGTTTCCGTTCCGAAACCGTATTTTCAGACGACCTTTTGTCATTTCAAACCATCGGTTTTAAAATATCCGCAACACAAACTGCCAAAAGGAAAACCGCCATGGCACAATTCTTCGCCATCCACCCCGACAACCCGCAGGAACGCCTGATCAAACAAGCCGCCGACATCGTCCGCAACGGCGGGGTCATCGTGTACCCCACCGACTCCTGCTACGCGCTCGGCTGCAAACTCGGCGACAAAGCCGCGATGGAACGCATCCTCGCCATCCGCAAAATCGACTTGAAACACCACCTGACCCTGATGTGCGCCGATTTGAGCGAATTGGGCACTTACGCCAAAGTCGACAACGCCCAGTTCCGCCAGCTCAAAGCCGCCACCCCGGGCAGCTACACCTTCATCCTGCAGGCCACCAAAGAAGTCCCCAACCGCACGCTGCACCCGAAACGCAAAACCATCGGCCTGCGCGTTCCCGACAACAACATCGCCTTGAGCCTGTTGCAGGAATTGGGCGAGCCGCTGCTCAGTTGCACCCTGATGCTGCCCGAAGACGACGAGCCGCTGACCGACCCTTACGAAATCCGCGACCGCCTCGAACACAGCGTCGATTTGGTCATTGACGGCGGCTGGTGCGGCACCGAGCCGACCACCGTCATCGACATGACCGACGGCACGGAACTCATCCGCCAAGGCAAAGGCGACACCGCCCTATTCGGTCTGTAAGCCCCAAAAACTAAAAGGCCGTCTGAAATTTTCAGACGACCTTTTTGCTTTTCAAACCAACGGCGTCAAATATCCAATTCCGCCGTATCGCCTTCTCGTTCCATCCATGCGCGGCGGGCGGCGGCTTCACCTTTGCCCATCAGTTTGACGAAGATATTGTGTGTTTCGTCATCCGCGCCTTCGATGAAGGTCACGTCGGCAGGGATATAGGCGTCTTTCGGCAGGTCTTTCAGCGCTTTCAGTGGCACTTCGGCGAAAGCGGCGCTGGCGGCAAGGGCGGCAGCAAGCGTCGTGAGCAGGGTTTTTCTCATGGTTGTCTCCTTAGTGGATGGGGGATTGAGGCGGCGCATCTTAGCGGATTCGCGCCGGGGCGTTCTTTACGCTTGGTTAGGATTCGTTCCATTTGGCGTTCATCCGCCGGGTTAACCGCGTGCTTTCACCGCAGCATGACAAAGCAGCAGGATTGCCCGCGCAGGCGGCAAAGTGTGCGCCCATCCCGCTATAATGCGGGTAGTTTTTCAACCGGAGACAGCCATGACCCACCCGCTTCGTTCCCTGCTTGCCGCTGCCCTCTTGACCGTCCTGCCCCCTGCCGCGCTGGCGGAAGGGGCTGCCCCTGATGCGGTGCCAACCGGTACCGCCGTGCCGACCGCGCCGCCCGTCATCGGCGATACCTACCACTTCGCCCTGATTGGCCCGGAAGATAAACCCGTGACCGATACCGATGCCCCCTTCGCCGACAAATACCTGCTGGTCGCCTTCGGCTTCACCTCCTGCCCGGACGTCTGCCCGACCACCCTCTACGAATTCGGGCAAATGCTGAAAATCGTCAAGGACCCCGCGCAAATCCAGCCCGTCTTCATCAGCATTGACCCGCTGCGCGACAATTCAAAAGTGCTCAACCAGTACACCAACTATTTCAGCCCGCGTATCATCGGCCTCACCGGCGACATGCCAACCATCGAGGCGACCGCCAAGCGCTTCAACGCCACCTTTGGCTACCG
>ERZ773079.1699-NODE-1699-length-12836-cov-17.455442_pt1 | contig 12836 bp, 12 predicted proteins | sample MGYA00511355_ERZ773079 | MGnify/ENA primary metagenome ERZ773079 (study PRJEB29015, sample SAMEA2737979) | human oral metagenome | biome: human oral; feature: human-associated habitat; material: dental | place: China | collected 2117 ... | reverse complement strand
GAGACTCACACCAGCCAACGCCAGACAATAGCCTACCATGAAAACCAAGCCTATTGTAAATATCTACTAACATTGACTTACCTCTCATTTTTACATTATACTATTTGTATGAAAATCAGTGTCATCATTCCTTGCAAGAACGAGTCGGACACGATTAAAGTACTGTTGAACTCACTCGTCACGCAATCTAGGACTGCAGACGAAGTTATTATTGTTGTTGACTCGGAAAGCACTGACGATACTGCGGATGTCGCATGGGAATACCGCGACATACTTCCGATGGTTGTTATCGGTTCGAACGGACCTGGAGTTGCTCGAGCACGCAATAACGGTGCCGTAATTGCGAAAGGAGACATGTTTATATTTGTCGATGCAGACCTGAAACTCTCCCCTAGTTTTATATCCCATTTCGAGAAGCATATTGATAGGCGAAAATGCACTGTGGGCAGTTTTACCCAGCAGATGGACTCTAAGAACCTTATTATCCGCCTTGGCTCGCGCATCATGAATGGATACATGCGTTTCATGCAGCAAACACCTTGGCCGGTCGGCTTCAGTTGCCTATACGCTTCGAGTCAAGCATTCAAATTACTCCAAGGATTTGATGAAAGTTTGTACATAATGGAGGATTACGATCTTTTGATGCGAGCGAAAGGAATTGGCTGCAGAATAAAAATCATCGACGCGCAGTGCCAGTCTTCAGATCGACGATATAGATCGGATTGTCTTAAACAGGTGTTAAGAGGCGTCTACGGCGAATTCTACAGATATACTCACCACCTACGCGTAACTAAACCAATTTATCAGTATAACATGGGAGGAAAGTCCATGGATAATGGAAAATAGAGCATGTCGCAGCACAAGCTTTTGCAGACTAAGAACTGCTCTGGACCAGTAAAACGTCTCGCTCACAATATTTTACAGAGGACTCAAGTTGTTGCAGTACAACCTGAGACTCCGAAAACGTATCCACTATCGAGCCTTCATCCTAATTCTAATGTCATTACTTCTGAATTACGAACATTACTTCGTTGATTTAAAGCCGCGACGACCACTCCAACGATAACCACGATAAATGTAGCGGCCGCCCAGAATACACTGCGTTCCCGCAGGTGATAAGCGATAGATACTGAATATATCAAAGGCAAAGCATACATAAGAATAACGCTAAAATACCAGGTAGTGTTTCGCAAAACCGGAGCAACTCCCGGATTAATGAAGCGCTCACCGATACTGGCACCTAAAATGACTTTGTGACCTCTCTCGTACTCCTTGTATGTAATTCGGGATGGTGCTTCTTCTGCGATAAGACGCTCATATTCTCGACATGCAAACGAGTGCCCTCCAGCTGCGCCTACCATCAACGAGTGATAGGAAAGTAACGCCCATGGAACTACGGCGATCAAGAACAACCATTCAACAGGAGTAGTCTTCGGGTCATTTAAAAATATGATAGCCAGCCCCAGCGAACTAACAGCAAATCCCAACATGTTAGCGCTTGCCCCAAACAATGCAGCACAATCAGCACGTTGCACCGCGTAGCTGGAAAGCACAATGTCCATCTGCCGAGGAGTCAACGAGGAAAGGCTTTCTACTTTTCTGTCTTTCTTCGCCATTGAATCTATGCTCCTTAGTAGCTCGATATTCGCCTTTCGCCATGTTCCCACACGAGATTTACAACCAACACCCTGAACATCGTCAGTAAATTTCTCCTGCCTGCAGAACTTCCATTTTTCCGCCGAACATGGGTGCCCCGAATACGGCGGCACCGCCTGACTGTGAGTGTCGTTGTTTTGGTAGTCCTTCTCGTACCACTACGTCAAATGTTCTGCCGTTCAGTAATGTTAATTCAGACATCGTTGAAAACACGCACGGTGTGCGCACGCGGGTTCCGCCATTGTGCAGTTGTTTTGCGGAGGGACCGACGCAGAACCTCCTTGGAGCCTTCTACAGGTTTCCGTTCCGGAAGCATCGCACTAATAATATTAGCGGGATGCAAAGTCTCTCCAAAAAGTAATCTCAAACCCGCAGGGTCTAGCCGATAACGAAGCACCGATCACGACGGCTAAAGAGGCACCCACCGTCCGTCGAACTCCATTATGAGGAAGCTTTCAGCGGCATAGACCTTGACCCGAGCGTCGAAGATAAAGAACTCTACCTGACGGCCAAGGGACGGCGAGCGATCACGGCACTCACCGCGGAGCAGCACGCCTGGGCCGACACCGTCGGCCAGGAGATCGGGGAGAAGAACCTGAAGACCCTGGGGACGCTGATCAGCAGGCTTACTGACGCATCACGCCGCTACCGGCAAGCCGCCGGAGAGGAGCCCTCACCTTAAGCAGGAGACCACTCCAGCCGCGCCGGACCCCGAGCGGGCACCTAGGGAGCCGCCCGTGTACAACCAGATTCGAAACTCGCGCTCATGGTCAACGGCTAAAACGAGCGACATCATCCTGGATGCACTCGGGCTCGCCGACAAAGGATGCGTTGCTGGCATTGACGACACTGTCGGACAGTGAGCACTGGGCGCAGTGGCGCCGCATCCCTGGGCGCAAACGGCAAAGTCACGACTGACCGCATCCCTCTCCTTGAAGAGCCCACAGAACTCATCCAGAGATGCCTCCTTGTCTAAACTAGTACGAATCTCGTACTATTCGTTCCACGTAGTAGTTCAAGGTGAGCACAGCATCTCACTGTCGAGCGAGTCAGAGGAGGTAACCATGGGTCGGGCGATCGAGTACCGGAGATTCGGCGGACCAGAGGTCCTGGAGGAGGTCGAGCGCCCGACGCAGGCACCGGGCGACGGAGAGGTACGCATCGCGGTGCGCGCCGTCGGGCTCAACCCCCTCGATTTCAAGACCTTCGAAGGCGACCTGCGACCTGTCGAACGGGTTCAACGCCTCATTCACCCTCGACGGTGGCTCGAGGGCGCATCCTCCCGTTTCCCCAGGGGCGTGGCCCGAGACTTCGCGGGAGTCATCGACGCAGTCGGTACCAACGTCACGGACCTCGCCGTGGGCGACGCCGTGCTGGGTACCTTGCGAAGCGCCCCCGGCCAGGCCGACACCCGCGGAGCGTTCACCACCGAGTTGGTGGCACCCACCGACGATGTCGTCAAGAAGCCAGCCCCGTTGTCATTCACGCAGGCGGCCTGTCTGGGTGTTGCCTCGCAAACCGCGTGCGGCGCATTCAGACAGCTGAACCTGCACGAGGGCGATGTCATTGTCATCAGTGCCGCCGCAGGCGGCGTGGGCTCGATTGCCGCTCAGCTCGCTTTGAGCCGGGGTGCCACCGTGATCGGAATTGCCGGCGCCCACAATACCGAGTATCTCCGCTCCTTGGGCATCATTCCAGTCACCTATGGTGAGAACCTGACAAGTCGGGTTTGCGAGGCGGCTCCGTCACCTATCACCAAGCTCCTGGACTGCTACGGCGGCGGCTACGTAAAACTTGGCCGCGATCTCGGGCTGACGGGCCGTTCCATCGGCACCCTGGTTCCCTCACCCACGGCGATACTCAGGGGAGCGCAGTTCACCGGCTCACGACACAGCAGTGGACGCATCGACCTTGAGGAAGTAGCACAACTGGTGGCGGACGACGTCATCAAGGTCGACATCGCTCGCACGTACCCATTCACATTGGAGCAGGTTCGCGCCGCCTATACCGAGCTGGCAAAGGGCCACGTCCGCGGCAAGCTCGCCGTCGATCTATCCTGACACCCATCCACGGTCAACCGGATCAGGAGGATCGCTTGAGCAGACGGACTCATGATCAGCGTCTCATCCGGGCGTTGCGTGCCATGAACAGCGAGCTCGCCGCCAGCAACCGCGCTGTAGCGGCGCAAACCGGGCTCAACGACAGCGATCTGGCTGTACTCGACATCCTGCACCGTGAGGGTCCGCAGACCCCCACTGCCCTCGCCCGCCGAACCCGGATGGGGACGACGACGATGACGAGCGTGCTACGCCGGCTCACCCGCGACGGCTGGGTCGAACGTCGCCCCAGTGAGACGGACCTGCGCTCATTCACCATCCATGCCATAGGCGTTGATCGCCTTGCCAAGGTATTCCTGCCCGCCAACCGGAAACTGACCGCCCTGGTGGAGGGCTGGCCCGAAAGCCGGGTCGATCAGCTCATTGAGTTCCTGGAGGACGCCACCGAGGTGATTCACGAGTCAGCGGAGCAGCTATCGACCAAGGACGGCGACAACTTCTGACCTCGTTCATACATTCCCCAGGCGCGTATACGTACAGCGCCGGATCCACTCTAACGGTCCATCTTCAACAGGTCTCTGGACTCGCATCGCTCTCGACCCCACGATAGAGAGGTGTACTCCGAGACGGTCCTGAGTGAGCAGCGCACGCTCTGGCGATCGGCGGTCGGCAGCGCCGCCACCATTCCCGCTGACGGATGCGTCGACCTCATCGTCCGCAGCGAGCAGGTGCTCCTGTGCGGCCCGCAGACTCGTGTCATCCACGCTCCTGCCGACGACGTTGACCCCACCGTCGGTGTGAGGCTGGAAGCAGGTACCGCTCGCAGGGTCCTGCCCATGGCACTCAGCGAGCTGAGAAACCGAGTAGTGGAGCTGCGCACCGCGTTGGGATCGGAGGCGGTTGCCTTGTACGACCTGATGATGCGAGCGAGCAACGCTTCCCGGCCCGATCTCGTGCTCTCTGAGCTGCTTGTTGAACAGGCGGAGCCGTGGGTGACGACGGCGCACCGACTCGCCCGGACCGGAGCGCCAGCGCGAGAGGCCGCCCGAGCTCTGGACTGGTCGGAGCGCACGCTGCGCAGACGAATGCTGGAGACCTTCGGCTACGGGTACACCACTCTGGCACGCATTGAGCGAGTATTCCGAGCACGCTCGCTTCTCCAGCGGGGACTTTCGCCGGCCTATGTCTCAGCGACTTCGGGTTATGCGGATCAGCCGCATCTGACCCGCGAGTTCGCGCACTTGGTCGGGGTGACGCCGGCTCAGTTCTCCAAGGCCGCGAAGAGGTCGACGCTATTGCCATCGGGATCGAGCACCGTGGCGTAGCGCTGCCCCCAGGGGGCGTCCCATGGCTCGGTGCGACCTTCGTATCCTGCTCCGATGAGCCTGGCGTAGGTGGCATCCACAGCACTCACTGTCCCCTGGTCAAAGGCCAGGGCGATGCGGTGACCTCCCGAGGGCAACTCGTAACCAGGGTCGAGGCTACGAATGAGGTCGATGGTGTCCCACGCCAGAACGGTGCCGTCTTCGAGCCTGGTATCGACATGAGACTCGTCGCTCCTTTCAGGAACGGGCGCTCCAAGCAGGCGGTAGAAGGCGAGCGAGGCCGACATATTGCGAGTCACGATGCCGATGAATCCGAGTCGTAGTGCCATAGCGACACCGTATGCCGCCTACGACATCCCGTCTTGAATAGAACGGCCACGTCCAGCGGGACTCCCTGACACACCTGATCAGTCCGCATACGCTCGAACTGCGGCGTCTCAGCTCACCGAGTGCGAGAGAGCATCACACAGCTGAATCACGTACCCGCCGCGGTCGGGCTCGGGTAGGCCTTCGGCGCCGTCACTCAGGCCAATGAGTATCCTGGAGCATCTCAGCCAAGATCGTCTCAAGCATCACTACACGAGTCGTCGCCGCAGCCCAGACGAGTTGACTATCCACACTCCCATACTCATGAGCAATAATATTACGCATTCCAATAATTCGATGAATGTCAGGAATTTGGTTAACCGTTTGTGGATCAGATTTCCGCACCCTATTCAGCGCCTCACCGAGGATCTCGATCTGCCGTTCGACAGCGGAACTCAACATCAGGTCTGACAGGTACTCCTCTTCACTCACACCCTGCGTGAATCGTCGCAGGGCTCGCACCGCCTGAAGAGCATCCCAGATGTGAGCATAGGACTCAGGCCGCATAGACATCCTCAGCACCCCTCAGCACCGAGGACTTGAAGTAAGGATTCTTGACCGACTCTGCAACGACCAGGTCAATCTTCCTGCCGAAGATCCTCGTCAACTCATCCTGCAGACCGAAGAAATCAGCAAATCGATCATTACGACCCGCTTGGAAATCAACAAGAAAGTCAATGTCGCTGGTATAGGGATCGAAATGATCGGTAAGTACCGACCCGAAAACACGCAATCGAGCAACACCGAACCGGGCGCATGCCTCCGCCAGCGCCTTGGTATCGATCGTCACTTTATCCGCCACAGAACTATTCTCTCAGAACCGCAGAACTATGACCAGAGTATCCAGCACGCCGGCTGCAGAGGCGGCAGGCGGTCCGAACACTGCTGGCCCCGCCGGCGGGGTTTACCGCACGGCGCGCAGGTAGCGGTCGCGGCCGGTGAGGTCCTGGCCGGTCTCGGCCTGCTTGAACCCGGCCCCGAGCGCGGCCGCTCGCAGCAGCGCCCCCTGCTCGTGGTCGTGCTCCATGACGAGCACACCGCCGGTGCGCAGCAGCGCGACCGAGCGCACGAGGACATCGATCGGAATATCCAGCCCGTCGGGTCCCCCGCCGTAGAGGGCCACGGTGGGCTCATGCTGGGAGGTCTCGGTATCCTCCACGGCGCCGGCCGGAACGTAGGGCGGGTTGGAGACGACGACGTCGACCTGCCCGTTGAGGTCGTGGAGGACCAGCGGGTCGGTGGCGTCGGCGTGGATCACCTCGACGCGTCCGGGGACCAACCGCTCGCAGTTCTCGCGGGCCAGGGCCGCAGCGGTCTCGCTGATCTCGACGGCGACCACCCTGGCTCCGGGCACCTCCTTGGCGATGCAGGCGGCGATCGCGCCCGAGCCGGTGCACAGGTCGGCGGTCAGGACCACTCCCCCGCCGCTGGCCATGACCTCGCGGGCGGCCTCAATGGCGGCTCCAGCCACCACCTCGGTCTCCGGGCGCACGATGAACACGCCGGGACGGCTGATGAGCTCGGCGCCCCGCAGCCACATGCGGCCGATGATGTGCTGGAGGGGCTCACGGCACTCTCGGCGCAGCACCAGCGCGTCATAAGCGGCCGGGAAGTCTCCGTCGGCGCCGTCGGCCAGCAGCAGTGCCCGCCCCAGCAGGTGCTCGGCCAGGATCCGGGCATCGACCTGGGGACTGGTCACGCCGGCCGCAGCCAGCCGCCCAGCCGCCTGGCGCACCAGCGCCCGCAGCCCGTAGCGGTCCACCGCGCCCGCCGGCGCACCGCCGCACAACTCAGGAGCCACTGCCCTCACCCACCTGGGATAATCGTTCAGCCTCGTCCATGGCGATGGCCGAGGCGATCACCGGGCCGAGGTCACCGTCAAGAACGGCATCGAGGTTGTAGGCCTTGAAGCCGGTGCGGTGGTCGGCGATCCGGTTCTCAGGGAAATTGTAGGTGCGGATTCGCTCGGAGCGGTCCACAGTGCGCACCTGACTGCGACGGGCCTGCGCGGCCTCGGCGGCGGCGGCCGCCGCACGCTCGGCCAGGAGCCGGGCCCGCAGGACCCGCATGGCCGCCTCCTTGTTCTGCAGCTGGGACTTCTCGTTCTGCATGGACACGACGATGCCGGTGGGCAGGTGGGTGATGCGCACGGCCGAATCGGTGGTGTTGACGGACTGCCCGCCGGGCCCCGAGGAGCGGAAGACGTCGATGCGCAGGTCGGCGGCGTCGATCTGGAGCTCGCCGGGGTCGTCGGCCTCCGGCATGACGAGGACGCCGGCCGCGGAGGTGTGGATACGCCCCTGGGACTCGGTGACCGGGACGCGCTGGACGCGGTGGACGCCGCCCTCGTACTTCAGGTGCGCCCACACCCCGTCCTGGGGCTCCACCGGTCCGCGGGTCTTGATGGCCAGCCGCACGTCCTTGTAGCCGCCCAGGTCGGAGTCGGTGGCATCGAGGACCTCGACGGCCCACCCCTGACGCTCGGCGTAGCGGGAGTACATGCGAGCCAGGTCGGAGGCGAACAGCGCCGACTCCTCACCGCCCTCACCCGCCTTGACCTCGATGATGACGTCCCGGGCGTCGTCGGGGTCCCGGGGCACGAGGACCTCGCGCAGGTGCTCACCGGCCTCAGTCGCAGCGGCCTCAAGCGCCGGGACCTCGGCGGCGAAGTCCTCGTCCTCCGCGGCCAGCTCGCGGGCATCGGCCAGGTCGGCGCTGGCCGACTGCCAGGCCCGGTAGGCGGACACGACCCTGCCCAGCTCGGCGTAGCGGCGCCCCAGCCGTCGCATGGCACCGGGGTCAGCGGCCGCGGGCCCGGCCATCTCGGCCTCGATGTCCGCGTACTCGGCCAGGAGCGGCTCTGCGGCGGAGAAGTCCTCACTCATGGACTCGGGTTCCTTCACGGGCTAGGAGTCGTGCTGACGGGCGCCTGCGGCACTCGTGCGATATGCAAACGACGCCGACGGCGACTCTGGGAGCCGGCCGCCGGCGTCGTGAGACGCGGCTACTTGCTGCGCTTGCCGTACCGGGCCTCGAAGCGGGCAACGCGGCCACCAGTGTCGAGGATCTTCTGCTTGCCGGTGTAGAAGGGGTGGCAGGCCGAGCACACGTCCACGCGGATCTCACCGGAGGTGACGGTGGAGCGGGTCTCGAAGGTGTTGCCGCACGTGCACGTGACGGTGGTGGGCACGTAGTCGGGGTGAATCCCCTGCTTCATGGTATCTCCTAGCACTCAGAGGGTCCCGGGTCCCACGCGGCGGCGCGGGTGAACCGGAGGCCGGAAGCGATTGTGCCACCGGTCCCTCGGGCGCACAACGAGACGACGGCGGTGGTCGCGTGATTCCGCGCACCAAGCACCTAGAAGGCCCGCAGGCGCCATGGCGCGCGCACGTGCTCGAGGAAGGTCGATGCGGCTGCACACTCCTGTCGGCTCAGGACCTGTGGCGGACACGGCGCAGCGCAAGACCCCCGCCGATCAGCGCCAGCACGACCAGCACCCCCAGGCCGACGGCGGGACCGGTCCTGGCCAGCGCGGGAACGGGCTTGGATGAGGACGTGGCGGCGACCGGGACCTGGGAGGCCGCAGCGGCGGCGCACTGGGTCATGACCATCTCCGAGCCCTCGAAGTTCCAGTCGATGTACTGGACCCTGGCCCCGCCTGACTTCAGGAGGAAGTCGTAGCCCCACGCCTCGGTGCCGACGTTCGCGCCCATCGTGTAGGTGGCGGTCACAACCTCGCCGGCCGCGCCGCTGACCTCCACGGCGCCGACCTGCACGCCATCGTCCCAGACCGCAATGGTGTAGGTGCCCGCAGCGCCGATCTGGACCTCGAACGTCAGGACGCAGCCCTCTCGATGGATGGCCGCGACCGAGGCCTCATCACTGTACTGCTTGTTCTTGGAGGTCATCCCCGGGTCGCCGGCGACGACGGCTCCCGCTGTGCCCGCCGGCGACGACGCGGGATCCTCGACGGCGGGTTCAGCAGGATCGGCAGGCTCGACCGGATCGGCGGGTTCAGCAGGATCGGCGGGAGCAGCGGGGGGCGCGGGCTCTGCCGAGGCCGGGACCCCCGGGTCCTCGACGGCACCGGCGTCGTCCTCACTGGGCGCCGCCGGATCTTCGACAGCGCCATCGGGGGCATTCTCACTCCTGCCGGACCCCGTCTTCGGCGCCTCGGGAGAGTCGGCAGGACCATTGTTCTCAGGAGCGGAGGCCGAGGTCCCGGTGGCGGTGGCAGTCGGCTCGGGCGAGCTGCCGCCCGTCGTCGTATTGGCCGCCGCCACCGGTGCGAGGAGCAGACCGACGCTCAGCACGGCACCGAGCAGACCGGCAGTGATGTGGGATCGCTTCACGGGATGTCCTTCGGGCGGAGAGGTACGGGTCACAGTTGACTGTACACCTGTTCCTTCGCGGGTTACCAACCAGAAAGTGGCCGACGCCCAGTCCCATCAGTCCGTCCCATCAGCCCCTGCCGGTTCGCCGGCGCGTCCGGGCGCGCCCGCGCTCACGGATGGCGCCGAGGCAGCGGTCGCGCTCGCCCGCGTCGCCGGGCAGGGCGGCCAGGTCGAGGGGCGCGCCCGCCCATCCGCCGGTGGGCAGCTCGACGGCGGTGAGGCCGAGCCCGGCGACGGTGTCGAGCATCCGCTCGAAGGGCAGGCGCCCGAAGGAGTCCGTGACAATGCCGATCTTCATGGTTCAGCGGGTCAGCGCCCCTCGGCCAGGACGTCGTCGAGCGCGGGGACGCTCACGCTGCGCCCGTCCTCGTTCATGGAGTGCACGAGGGCCTCGGCGACGACGGTCGTGCGCAGGGCGTCCTCGGCCGTGGCGGCATCCTCGGGCAGGCTCCCGCGGACGGCCGCGTCCACCCAGGCCGAGAGCTCGGCCCGGTAGGCGGCGGCGAAGCGCGGACGCCAGTCGGCGGGGTAGGCGCTGGTGCGGGCCAGGTCGGAGGAGACGACGAGCTGGTCGGCCTCGACGAGAGCGGGGACGCTGGGCAGCTCAACGCCCGCGCGCTCGCAGACGAGCTCGCAGCGCACGTCGTAGCCGTACCGGGCGTGGACCTGGAGCTCGACGGTGTGCAGGACTCCGGCGGAGTCGCGCAGCAGGAGCAGCTGGGGGTCGTGGCGCTCGGAGATGAGGCTCGAGGCGCGGCCGCAGATCCACTGGACCTCGACGATGTCGTGCCCGGAGAGCCAGGGCAGGATGTCGATCTCGTGGACGGCGGAGTCGGCCACCGTCGCGCTGGAGTCCCGGCCGGGGCAGGCCTCGACGTTGCGGTGCACGGAGTGGGTCATGAGGAGGGCGCCGTCGACCCCGGAGGCGAGGCGCGCCCGCATGGCCCGGTAGCCGGGGTCGAAGCGCCGCATGAATCCGACGGTGAGCAGCGGCCGCTCCAGCGCCCGGTGGGCACGCACGACGTCGACGGCCTCGACGGCCGTGGGCGCCAGGGGCTTCTCGCACAGGACGGGCAGCCCCGCATCGAGACAGGCCCGGGTCAGCGGTGCATGGAACGGGTCGGGGACTGCGATGATGACCGCGTCGACCTGGCCGGAGGCGATCATCTCCTCCCCGCTGGGGTAGATGATCGCGCCACCGACCTCCTGGGCGAGCGCGTTCGCGCGTGCGGCGTCCGCGTCGGCGATCGCCGTGAGCGCGGCGCCGCGCACTCCTCGGGCGAGGTTGCGGGCATGGTCGGTGCCCATGACGCCGGTGCCGATGATTCCGACTCTCAGATCTGTCAGCATCATTCCTCCTTGAACGATGCGGGTCGCTCTCCCGTCACGACAGAGCGTAATCGACTACACCTGCCGTGAGAAGCCGCCTCGCCGGCCAGGAGGAGGCGAAAGAAGCATATAGATCGACGATCAGAATAACCCGCCGTCCGAACTATTCACTCTAGAGATCTGCTAAAAACAGCGCAGAGGACGCACATCCCGCGCGCAGCGAGATGCAAAAGCCCGCAGCAACAACGATTTCGTACGGCTCACCAAACCATACTGGCTGACCGTATCCGAGGTCGAAAGAGGAAGCAGCGGGTGCTACTGGGACATTTCCTGAGGATCCGCTTCATCCTCACACTGGCTGTGTGCATCGCACTGCTGATCCACAGTTCGGCCCTGCTGAGCAGCAGGCGCTGCACTAATAAAAACCAGTCATTCCCGGTCGAGATCCGTGCGGCGCCCGCCGGCGCCTTCCTTCCGCGGGGGCTACCGCTACTCCTCGGAGTCGGCCAGCGAGGTGCCGGCCGGCGTAGTCTTGGAGATGACCATGAGGAACTCGGCGTTGGACTGGGTGTCCTTGAGCTTGCCGAGGACCAGCTCGAGGGCCTGCTGCTGCTCCAGCCCCGTGAACAGGCGGCGCAGTCGCCACATGATCTTGAGCTGGGCGGGGTCGATGAGCAGCTCCTCGCGACGGGTCGAGGAGGCGGCCACGTCCACCGCCGGGAAGATGCGCTTCTCCGCCAGCTGACGGGACAGGCGCAGCTCCATGTTCCCGGTCCCCTTGAACTCCTCGAAGATCACCTCGTCCATCTTCGAGCCGGTCTCCACCAGCGCGGTGGCCAGAATCGTGAGCGACCCGCCGTTCTCGATATTGCGGGCGGCCCCGAAGAAGCGCTTGGGCGGGTAGAGGGCGGAGGCGTCCACACCACCGGACAGGATGCGGCCGCTGGCCGGAGCGGACAGGTTGTAGGCGCGGCCGAGCCTCGTGATGGAGTCGAGCAGCACGACGACGTCCTGCCCGAGCTCGACCAGCCGCTTGGCACGCTCAATGGCGAGCTCGGCGACGGTCGTGTGGTCGGAGGCGGGGCGGTCGAAGGTCGAGGCGATGACCTCGCCCTTGACCGTGCGCTGCATGTCGGTGACCTCCTCGGGGCGCTCATCGACGAGCACGACCATGAGGTGGGCCTCGGGGTTGTTGACGGAGATCGCATTGGCGATCTGCTGCAGGACGATGGTCTTGCCGGCCTTGGGCGGGGAGACGATGAGCCCGCGCTGTCCCTTGCCGATGGGGGCGACCAGGTCGATGACGCGCGGGGTCATGGCCTTGGGCGTGGTCTCCAGGCGCAGCTGCTCCTGAGGGTAGAGAGGGGTGAGCTTGGTGAACTCGGGACGGCGCCTGGCGCGCTCGGGATCCATCCCGTTGATGGTCTCGACGCTCACCAGCGGGTTGTACTTCTGACGGCCCGCGCGGTTCTGCCGACGGTTGTTGCGGCCCTGGTGACCGCCCGGGTGGGAGGTCTCCCCGCCCTCGCGGACCCAGCCCGTGATGGCGTCGCCCGGCCGCAGACCGTTGTCCTTGATCTGGTGGGCCGAGACGTAGACGTCCTTGGGACCGGACAGGTAGCCGGAGGTGCGCAGATAGGCGTGCTGGTGGTCGGAGACGTCGAGGATGCCGGCGACGGGCAGGAGCACCTCGTCCTCGCGCGACTGCT
>ERZ773079.1698-NODE-1698-length-12844-cov-7.135585_pt1 | contig 12844 bp, 13 predicted proteins | sample MGYA00511355_ERZ773079 | MGnify/ENA primary metagenome ERZ773079 (study PRJEB29015, sample SAMEA2737979) | human oral metagenome | biome: human oral; feature: human-associated habitat; material: dental | place: China | collected 2117 ... | reverse complement strand
CTCGCCCCGCCACGGTTTCCACAATGAGGGCCCCGGTGGCGGCTTCATAGTCGCCGCGAATTTCTTCCGCCGTCAAAGCCCGAGTGCAGGGGATCTCGCCGCAGAAATGGTCGGCGTGGGTGGTACCTAAAACGGGAATGGAGCGGCAGGCCTGCGCCCAGGACGTGGCGTAGCGGGAATGGGTATGGACGATTCCCCCGACGTGGGGAAAAGCACGATAGATTTCTAAATGGGTAGGGGTGTCCGTGGAGGGGCAGTTTTCCCCTTCCACCGTCTTCCCGGTTCCCAGGTCGACCACCACCATATCCCGGGAGTTCATCTGATCGTACGCTACCCCCGAGGGCTTAATGACGACAAGACCCCGGGCGCGATCGATGCCGGAGGCATTGCCCCAAGTAAAAATGGACAGGCCGTAACGGGGCAGCGCTGTATTGGCCGCGCAGACAAGTTCTTTCAGCTCTTCCAGCATAGGATTTCCTCCCCAGGGATTATATGGCCGCACGATGTCCCTGCGCGCTGTGCGCCGCACCATCTCTTTGCCGCCGCTGTGAATTACTATAAAACCGTATTTTCAGGGCCAGCTCGCTTCGCCGCGGAGCCGTGCCACGTAATCGTCCTCCGAAAGCGGCGGAGCGAAGTAGTAGCCCTGCACGAGATCGCCGCCGGCGGCGCGGAGGCGGGCGACCTCGTCTTCACGTTCCACGCCTTTCACCGTGGCGATCATGTGAAGATCACGCGCCATGGTCAGGAGATTTTGCAAGATCGTCTGCCTCCGTCCGTCGGACTCTTCTCCCTCCATGAAAGATGCGGCGATCTTGATCCCGTCCACCGGCATGTTTCGCAAGAGGTTCAAGGACGACGTCTGCCCGCTGCCAAAGCCGTCCACAAATACGTGAAATCCCACATCGCGCAAGCGGCGCACCACCGCCACTACCTGCCGGGGATTGGCGGCATATGTATTTTCGGTGAGTTCCAGCCAAAGGTGATCGGGGGTGAGGCAGTATTTTCCCATCAACCCCAGGAAAAATCCTACAAGGTCCTCATCGTAAAAATCCAGCCGGGAAATATTGACGGAAAGCGGCAGTGCCCGGCCAAATTCGTCTAAGATGCGCCGCAGGAGCTTACAGGCTTCTTCGCAGGCAAAGCGATCCAGACGGCGGATGAAGCCGCTGCGCTCGAAAAGGGCAAGGAAGCGGTCGGGTACGATCATCTGACGGACGGGATGGAACCAGCGCACCAGCGCTTCCCCGGCGACGTCCCGTCCTTGGGTAAGACTCCGCACCGGCTGAATGAAGATACTGAACTGCCCGCTCTCCAAGGCGTAGTCCATCTCCCGGCGAAGCATCTGCTCTTCGCGGATCTTTTCCTGCATCGCTTCGTCATAAACCGCGCTCTGCCGATGATGGCTGCCTTTGACGGAAGCCAGCGCCATATTGGCGTAACCGCACATCTGCTCCACAGAAATCGTCGGATCAGCCACCTGATAGACCCCGGCGTAAAATTGGATGTGATGGGGAATGGAGAGAGCCGCCACGGCGTCGTCCAGCCCTTGCAGAATGGTCTCTATCCTCACCGCCGCTTCCGGCAGGGCAAGGACGAAGCGATCGGCCGTGAAACGCCCTGCCAATCCCAAACCGCTGGCCACATGCCGCAGATACGCCCCCACCGTCCGCAGGACGAGATCTCCCATTTCCATGCCGAAGAGATCATTGAGCACCTTAAAGAAGCTGATGTCAAAACAAAAAACCGCATAGCGGATATCCCCCGCCTGCCGGATAAGCTCCGCCGCCCGGCGGCAGAAGCTCTCCCGCCCGTAAAGGCCCGTCAAAGGATCACGCTCGATCTTTTGCCGCATTTCCTCTATCTGGCGAAGCTGCGCCGCCTGCTCAATCTTGCGCCACTCGTTCTCCGCCCGGGCCATGACGTTTTGGACGCGGCGGACAGCCACGGCGGGATGAAGGGGGCGGACCAGGCAGTCTAAGGCCCCCAGCTCGATGGCCCGGACCTCGCTGCCGCTTTCCTCCCGGGAGGTTATCATCACCACGGGAATATCGGCGAACCGCTCATCCCGGCGGATCGCCCCTAAAAACTCAAACCCGTCCATCACCGGCATCATCGTGTCCAAAAGGATCACGTCCGCCCCGCACTTTTCCAAGAGGCACAACGCAGCTTGACCGTTCACGGCCTCAAAGATCGCGAACGCGTCCTTAAAAATCTGCGCTAAGACGCTCCGATCGGTTTCCTGATCGTCCACAATCAGCATGGCGGCTTTCTTTTCCTGTCGCTCCATGACACCCTCCCGTATCCGTGCCCCGTTCATCGAGACCGTGCCATTCCCTCTTTTGTCCGCATCCTTAGGAGACATTGATCCATTCAGCCCATCCTGTTGGCGCATCTTGTTCGCCCTGTCGGCATCAGCAAATCCTCCACAGAGCATCACTCTGCGTCCGGTTTTCCGCCTTGTTCGGACGAAAAAAGCTACGCCAATCTGAGGGTCTGTTTTATCAGTGATTCCCAAGAACAGTGCACACATTATTTTTCGATCAGGAGGAATCATCATGGCGTTCTGTGAAAACTGTGGAAATCAGCTGAATGCGGGGGAGCGGTTCTGTACAAACTGTGGCACGCAGGTCGCGGCCGCTCCGCCCCGTCCCGCCGCACCTCCCGCAGCCCCTGCGCCGCCGCCGCGCGCAGCACAGCAGGAGACCCCGCCGCCGACGCATTCGATGGGAGTTGCTGCGGGTGGCATGGGCGTTGCAGCCGGAGGAGCCCTGGGGGGCGCGATGGGAGGAGGAACGGGCGGACAGCCGCCGCAGATGCAGAACCCTCCGATGGAGCAGATGCCGTACCAAGCGGCACAGCAGCAGACGGGCGCATACGGCGGTGCTGCGGTGGGACAGCCACCCTCGGCGGAGAGCATCAAGGATATGTTCTTCAGCTATCGTGGACGCCTCAACCGCAAACCGTTTATCCTGCGCGGGCTTCTGCTGAGTGTCCTCTCGTCGGTGATGTCGACCATCATGACGGAAATGACAGAAGCCTCCTCTACGGTGATGCATTTGCTCGCGCTGTTGCCGCTCATCCTCATGGTGGTTCTCAGCGTCGGCACCTTTATGCTCATCATCCGCCGCTGGCATGATCTGGGCAAGAGCGGCTGGCTCTCCCTGCTCATGCTGATTCCTCTGTTGAACTTCTTGGTTCTGATCTTCCTCTGGGTGAAAAAGGGGACGGACGGCCCGAACGCATACGGCGACGATCCACTGGCATAGCTGTCCGCACACCTCCCCATCTAATGACAAGGGCTGTTGCACGAAGTTTTCTAGCTTCGTGCAACAGCCCCTTTTTGTGTTCATAGGGAATCGCTGATAAAATAGACCCTCAGATTGGCGTAGATTTTTTCGTCCGATTGAGGAGGCAAATCGGACGCAGAGTAGTGCTCTGTGGAGGATCGAGGGCGAAAAGCGGGCAAAAAAGATACGCCAAGATGATGGTGCTGAATTTATCAGTGCTTCCTCAATATGGCTATGCGGGACTTTGCACGAATCCACTATTTTACAATGTGCTTGCCGCCGAGGAAGCGCGGCTTCCAATAGTCGTTCGAGAGTTCGTCGACGCGCACGCCCTTGCTCGTAGAGGCGTGAATGAACTCGCCCTTGCCGAGGTAGATACCGCAGTGGGACGGGCCTTTTTCATACGTCTCAAAAAAGACGAGATCACCGGGAACAAGCTCCTTTGTGCTTTTCGTGCGCAGCCCGAGCTTGTATTGCTCATCCGCCGTGCGCGGAATTGTGATGCCCTGCTTCCCGAAAACATATTGGAGATAGCCGGAGCAGTCAAATCCTTTCGGCGTTGTTCCGCCGAATACGTAGGGGGTACCCATGTACGCCTTTGCTGTCTTGATGACATCGGATACCTTGTTTGCGGGGAGGATGGGCTTACCGTTGGGGGCAAGCGACGGCGTTTTCTCGGCGGGTGGTGGGACGTCGATACCCCACGGACGCTTTTCAGGCGCGTTTTTGAGCGCGCGCCACGTCGCATTGTTCACGATGCCCGTGACCTTGATCTTGTTGTCGCGTTGGAACTCGGCGACAGCACGTTCCGTATCCTTGTCAAAGACACCGTCTGCGTTCTTGATCTTGTAGCCTGCGTTTTGAAGTGCCTGCTGCAGGACAAGCACGTCATGCCCGTGCGAACCCTCGCGCAGGGTGGGGGAAGCAAATGCTGTGCTTGCGGCGAGGAGGAGGGCGATGCCGGTGCAGAGGAAGATGCGGCGCTTCATGAAACAACATCCTTTCATGTGTGCTGTACGTGTTCAAGTCCTTGACTGAGGAGTTTCAGAACGTGGTCGTCGTCAATCGAGTAGAGTACTTCTTTGCCGTCGCGGCGAAATTTCACGAGGCGAGCACTGCGGAGAACGCGCAGCTGATGGGAGATGGCGGACTGTCCCATCTCCAATCCGTCTGCAATGTCATAGACACGCAGCTCCTCCGCCGCTGCAAGCAGGGAGAGAATCTTGATGCGGGTGGGATCACCGAGGGTCTTAAAGAGATCGGCGAGGTGCTGTGCCGTATCCTGATCGATACATTTCAGAGGGGCGGCGGTCATACGTTAAAATATCCTTTCTTTAACGTCAGTAAATCTTATTGATATCGAAGCCGTTTGCTGCAAGCGCACAGACAATACGATCGATGTGCTCCTGTCCATGCGCTTCCACCGTGACGGTGAGCTGCACCTTTTGGAAGCTGTCCGTCACCATTGTCTGATCGTGGTCGAGACGGATGACGTTTGCGTCCTGATCGGTGAGGATCTGCGCGACTGTGAGCAGCTGCCCCGGCTTGTCAGGGAGCTGGACGGAGAAGCGGAACACTCTGCCACGTGAGATGAGTGCCTTCGAGATGAGGGCGGATATGGTGGAGATGTCGATATTGCCGCCGCTGATGAGGACGGCGATCTTCTTATCCCTCATACGGAGTTTGCTGAGCGCTGCGAGAGAGAGTACCCCCGCCCCTTCGGCGATAAGCTTGTGTTTTTCGATGAGGGAGAGCAGGGCGCTCATGATCTCCATCTCAGAGACAGTGATGATTTCGTCCAGATAGAGGCGGCAGAACTCGAGTGTGAGTTTGCCCGCCGTACGGACGGCGCAGCCGTCCGCGACGGTGTCGGCAGAGGGGAGGGTGATTGTGCGCCCGCAGGAGAGTGCCGCCTTCATGCAGGCGGCGTTTTCCGGCTCGACGCCAATGATCTTCACTTGCGGATTGACGAGTTTCGTTCCGAGCGCGATGCCGGAGGCAAGTCCGCCCCCACCGACGGGGACGAGGATTGCATCCACATCCTTGAGCGCATCGATCACCTCGAGTGCGATTGTGCCCTGACCGACGATCACATCGCGGTCGTTGAACGGATGAATATAGACGTAGCCTTTTTCCTTTTGGAGCTCGAGGCTGTGCGCATACGCATCGTCGAATCCGTTGCCGTGTAGGATGACGGTAGCGCCGAGGGAACGCGTCGCTTCCACTTTTAGGATTGGTGTTGTAGCAGGCATGCAGATGACGGCATTGACGCCGAGTTTCTGCGAGGCATAGGCGACGCCCTGCGCATGATTGCCTGCCGAGGCGGTGATGACGCCGCGCGCCTTCTCCTCCTCCGTGAGCATGGAGATGCGGTTGTATGCGCCGCGCAGCTTGAACGCGCCCGTGGTCTGGAGATTTTCAAGTTTCAGATAGGTGGCGTTGCCGGAGATGTCAGAGAAGAACTCACTGCAAATCAGCGGGGTCTTGCGCACAATGCCCTCAAGTCGTTTTGCGGCGGCATAAATATCCGAAATACGTGTGGACCGGGCAACTTCCTCATCCGTCAGCACAATTTGTTCTTCTCCCATGTGTCATAGCCTCCATTTACATACTTATATGTGGAGTCAGTCTATCATTTTCGATGGGGTACGTCAATTTATTTTCATTGAATGGAATAATCGTCGGAATTAAAGAAGGAGTTTGACAGAATTTCGCGAATAAATACAACAAACAAGGCGGGACGCGAGGTGTGCGATGGAGCAATATCTGAAATACGCGCGCATACTGGTTCCTGTGGATGGGTCGCAGGAGTCCCTGCGGGCGGTTCGTCTGGCAGGTGAAATAGCATGCAGGATGCACGCAACGGTGTATCTGCTCTATGTGTCCCCGTTCGATGAGAGCACGGATGAGGGAGATGTTCCGTGGCTCCCGGAAAGTATTGTGAGATCTGCGGCAAAGGAGTCACACGAGATTTTTGTCGCCGCACTTAAGCTGCTGCCCAATGAAATTCGGCATGAACGCGTGCATCGCACAGGTGCACCGGCAGATGAGATCCTGCACTTCATTGACGAGGAGGGGATCGGTCTTGTCGTCATCGGTGGGCGTAAGCTCTCCCGCGTGAGCGGATTCCTTCTGGGTAGCGTTACGCAGACCGTCTTGGAGCATGCGCATTCCAGCGTCATGGTCGCAGGAAGTGCGGATTAGCATTTTATGGTTCATGTTCTGTAAAGTGAGGAGGAACTGCCATGATGAAGAATATTTTGGTACCGGTAGATGGCTCTGAGGGGGCTGACCGCGCAATTGAAAAGGCTGTGATGCTTGCGGAGATCTGCGGAGCAAAGCTGAATTTTCTCTACGTGGCGAACATCAATCAGCTTGCAATCAACGCTGTGCTCTCGGATGCGATTCTGGACTCTGTGACGAAGGCGGGGAACGTCATCCTCGATCGTGCGCTCGAGATGGTACCGGCAGGTGTGGAGAAGGAGTCGTTTTCGGATACGGGCTCTCCGGCGGTGGTTATCCTCGATTTTGCGGAGTCCAACAACATCGACCTCATCGTCATGGGCAGTCGCGGACTCGGCGTCGTCAAGGGCGTTCTGCTTGGCAGTGTCAGCCAGTATGTGGTGGAGCAGTCGAAGTGCCCCGTGCTCGTCGTCAAATAAGGGACGCAGGTATAACTTTGTGGGAAAGGAGCTGCTGCGAAGGTGCTGTACGCTTTCGCAGCAGCTCTTTGGCGTGTGGGATGTGGGAAGGCGGGTAAAATGAGTGATCGGCGTTTCGCGCGGACGGAGATGCTGTTGGGCAGTGCCGGCGTGGAACATCTTGGCAGGTGTTCTATCGCGGTGTTTGGCATTGGCGGTGTCGGTTCGTATGCAGCAGAGGCGCTGGCACGCGCGGGCGTTGGGAGACTGACGCTTGTCGATCATGATGTGATCGATGTAACGAATATCAATCGTCAGATCCACGCGCTGACAGAAACGGTCGGTGCGTCCAAGACGGAGACGATGGCGCGGCGTATTCACTCCATCAATCCCGCCTGTGAGGTTCGTGAGATTCGCGCCTTCTATTCGTCCGAGGATGCGGATATGTTCTTTCCCGAGCACTATGACTATGTATTGGACGCCGTGGATACGGTGACGGCAAAGATTGATCTCGCCGTACAGTGCCATCGGTATGGGATTCCCCTGATCGCGAGCATGGGCGCAGCGAATAAACTCGACCCGACACTCTTTGCGATCATGGATATCTATCATACGAAGGGGGACCCACTCGCGCGTATTCTGCGGAAGAAGCTAAAGGAGCGGGGCATTCCGCATTTGAGTGTCGTCTGCTCGCGCGAGCGCCCACGCACACCGGAGGCAGGAAGCGAGATGCCCGTCGCAGGGCGGAATACGGTGCCTGCGAGTGTGTCCTTTGTCCCGTCTGTCGTAGGACTCATTATGGCAGGAGCTGTGATTCGTGATCTCTTGAACCTACGAGTGGAGGTATCTTCATGAACATATCTGTATTGGGGTGTGGGCGCTGGGGTTCCTTCCATGCGTGGTATGCCGCGCGCGTTGGTCATACGGTTACTCTCTGGGGACGTGCAGGGTCAGCGCATCTGGCAGAACTGCGTACGTTACGAACAAATGAATTTCTGACGCTGCCCGATGCGATTCATCTGACCGATGATTTGGGAGTTGCAGTTCAAACGGCAGAGGTTGTCATTATCTCTATTCATGCACAGGCACTGCGCTCCTTTCTCCGTGACCTTTGTGCACAGGGATTGGGGAAGGTGCTTGCACAGCGGCAGATCATTCTCTGTATGAAGGGACTGGAGATCGGCACTGGAACGAGGCTCACAACCGTTGTGCATGAGGAATTGGGGGCAGATGTGAAACCCGTCGTCTGGGTCGGTCCCGGTCATGTGCAGGACTTTGTGCGTGGCATTCCGAATTGCATGGTGCTCGCAGGCGAGGACAGGGAGGCGTTGCGTGTGCTCGTGGATGTACTCGGCAGTCCGCTCATCCGTTTTTACTATGGAGAGGATCTGCTCGGCACGGAGGTTGGCGCGGCGGCGAAGAACGTCGTTGGGCTTGCCGCAGGGATGCTCGATGGTCTCGGCTACGGCAGTCTAAAGGGGGCGCTTATGGCGCGCGGTACACGGGAACTCGTACGCCTCGTGCGCGCGATGGGTGGCGACGGGGAGACGATCTACGGGCTCTCCCATCTCGGCGACTATGAGGCGACACTTTTTTCCCCACACAGCAACAATCGCCGTTATGGTGAGGCAGTTGTACGCGGAACGGCGGGGGGCTTTCATAAGATTGCGGAGGGCGTCTATACGGCAGAAGCATTGATGGCGCTCTCAGAGGAGCATGGTATCGACCTGCCAATCTCCGCGACTGTTTACGAGATTGTCACGCAGGGGCGCGACCCGCGTGCACAGCTTACACAGCTCTTTCTGCGTGCAACCAAGAGTGAAAAGGAATAGCACATGAGTGAACGAAAGCATATTGATGTTGTTGCGGGGGCAATCCTGCGGGATGGCAAGGTGTTCGGTGCGTGTCGCGGCTACGGTGCCTATGCCGGCACATGGGAGTTTGCGGGCGGCAAGGTCGAGCAGGGGGAGACAGACGAGGCGGCTCTTGTGCGCGAGATTCGTGAAGAGTTGGGCGTTGATGTCGTCGTGGAGCGCCTGCTCGGCATTGTCGACCATGACTATCCGGAGTATCACATGAATATGCGGCTTTACATTTGCCGCCACATCGCAGGCGAGCCACAGCTGAGCGTACACTCGGCAGGGCGTTGGCTCGGGCGTGCTGATCTCTACAGTGTCCCGTGGTTCGAGGCAGATATGGAGCTGATTCGAAGACTCGAGGAAGAGCTTGGCTGACGTTGACAAATCCGCCGCAGAAGTGCTATAATACAAGACAGACTTCCTTGCCGAAGTGGCGGAATTGGCAGACGCAGCAGACTCAAAATCTGCCGTTGGCAACAACGTGCCGGTTCGACCCCGGCCTTCGGCACCATCGTAAATTATGCCGGTGCGGCACTGATTTCCCTAAGAGTGAACGTGAAACTCTTAGGGATTTTTTGACAATATTGTCATTTTCCAGGGCGGATGATCCGTTGCTTTTCTGCGGGGTTGACAGTATCGCCGGAAGCGCGTATATTATACGACAATAATTTTGTAGCGGAAATAGAAAGGAAGAGGGTTCCCTTGGCGCATTATTACAAAGAACCATCGCACACATTTGGAGAGTATCTGCTCATCCCCGGATATTCTTCCGAAGCGTGTTTCCCCGCGAATGTCTCACTTCGCACACCGCTGGTCAAGTTTCATCGCGATGAGGAACCGGAGCTCACGATGAATATACCGCTGACATCTGCAATCATGCAGGCAGTCTCCAACGATACGATGGCGATCGCACTTGCCAAACAGGGGGGCATTTCGTTCATCTATGGTTCCCAGTCCATCGAAGCAGAGGCGGCGATGGTCTCTCGTGTGAAAAACTATAAGTCCGGCTTTGTCAGCAGCGATTCCAATATCAGTCCCACAACAAGTCTTGGCGGCGTGCTCGATCTCCTCGCAAAGACCGGGCACTCCACGATGGCAGTCACGGAGGATGGAACAGCGAACGGAAAACTCGTCGGCATCGTGACGAGCCGTGACTACCGTGTCTCGCGCATGTCTCTCGATACAAAGGTCAGCACCTTCATGACACCCTTTGAGAAACTTATCTGGGCAGACGCGGACTCGACTAGTCTTACACAGGCAAACGATCTCATCTGGGAGCGCAAATTGAATATGCTTCCGCTGATTGACAAGAATCAACGTCTGCGCTATATGGTCTTTCGCAAGGACTATACGGACAACAAGGAAAATGAGCTTGAGCTGACGGACGATAATAAAAGCTACATTGTCGGCGCCGGCATTAATACGCGCGATTATGCGGATCGCGTCCCGGCCCTCATTGCCGCGGGTGTAGATGTTCTTTGCATCGACTCCTCCGAGGGATTCTCCGAGTGGCAGCGTATGACCATCCAGCACATCCGCGAGCAGTACGGTGATACGGTCAAAGTCGGTGCGGGCAACGTCGTTGATGGCGAGGGATTCCGTTTCCTTGCAAACGCAGGCGCGGACTTTATCAAGGTCGGCATCGGCGGCGGTTCGATCTGTATTACACGTGAGACTAAAGGAATTGGGCGCGGGCAGGCGACCGCGCTCATTGACGTGTGTGCCGAGCGCGACAAATATTTTAAGGAAACTGGCGTCTACATCCCCATCTGCTCGGACGGCGGCATCGTCTATGACTACCATATGACGCTTGCGCTTGCGATGGGCGCGGACTTCCTCATGCTCGGACGTTACTTCTCGCGTTTTGACGAGAGCCCGACGGATCGCGTCATGGTGAACGGAACGTACTATAAGGAGTATTGGGGCGAGGGTTCGAACCGTGCGCGCAACTGGCAGCGTTACGATCTTGGCGGCAGCAAGAAACTGTCCTTTGAGGAAGGGGTAGATTCCTACGTTCCCTATGCGGGACCGCTCAAAGAAAACGTTCAGACGACACTCTCCAAGATACGTTCCACCATGTGTAACTGCGGTGCGCTCACACTCCCCGAGTTCCGTGATAAGGCGAAGCTCACGCTTGTCTCCTCGACCAGCATTGTTGAGGGGGGGGCGCACGATGTTATTCTGCGTGATAAACTTGGACGAGATTAATAAGAGCGCATAAATAGGAGTCGGACAATGAAGTGATTTTCACTCCATCGTCCGGCTCCTTTGCTATGGTGAATGAATACAAGTGTATTTATGTCCTTTGCATAAATGCCTGGTAGGTGTGCTCCATCTCTCTGCGCGTCTTGCTTGCCGGCCAGAGTTCGCCGAGAGCGCTCTCGCGCATTCCTGCAGCGAGGTGATGGTAGAGGTTCGGATTATCCGTACAAAGCTTTGCAATCAGCTCCTTGACGGTCTGCCGTGTCGTATTTCCGTTGTGCGGACAGGGCGATGGAATCGGTGTGAAGCCGTGGTACTGGACTGCATTGATGATCTCCTGTTCACGAAAGTAGACAAGAGGGCGGATGACTGTGATATCGGTCTTATCCAGATAAGTCTTGGGTCGGAACGTGCTCAGCTGGCCCGAATAAAACAAACTCATGAGAAAAGTCTCCACTGCATCATCGTGATGATGCGCATAAGCAACCTTATTCATTTTGTGCGCCACAGCATAGCGGTTAACCGCGCCGCGCCGGAAGAATGCGCAGGTAAAGCAGGGACTTTTATCATTCTGCGCAGCAATCGCACCCGCGATGTCTACATCCACCACTTCATAGGGGATATTGAGATTTTTGCAGAAGGCCGCAATAGAGCCTGTATCGAATACTTTGTCGAACTGCGGGTTGACGGTAAACGCTGCAATGTAAAAATCCTTTTTCAACCGTTCACGCAGAATTGCAAGCGCATAGGTGAGAAAAATGCTGTCTTTTCCGCCGGATACACCAATCAGAATACGGTCACCGTTTTCAATGAGTTCGAACTCTACAACGGCGCGCATGAGCTTGCTGAAATAGGATTGCGGAATATTGATGTTCATGAAATAAAAATCCTTATTTTATATGACAGAGATAGACTCCAAGGATGCCGCTGCGGGTGGAAACAGTAAAAGTTTTTTCGGTATTATCTGGAGCAAGCACATTGCTGATTGCAAGTGAGGAACTATTCGTGATGCGGGCATCGGTCAACTCCCAATAGAGCCCCGTGGTCGATACGCCAGTGCACTCCTCTGAGAAAGGAAGAAGGGAAATTGCGCATGGCGGCACTTGGCATTCGATTGCCAAAGATTCGCCTGCATGAAGATAGAAAAGGGCTTCCCGTTCGTCCGCGAGGACACAGAAAACGGAAGCATGCGCAGCAACCGCGGCCGTACTTATGAGATGATCGAGCCGTCCGCCAAACCCCGCCGTTAAAATGACAAGAGGGCAAGAAATGTTCTGTACGGCAATATTGAGCGCGAGTTCTGTATCTGTGAAATCTTTCTCGGGCGGATAGCGATACACCCTTGCGCCTCGTTCTGTTGCCCATGTCCATGCAGCCTTATCTGCACTGTCGCCGTCACCGATCAGGCAGGCGGGAGAAAGGGCAGAAGCTCGGCATACATTTACCCCGCGATCAATCGCCCAGACAGGACGATTCGTACCGCCTTTTTTGTTTTGTCCTGCCAGATCCGTGAGCCAATTCTTCGCAGGCGGACGTCCGCCTGCGATAAATATCAGCTCCTGCGACGGAGTGTATGGGAGTGCGGCACGGAGATCAGGGAGTATGAGATTGTGTTTGAGTTCGTACATAAGACGCTCCCTTCATCTATAACGAGACGATTATAACACAGTTATTTTTATGCGAACAGAGAAAATAAAAAATGTCCTTGACGGAAGTTCTTGTGCGTGTTATATTATGACAGTCGCGCTGAAGCGGGAAAGTGCTCTTAGCGAGCACTGTTTTTGTCTTGATCGGCGTGGGATGTACCCTGAAAACTACACAATGCAAAACGAGTTAGATTATAGGATCTAAC
>ERZ773079.1687-NODE-1687-length-12928-cov-10.565758_pt1 | contig 12928 bp, 10 predicted proteins | sample MGYA00511355_ERZ773079 | MGnify/ENA primary metagenome ERZ773079 (study PRJEB29015, sample SAMEA2737979) | human oral metagenome | biome: human oral; feature: human-associated habitat; material: dental | place: China | collected 2117 ... | reverse complement strand
GTGGTGCCCGCCGCGGGTCGCGACTCCTCGGGGCGCGCCGCCGACCGCGACTCCGCCACCGCGGGCCGCGCCGCCGTCTCGCGTCCGGTCCTCATGACGTTCTCCTGCCTGTCAACGGTTAGCATCCTGTCATGGCTCTCACCTCCCTGCCCCAGTCCCCGCCGCAGGTGGTCCGGGTCGCGCTCGTCGACGACGATGCCTTCGTCCTGACCGCCCTGCGCGCCTACCTGGCCTCCTCGGAGAGGATCGAGGTCGCCTCCACCTTCAACCGCGCCGTCGACGCCCTCGCCTTCCTGCGCCGGGTCCCCGTGGACGTCCTGCTCACCGACGTGCGCATGCCCGGCATGGACGGGCTGGCGCTGTTGAGCCGCGTGCGCGTCGAGCATCCGCGCACCGCCGTCGTCGTCCTGACCTCCTTCGACGACGACGAGGCCATGCTCGCCGCCCTGTCGCAGTCGGCCCACGGCTTCCTCCTCAAGGACTCCGCCCCCGAGGAGATCGTCCGGGCCGTCCTCGCGGCGGCCGACGGCGGCACCACCATCTCCCCGACCACCGCCTCCCGGCTCGTGGCCCACCACCTGCGCCCGGCCCGCCGCGGTGGCCGGCCCGATATCACCGGGGCCGAGCAGGAGGTCCTCGCCCTGCTGTGCGAGGGCTACTCCAATGCGGAGATCGCCCAGCGCCTCGTCGTCGCCGAATCCACCGTCAAGACTCATGTCTCCCACCTCATGAAGAAGTACGGGGCGGCCTCCCGCCTCAAGCTCGTCGTCGCCGTCCATCGGGAACGGGAGGCCGCCCTGTAGCGCACGCGCCGCAGGGGCCTCCCGCTCCCGATCCCTCCTCATTCCTCCTCCGGGCCCCGCCTCAGTCGGCGGCCAAGGCGGTCACCGGTGCGACGGCCGCGGCCCGGCCCGCCGGTCGCAGTGAGGCGGCGACGCCGACCAGGAGGGTGACGGCCAGGAGCCCGGCCAGGGGGAGCCAGGGGACGGCGACTTCAAGTCCGCCGTTGCCCAATACCGCTAGTGAACCAGCTGCCCCGAGAGCGGTTCCAGCGATAATGCCGAGGGTTCCGCCTATGACGGCCAGGAGGATGGTCTCTGTGATGATGAGGCGGCGGATTTGCGAACGGTCGGCGCCGGTGGCGCGCAGGACGCCGATCTCGCGGGTGCGCTCCAGGACGGAGACGTCGGTGATATTGGCCAGGCCGGTCAGAGAGATGATAAGAGCGGCTCCCATGACCAGGCAGGTGAGGAGCATTATCTGGTTGAGCGCATCGCTGAAGGCGTCGCGTCCCTGGGCACTGTCCTTGACCATGAGATCCTGGCCACGGGTGACCTGACGCACGGCACTCTCGAGCGCTTGAGTGGGTCCTTCGCCCTTGGCGCGCACCCACATCATGGCGTTGGTGGGAGCGGTGCCGTTGAGGCGCTCGGCGGTGGCGGGGGTGATGGCAGCGCCCCAGCCCTCCCTGACGCGGGCGGTCAGGGTGGCGCTGCCGGCCGGCCCGGTGAGGGTGACCGCGGCGCCGTCGGGGATGTCATAGATTTCGCCGACGATAAGGGTGTTGTCGTCGAGGTCCTCCAGGCCCTCGGTGGAGCGAACAATGGGGGAAATGGTGGCGGTGTCGATGGAGACGACGTCAGTCTGCCTGGTGCTGCCGTTCACGGTCTGGGTCAGGTCGAGGATGGGGACGAGGACGGTGCCCTGCACGCCGTCAATGCTCCTGATGGTGGAGGTCAGGGCAGCACTGTCGGTCTGCGGCGTCACCCCGAAGATCGTGATGTCGGTGGGCGAGGCCTGGTTCAGGATGTTTTGAAAGGACGAGCTGAAGGAGAACAGGCCTACGAACAAGGTCGAGCCGATCATGACCCCGATGAGAAGAGTGGCGGCGGTAGCAGTGGAACGACCGGGGTTGCGAACTAGGTTGCGAGCGGCCAGATGAAGGAGAGGATACCGGCCCTTAGCCCCGACCCGTCCGGTGATGCTGACGATGAGGACTATCAGCAGGGGCAGGGCCGCCAGGATTCCCAGGGCGATGAGGGCGGCGCCGCCGGCCGTGACGTAGAGGTTGTGCCCGGTCATCCCCGACACGAGGAGGACGCCGCCAGTCAGGATGAGAACGAGCCCACTGACAGCAGCCCAGCGCCGCTTCCTGGTCCGGTTGACGCCGACGGTCTGCCCGGTGATGGCCACCAGGGGAGAGATGCGAGAGGCCCTGCGCGCTGGACGCAGGACGGCGATGAGGGTAACTGCGGCACCCAGGACGATGGTGACGGCCAGGGAGGCGGGGGTGATGGTGAGCTGGTCGGCGCCCAGGTCCTCGATGACGCCGGAGCGGATGAGGGCGACGGCGGTCCCGGCCCCGAGTCCGGCGCCGAGGATGGAGCCGATCAATCCGGTGAGGGCGGCGGTGCGCAGGACGGCGCCCATGACCTGGCGGCGCGAGGCCCCGATACAGCGAAGCAGTCCGGTGGTGCGGGTCTGTCGGGCCACCAGGGCGGTGAAGGTCGTGGTGATGACAATAGCGGATACTAATGCACATACCGGCGCCAGCAGATTGAGCATCGTAGACATAGTCGCCCCGCCCGACGTACTGGAGACAGCACGCTGGGCTACAGCAGTGTCGGCGTCCACCACGGAGGCGCCGGGCTGAACGGCGTGCACCACCCGTTCGACCTCGCTCACGAGGGTGCCGGTACTCACCCCCGGCTTCGCATCCACGTACAAGCAGTGGTAGGCAGTGGTCGCCCCCATAGCAGCCAATTGCTTGGGCGTGGCGTAGACCATGACGTCGCTGGGATCGAGCGTGGTATCCGCCCCCGGGGAAACAATGCCCACCACAGTCGAACTGGTGCGCACAGTGCGGTCGTGATCAGTCAAGCGAATGGTGTCCCCCACACCCAGGCCCTGCTGCTCGGCCAGGCGAGTGTTGACGGCGACCTCCCCGTCGGCCTGCGGTAGTCGTCCGGCCGTCAGGGTCGTGTGCTCGCTCAACGCGGGCACATCCTGGGCCACGACCGTGGCCCCCACCGCACGAGTGAGTTGTTCGGGCAGATCCAGTCGAAGGACATCCCAGTGCTCACCGCGCACCGAGGCCACGTCGTCAACAGCCTCCAGTTGCGAGATTAGATTGTCATCCAGTACCTCACCATCATCATGCAGATCTGCCGTCGTGACCACCACATCGGCGCCTTTGATAGACAGGCGGGCGTTGGCGGTGAGCTGGGCGGTGAAGGAGTCGGAGACGACGAAGGCGAAGGCGATCAGGGCCGCGCTCAGGGCCACCGCCACCAGGGCGGCGGCGGTGCGGCGGGCGTCGAGCAGGGAGGGCATGTCAGCGCACCCCCCTCTGGGCCGGGGCGCGGTGCGCGGGGGCGGGGCGAGGAGCTCGGTTCACGGAAATCTTCTCCCTGTTCGGTCCATTCAACTGATGGCACTCACGGTAGGAGCGGGCCGAGAGCCGGGGGAATGCGCCGAAAGACGGCTTGCCGGCCCCGTCTCCGACTAAAGGGGGACGCCTCGGCCGCGCGGCCGGGACGAGACCGGGTCCGGTCGTATCGGTCGTGCCGGTCGCACCGTCCGTCTGCGCGTCTGCCCCGGGGGAGTCGGAGCGCGGCCCGGGATCCGGTGCGCCGTCCATCGGTGAGCCCCGCCTCGGGGGCGTCGCCATCCCGGCGGTCCTGCTCGCAGCCGCCTTCCACGATGCCCCCGCCCCCGGGGTGTCGTTTTGGTGATGTCAGCTGGGCTCGCATTGTGCGAGGTGGGCCGGCACGGATCGAGCTGGGGTGGATTCCGTCGCGCTGAGCTCGCATGGCGCAAGGTGGTGTGGATTCCGTCGCGCTGGGCTCGCATTACGCAAGCTGGGCCGGGCACGTTCCTTAGCGTGGTGGCGATCGCTGCGGGCCCCCGCCCGGCGGCTCTCCCGACGAGTCCACCGCCAACATCAAGTCCTGAATAATCCATTCGCACCGCCTGCGGGAAACCCCTGCACATATTCGATCGGACAATCACCGCCATCATCGCGCTCTGCGTGTTCGAAATCACGCCCTGAATAACCTTTGTGAACCGACACCACACGATCGTTCCGGCGGGGCCGCGCCGAGCCCCCGTCAATGCGCCGAGGACTCCGAACATCGGACAACCCCGCTGACGTTGCCGAGGCCCTTCGGGGTGCTATAGTGAATCGTGGTGGTGAGGATCTTCGATGTCGGATCGGATGACTCAGCGCCACCCATCCCGACTCTGATGGACTCCGCCGCCCCGTCAGGATCCGACGTCTGCAGCCTCATGACGCAAAACGGTTGAGGCGTCCAATCTCGCTCCCTCTGCCGGCGGGCGAGCTATTGGGCCGAGCCGAGCCCGACCGGGCACCACCACCATCACCAGCAACTCCGACGAGAAGGGCTCAACATGCCAGTCGTGGTCCCCATAAGAATACTGCAGGGTCTGCTCTACGTCGTCGGCGCATATTTTCTGTGCGCTTCATCCGTGCTTTTCATTCGCAAAATAGTCTCAGTGCCTCCAGAAGTGTCCAGGAAGCTTCTGCATCTCTCCGCAATTATTGTTCTAACGGTATGGCTGTACGCTTTTGCCGACTGGAGGATCACGGAAGTTACAATAGTGGTGTTCGCCGTCGCGGCGCACCCGATCCTTCTCCTTCTTCTCTCGATAAAGGATCGGTCCATAAAAGATCGGCCCGCCGCCTCCTCTCTTTCAAATATATCATCTGAAAGAAGTCCCGGAGAACTGCACAAGAGCCTGAGCGCCTCTTACCTCATGTTCATGTTGGCAGTAGGCGTCTGCTGGGGCCTGCTCGGGGACAGGAACCTCGCCCTTGCCAGCATCTTCGCCTGGGGGCCAGGGGACGCGGCCGCCGCGCTGGTCGGGAAACGGTACGGGAAAAATAAGATCGGAAAAAAGCGGAAAAAATCCTTGGAGGGCACGCTCGCCATGCTTGTACTCTCCTGGGTGAGCGTTTTCGCGGTTCTTTCATGGAATGACACCTTCTCCTCGGAGCAGGCCCTTCTGGTATCCGCTCTGACGGCGACGGTCACCACGGCCGCCGAACTGGCAACATCCAACGGGCTTGATACTTTCTTCTGCCCAGCGGCGGCCATGCTGATCTTGTGTCCGGCGCACCTTTTGTTCCAGTAGCTTTCTTTCGCGTCAATCTCGCAATCTAATTCAGGAGAACTCATGGATCAAGATAAGAAAAGCGGTTACCGAACCCTCCTGACCTCGATGCTGCTGAGCTCACCCGGACCGCTGGTCCTGGGCCTGGGCCTCACTGTCGGTCACAGCTCCACACAACTCTCCGACTTCACCAGGCGAACGGCAGAGTTCTTGGCGCTCATCGTCGCCTTCGCCGTGTACACGGTGACGAACAGACGAAAGATGGACGAGAAGCGGAAGCATGCGCTGGAGAGAAGAGGAAACAGTTTCGTCGGCGTGATCATGTGCGTGAGCGGGCTGAGCATGATCCTCCTGACAGTCCTGTCAGGCAGGGAGGACAAGGGGAACGTCGTTCCTGCACTTGCGATCGCGATTCTCGGCGCGGCCACCAACATATTCTTCTGGCGCCGGTACGCATTTCTTCACAAAAAGCAGGGAAATTCCATCCTGGGCGTACAGGCGAGGTTGTTCAAAGCAAAATCGGGTGTCGACGTGTGCGTGACCACTGTGCTTGCTGCAATACTGGTATTCCCCGGCTCCGGAATTTCATCCCATCTGGACGCCGTTGGTTCCGTGCTGGTGTCACTGTACATGCTCAGGAGCGGTATAAAAACGATTTTCGAACAATGTCACCGGAATAACGCCGCGGAGCGGAGCGACTAAAACACTGTTCGTCATCAAAGGTGGTCATTCAAAACCACACCGAATAACCTTAAAGGCTCATTGGGGGCATCCCGGCACCTGCCGTCAGCCCGTGGCGGGAGGAGATCCGCACCCGGTCGCGTCGGCATGGAAATGGGCGGTGCGTCAGCCCGTGGCGGGCGGGACGGGATCCGGGGCGTCGGGACTAGCCGCGCCGAACTTACTGGGATGGGCGGTCCGGATGATCGGTCCCGACCGGGGCCGGCCCCTCGCCCGCGCGCACGAGCCCGCTCTCGTACGCCAGCACAATGAGCTGGGCGCGGTCCCGCAAGTTCAGCTTGCGCAGCATGCGGTTGATGTGGGACTTGATCGTCGACTCGGCCAGGAAGAGGTCGCCGGCTATCTCTCTGTTGTTCATGGCCCGTCCCACCAGGGTGAGGATCTCCTTCTCCCGGTCGGACAGGACCGCGAGGAGGCCGGCTCGTCCGGCCCGCGCGCTGTGCTCTGGGGGGTCGGTGGGGCGCATGCCGAGTCCCGGGGAGTCGACGGGGTGCGCCGTGCTGGCCCCCCGGGACTCGGCGGGGGCGGGCGGCGCGAACCAGCGCTCCAGCAGCCGGCGGGTGGCCGAGGGGGCCACGACCGAGTCGCCCCGCGCCACGGCCCGGATCCCGGCGATCAGCTCGGGGGCCGTGGTGTCCTTGAGCAGGAAGCCCGAGGCCCCGGCCCGCATGGCGGCCACGAGGTAGTCGTCCAGGTCGAAGGTGGTCAGCACGATCACCTTGATCCCGGGATCGGCCTCCAGGACGGCCCGGGTGGCGGCGATGCCGTCCAGGGCGGGCATTCGAATGTCCATGAGCACGACGTCGGGCCGGGTCGTCCTGACCATGGACAGGGCGCCGACGCCGTCGGACGCCTGCCCGACGACGCACATGTCCCTCTGGGCGTCGAGGATCATGCGGAAGCCGGTGCGGACCAGGTCCTGGTCGTCCACCAGCGCGATGCGCAGCGGCCGGCTCACGGCGCCTCATCCCTCAAATGCGCGGCTGCGGCGTCCCGCTCCTCGGGGACCGCGGGGGAAGAGGCGGGCTGCGCAGCGGGTGGCGCCACGGCATTCCGTTCCGCGGGGGAAGAGGCGGGCTGCGCAGTGGACGGCGCCGCGACGTCCCGCTCCGCGGCCGGGGTCGCGGGGACGCGGGCGCGCACGGCGAATCCGCCGCCGGGTCGCGGCCCGGCCTTCAGGTCCCCGCCGACCGCTTCGAGACGACGGCGCAGATTCGCCAGGCCCTGCCCGCCGTGCTCGCCCGACCCCCCGCGGTCGTTCCGTTCGCCGGGGTCGCCCGGACGCCCGCCGCGCGGCGGGCCCTCCGCCGCCTCGGTGCGGGGGGCTTCGGTCGGGTCGCCGTCCACGACGGATCGGACGGTGCCCTCCGCCGCATCGGCGCGGGAGACTCCGGCTGCCTCGGCCGCCCCGGCCACCCCGGGAGACGGCGCGTCGGCGGCGGGGTCGGGGTCAGCGCCGGGGCCGTCGTCGGGACGGTCCATGACGGTCAGGACGACGTCGTCGTCGCGGTGCTCCACCGTTATATCGACGGAGGCCGGCCCCGCGTGCTTGAGCACATTGGTCAGCGACTCCTGGGCCGTGCGGTAGAGGGCGAGCCCGGCCTGCGTCCCGAGGGCGGGACGGCCCGGCGGCGGGTCGTCGATCCTCAATTCGACCGGCAGCCCGGCGGCGCGGACGTCGTCGACGAGTCGCGGCAGGTCGGAGAGTCCCGGAACCGGGCGCAGCGGCCCGCCCGACTCCGGGGAGGAGGACGAGGAGGTCAGGGTGCGGGTCAGACCGCGGGTGTCGGCCAGGGCCGAGCGGGCGGTCCTCCGTATCGTCCCCAGCGCCTGCGCCGCCTGCTCCAGGCGCTGGGGCGGTGAAAGGTCGATGTCGTCGGAGCTCGACGCCAGGTAGTGGCCCGCCTCGGCCTGGACCGCGATGAGGGCCAGGGCGTGCCCCACGACGTCGTGGACCTCCCGGGCGATCTCGGTGCGCAGGGCCGCGTCGCGCGCCGCGTGCCGCTGCTCCTCCTCCGCCAGGCGGGCCGCCGACTCCGCCTGGCGGGCGCGGGCCTCCGCGGCCAGGGCCTCGGCCTCGACCACGCGGCTGGCGGCCAGTTCCTGGTGCTGCCTCTCCGACCTGCCCAGGCCCCAGGAGATGGCGGATACGCATATGGGTATGGCGAAGCTCATGAGCAGACTCTGGCGGTAGTAGGTGGGGAAGCCCAGCTTGTCCCGGCTCCAGTCCCAGGAGCCCAGCGCGGCCCCGATGACCACTGCCGCGGTCCACAGGGGCGTGAGCTCCCGCCTGCCCCGTCGTCCCACCGCGTAGAGGGACACGGTCATTGGCAGATCTGCGGGCAGGACGGAGTCCGTGACAATGATCTGGACCGCGCACAGGAGGCCGTGGACGCCGAGGACGGCGTCGGCGTGGCGCCCGCACCACCGCAGGGCGATCAGGGCCAGCGCCGCCCCGGCCGTGAGCCCCCAGGAGCGGGTACCCGCCCAGGTGCCGCCGACCGAGACGAGCGCCAGCGCGACGACCCCGAGTATCTTCAGGTACCGGAGTCCGGTGGGTCTGCGCCGCCTGACCATGGCCCCAACTATGGCATTTCTCGGCGCGTTCCGGGTCGCGCCCGGCGTCCCAGAGCGGAGGCGACGTCGTCCATGAGATCGAGGATCTCGGGACTGCGCCACGCCCTCCGGTGCGGGCCGATGAGGTACCCGCGAAGCAGGCCGGCGGCTTCGAGCACGGCGGTTTCCAAACCGCTCTGCCGCACGGAAAGCGCGGTGTATTCGCTCATGTCGCCGCGCAGCATCGACCACTGTCCGGCCAAGGCGTTGTGCACGGAAAGGCCGAAGGAAGTGGGGGAAACTTCGTTATCGCGCAGGAGGGTGGCCCATAAGTCGAAGCTGCGGTTGATTTCGCCGTCGTGCGAGGCGAGCACCAGCGGGCAGGATTCGCCTTCCGCCAACAGCGGATGCGCCGCCGCAAACAGCAGCCGCGCCGAGAGGCCGAGCCGCCGCCGCTGCATGGCGGGCAGAAAATCCACCTTCGGCGGCGTGTCGGGCAAATCGGCGGCGTTTAAGCGGCCGGATGCCCACGCGGCCCAGTCTTCGCCCGTGTGCAGGCGGGTGGAGGCGGCGTGCCAGCTTTGGATGGAAAAGCGGAGGCGGAAATCGGCGGTCATGGTTTCAGGCGGCCTGTCGGGCGGGTGAAAAGTGGCGGGATTATAGCAAAGGAAGCGGTTGGCGGGCATCAGGCGGTTTGCCGTCGGGCAGGGGCGTTGCGTTTTGCGCCACAGCGGCATTGTGCCGGCTTGTTGTGCCTGCCGCGGGATTTTCCGCAGCGAGACGGGGTGTGTTTGAAGCAACCGGTTAGAGTCGGGTAAAGATAAGGGAGGCCGTCTGAAAAGCCGATTGCATGGTTTTCAGACGGCCTCTTTCATTTTTGGCCTGCTGCTACATTTTTTGGAAATGAGGCAGGAAGGCGGGGATGCCCGGGAACATACCGACCGCGCCCATGGCCAGGCAGAGGACGACGAAGCCGACGGTTGGGACGACGACGCGTCCGATAAAGCCCAACTCCGCGCTGCGCGCTTTACAGCCGATGAGGCCGAGGTTGTCGAGCAGCATGGTCAGCGACCAGCCGAAAACGGGATTGACCAGTGCGGACGAGAAAACGACGATGGCGGCAGATTGGGTGGTTTTGCCTTTGCGCGTCATTTCCATGCCTGCTTCAAGCAGCGGGACGTATACGCCGACAATCAGTGCCACGCTCAATACGGGTTTCCATATCGCCAAGTCCATCGGATAGCCCCAGATGCTGGCGATGATGCAGAAGACGGCGGTGAGGATCGCGCCTGCGGGAATCGGGCGTTTGGCAACGGAGGCGGGGATGATGTAGGTGCCCCATGATGAGGTGAAGTTCGCACCGCCCAAGAGTGAGCCTGCGGCCTGGCGTGCGGCACAGCTGACCATGGTGTCGTCGATGTTCATGTGCGCGCGTTCGGCTTTTTCGGGGTAGCTCAGTTTTTGGAAAACCTGATGGCCGAGGAAGTCGGGCGACCACATGGCTACGGCCAGTACGGCGAAGGGGAAGACGACCAGGAAGCTGTCGAGGGTCGGCCAGCCGAGCATCCAGCCGGTGTTTTCGCCCCACCAGTAGTTCGGGGAGAGCGGCGGCAGGCCGGGGGCGGTTTTGAAGGCGAAGGGTGCGCCGAGGATGTAGGCGGTTACGCCTGCCAGCAGGCAGCCCAAAGGTACGGCCAGCCAGCGTTTCTGCCAGTGTTCCAGCAGGGCGTAGAGGATGATGGTGCCGAGGATGATGATAAAGGCGATATGCGACATGTTGAAACTGCCCGCCCATTCGAAGAGCTGTTTCACCTGTCCTGTGGTGCCGATGAAGCCGAGGTAGAGCAGCAGGCCGCCGCAGACGCCGTTGCCCGTCAGTTTGGCCATCAGGCTGCCGCCTTTGGAAATGCCGAGTATGAAGCCGAATACGGCAATCAGGATGCCGAAGGCCAGCGGGTGGCCGCCGGCGGCGACCACGATGGGGATAAGCGGGATGAGCGGGCCGTGCGTGCCGGGCAGGTTGGCCGTGGGCAGGAAGAAGCCGGACAGCAGCAGGATGAAGAACGAGGCAATCAGCAGTTCGTAGCGCACGTTTTCAAGGACGAAGCCGTCGGGCAGGCCCAAGGGGACGGCAAAGGCCGCCGCCACCGCGCCCACCATCACGACTTTGCCTATGGTGCCGGCCATCGCGGGGATGAGGTCTTCCCATTCGAAGCGGTAGTCGCGCAGGGGGAGGTTGATTTTCCAGCGTTTGGGATTCAGGATTTCCAGTTCGTGTTCGAGGTAGGCGTCGCGGTTGTCGAACGACGAGGCGGGGCGGTGCAGTTCCGCATAGCTTTTTTCGTTTGTGTTGCTCATGGAGTTTCTCCGTCGTAGTCATATATATTTTGTTTGAACGGCTTTCAGACGGCCGTTGGCAGGCAGTATAGTAAGTTTGTGTAAACGGGTGTAATCCGAAATTTTGATGGAGGCCATCAGAAAAACGGAAGGAAGCGCGTCGGCTGTTTTTTAGCCGTGCTTTCAGACGGCCTCTGCGACAGGATGCGAAAGGCCGTCTGAAAACCTTGCGGACGGTTTTTCAGACGGCCTGTTTGTTGAGGGCGGGGTTACGGTCGGTTGAGTTGCAGTGCCAGCCGGGCCAGCCGTTGGCCTTGCGCGAAGGCCAGCGTTTCTTCTTCGGCGGTCAGGGCGGGGTTGCCGTCGTGTCCGGCGACGTGGCTTGCGCCGTAGGGCGTGCCGCCGCTGCGGGTTTCGTTGAGGGCGGCTTCGGAGAACGGGATGCCGGAGATAATCATGCCGTGGTGCAGCAGCGGCAGCATCATGCTCAGCAGGGTGGATTCCTGCCCGCCGTGCAGGCTGGCGCCGCTAGTGAAGACGGTGGCGGGTTTGCCGATTAAGTGGCCGGAAAGCCAGTGCGGGATGGTGCCGTCGAGGAAGTATTTGACGGCCGCCGCCATGTTGCCGAAGCGGACGGGGCTGCCCAAGGCCAGTCCGGCGCAGTTTTTCAGTTCTTCGGGCGTGCAGTAGGGTGCGCCGTCGTCGGGGATGTCGTTTTCCACCGCTTCGCAGACGGCGGAGACTTTCGGTACGGTGCGGACGACGGCTTCGCAACCGGCAACGCTGTCGATGCCGCGTGCGATGTGGCGGGCGAGGTTTTGCGTGCCGCCGTTTTGCGAATAGTACAAAACCAGCAGGGGGAGGGGAGTTGGGTTCATGGTGGCTTTCCGTTAGAATGATTGAAGAAATGTTTGGATAATGTCGGAAAATTCGTTTTCAGACGGCCTCTGCGTACTTCGGAGGCCGTCTGAAAACAGGCGGACGAAGGCAGAATATGCTGAAACAACCATCATGGCAAGCCGTGCGCGAGTCGCGCTTGTTCGGGTTTGCCCGCTTTCTTTACCAACGGTTTAACGAGGTGGACGTGCCGCAGGTGTCGGCCAGTCTGACGTTCACTACGCTATTGGCCCTGGTTCCGATGCTTACTATTGCCATCGTTATTTTGTCGGCCTTTCCGGTATTCAATGATCTGTCGTCGTCGGTTATTGAGCTGATAGACAGTTATCTGGTGCCGCAGGGCGCGGATGCGGTGCACGGTTATCTGGCGACGTTTCAAAGCAATGCCGGCAATCTGACCGCCATCGGTATCGTGTTCCTCGGCGTTACCGCCGTGATGCTGATCCGCACGATAGACCAAACCTTCAACCGCATTTGGCGTGCGCAGAACCGCCGTCCGCTGTGGACGCAGTTTTTGGTGTACTGGATGCTGCTGACTTTTGCTCCGTTGGCCATTGGTGCGGGCTTGTCGGTGTGGGAACTGCTGCTGCGGCATCAGGAGTGGGCGAATCAAGATACGCGCCTTTCAGACGGCATCAAAACGGCCGGCGGGCTGGTAATGAACGCCGCCGCGCTGTGGCTGCTGTACCGCGTGGTGCCCAACCGCTATGTGCCCGCCCGCCACGCGCTGATTGGTGCCGCACTGACCGCCGTGCTGCTCGATTTGGCTCAGCGCGGGTTTGGCTGGTATGTCGGCACGTTCAACAGCTATACATTGATTTACGGCGCATTTGCCGCCATCCCCGTATTCCTCATCTGGCTGAACCTGCTGTGGATGCTGCTGCTCACCGGCGCGGTGCTGACCGCTTCGCTTTCCTATTGGCAGGACGACGCATTCCGCCGCTCGTTCGGCGCGCACGGCCGTTTCGACGACGTATTGAAAATCCTGCTGATGCTCTATCGGGCGCAAAACGACGGCCTGACCCTGCGCGTTAAAGATTTCCGCAGCCGCATCAATATGGGCTACGACGAATTGGGCGACCTTTTGGAAAAGCTGGCGCGGCACGGTTATGTTTACCAAGGGCAAAACGGTTGGGTGCTGAAAACCAATGCCGAGCATATCGGGTTGGGCGAACTGTTCAAACTCTTCGTCTACCGTCCCGCCCGTACCGCGCAGGATGCCGTGGGCGAGGCCGTTTCGCGCATCCTGACACCGGGTTTGGAA
>ERZ773079.1683-NODE-1683-length-12952-cov-11.848027_pt1 | contig 12952 bp, 15 predicted proteins | sample MGYA00511355_ERZ773079 | MGnify/ENA primary metagenome ERZ773079 (study PRJEB29015, sample SAMEA2737979) | human oral metagenome | biome: human oral; feature: human-associated habitat; material: dental | place: China | collected 2117 ... | reverse complement strand
TTGAGATCCAGGCGAGCTGTCCGGTCAGGGTGCAGGCCACTTGCAGGTTCACTCCTGTGGTGTGGTGTTTGCCTGAGTACAGTTCGGGACGGTCGTGCCATGACCAGCAGGGCGCCAGAGTGCCGTCGATGATGTATTGGCGGTCTGGGTCGAGGTCCCCCACGCTGGGCACGCAGGCTTGGAGGGCCTCGGCGATCAAGGGGGTGTAGACCGCCACCACTCGTGAGATGGTGGCTTGGGAGACCATGAGGATGTCGGCCAGTAACTCTTGGGTGAGATTGTGCCGCAGCGTCAACAAAGTGACCTGGATACAGCGGAACAAGCCCAGGACACGGGACCCTGCTACGGGAAGGTTTCCGGAATGGGAAGTGTGGATCAGTTCGCACAGGTCAAGGATCTGGTCGCGGTCAAGGCATGTGGTAGTATTCATGGCAGCGGCTTGTCTTTCATCTGAGAGTGTTTGTGGTAGAACACTTTGAATTGTCTCAGATCGGGCAAGCCGCCCTCGCATCCCCCCTCAGGACAAAGCGCTAACTGAGGGAAACCAAAACACCCCTATGAATAAGCCTCCAAGATTGCGATTGTGACAGGGGGTTCCAGGGGGATTGGGCGCACTATCGCCTTGGAACTGGCTCGCCATGGTTGTCAGGTCGCCGTGGTGTATGCCAGCAGCGCGGCTGCCGCGGAGGAGACGTGCGCCGAGATTCGTAAGATGTCCACCCGAGCCGAGGCTTATCGGTGCGACGTGTCCGATCCTGCTCAGTGTAGAACCGTAGTCCGCCGCATCATGGATGACTTTGGCAGGGTCGATGTCCTCGTCAACAATGCTGGGATCGTGAGGGATGCAGTTGCTGCGTCGATCAAGGACGAGGACCTTGCGGCGGTGCTTGACACCAATCTCAAAGGTGCCGTCCACATGATCCGTGAGTGCTATTTCGGTTTCATCCGGCAGCGTTCAGGGTCAATCATCAATGTCTCATCGGTAGTCGCCTTGCTCGGTGGGACGGGGCAGGCCACCTATGCGGCGGCTAAAGCAGGGTTGATCGGCCTCACGAAGTCCGTAGCCCGGGAGGTCGCAGCTCGGGGAGTGCGGTGCAACGCCATTGCGCCCGGGATCATCGAGACCGAGATGACCGAGTTCATGCAGGGTGACGAGAGTCGCCTGGCCTTGGTGCCGATGCGTCGCTTCGGGAAGCCCACCGAGGTAGCGAACCTGGTGGTTTTCCTTGCCGGCGATGCCAGCTCATACATCACCGGCGAGGTTATCCGAGTGGACGGGGGGGTTGGCGACATGACCGCCATCGCTGCCCGCGGGAACAGCAGCCCGTTGTCGGGCACGCGTGCGCCCAGCCAGTTGATGCCCGAACTGTTCGCCCCGGACGTAAGTGTGTGGGAGGTTAGGGATGAGAAGGTGCGGGAGGAGTTGCACCCCGAGGAACAGCAGTACATCGAGAGAGCCGTCGCCAAGCGGCAACTTGAGTTTGCCCGAGCACGGTACTGTGCCAGACAGGCCTTGGACCGCTTCGGGCTTGAGCGTCCCTCGATGATCCCGGGCATTGCGGGGGAGCCCAGCTGGCCCCAGGGAATCATCGGGAGCATGACCCATTGCGAGGGCTACGCGGCCGCCGCAGTAGCCCCGCGTGCGAGGCTGGTCAGCCTCGGTCTCGATGCCGAAGTCGATGCGCCGTTGCCCGAGCGCGTGCTCGGTCTGGTGGCTCTTCCTTCGGAGATTCGTCGATTGGCGCTCTTGGGGGCTCTCCAACCCGCTCTACACTGGGACCGGATCCTCTTCAGTTGCAAGGAAAGCGTCTACAAGGCTTGGTACCCCCTAGCCCACAAGTGGCTTGGGTTTGAGGATGCGGAACTGGCTCTGCGACTGGATGGAACCTTCCGGGCACGTCTGCTCGTCGAGGGGCCGGCGGTCCCAGGTGGGCGCCTGCGATTGATGGCCGGAGCATGGCGCTCCGGGGAGGGACTCTTGCTCTCAGCGGTCAGTGTCCCAGCCGGGGATGTAACCGATGGTGAACAGGGACTGGACCTTGACGTGGCGTCAACGTGTTCCCTAGGTAACAGGGCGTGTCGCGACCTGATGGAGGCGAAATGATTGAGACGAAGCTACTGACCAAGGACTACGGGAAGAAGCGAGCCGTTGACAACCTGACGATTCAGGTTCGACCCGGCGAGGTCACGGGCTTCCTTGGCCCAAATGGGGCGGGGAAGACCACCACCATGAAGATGATCATGGGACTGCAAACCCCATCCAGCGGCGAAGCGACGATCAATGGCCGCCCGTGGTGCCGCCATCGTGCCCCGATGCGCGAGGTAGGGGCTTCGCTCAACCCAAGGGATTTCCACCCGGGGCGTACAGCCCGGGCGCATCTGAGTTCCCTCGCGGCAACACACGGCATCGGCACTCGCCGCGTCGACGAGGTGCTGGGACTCACGGGCCTGGAAACAGTGGCCAACAAGCGCGCGGGGACGTTTTCACTGGGAATGTCCCAGCGACTCGGAATCGCGGCGGCCCTGCTCGGGGACCCCGCGACGCTGATCCTGGATGAACCCGTCAACGGCCTCGATCCCGAGGGAGTTGTCTGGGTGCGAGACCTCGTCAAGCGGCTCGCGGCGGAGGGGAGAACCATCTTCCTCTCAAGCCATCTGATGAACGAGATGGCCGTCACCGCGGATCACCTGATCGTCATTGGGCGGGGCAAGCTCCTTGCCGAGGGATCGATGGAGTCCATCTTGAAGGCGGACTCCGAGGTGACCACGACGGTGCGGTCGCCGCAGATCGTACAGCTGCGTGACGTTCTCGTTCCCCAGGGCGCCTCTGTGGAGCTCACGGGTTCCAACGAGGCCATCGTGAAGAAGATCGAGACCACTGTCATCGGTGAGACCGCCGCGAAGAACGGCCTCGTCCTGCACGAACTCACTCCGGTTAGGACGTCGCTCGAGCAAGTGTTCATGAACCTGACTGGAGACGCCGTCGAATACCGGTCGACGAGTGCTCACGAACCACGAAAGGGACAGAAATGATTGACGTGCAAGAGACGGCCATCCGAACAGGAGGTCCGCTCACCCAAAGCACACCAACCACCAAGACGGACAAGGCTGGCGTGCGAGCAGCGACCTCCCAGCCGAGATGCTCGTTGCTCGGGGTCCTGAAGTCGGAGTGGATAAAGCTCTGGTCGCTGCGTGCGGCGCAGGTAACGGCGGTGTTCATGCTGGTTCCCATGACCATCATCAACTTGCTGGTTCTCCTGTTCGCGGACGTCAGCGGCGGCACACAGCTGTTGGCGGTCGACGCCACGGTTCGCATGTTCACCACCATCGACTTGATCTTCATCGTCGTTTTGGGCGGCATGTTTGCAGCAGGGGAGTTCTCGACGGGATCCATCCGGCCCAGCCTCGGTGCGGTCCCCAATCGTGGGCTGCTCGTGGTGGCGAAGATCATGGTGCTCGCGCTTTCCGTGCTGATCCTATCGATACTTGCAGTCGGCATCAGCGTGGTCCTTGGTCTGATCGTGCTGCCGACGCGGGGCGTCGAGCAGTCACTGGAATCCCCCGCGGTCCGCATGATCGTCGGTCTGTGCCTGTACTCAATGTTGATGGGGCTGTTCTCGTTCTGCATCGGGTTCCTTGGCCGCTCGAGCGTTGGCGCCATCTCGGTGACGCTCGGGATCCTGTGGATTCTGCCGTCGGTCGTCGGGATGCTGGGCGACGGCGAGATGGCCCAGGCGATCATGGCCCGGCTGCCGGGCATTGCCGGTTCGCAGGCATTCGCGCTGGAGCCGGCGTCGTCGACGGGTGGTGCCTGGGGCGGCCTAGCCATCCTCGCCGCGAACGTAGTCGTGATGTCGGTGATCGCGGTGGGTCAGTTCAAGAGGCTCGATGTGTGAGAAACGAGGATGTGTGAGATGTGAGTAGGTGGGGACGACTGAGGTTGTCCCCACCGTCGCCTAGTCCCAACAGGACGAGCCGACTGGGATTGGACTGCTATAGATTTTGTGGACGGCAGCGAAAAACTTGGATTATGATTTAAGTTGCTGTCTCGCTTTTCCTTGATATCTTGATGCACTTCATTCGGGGTGTGCTGCCCGAGTGGAGAATGAGGTCTGGTCTGAATTAGGCTTATTCATGGGGTGTGGTCGAGGATGAGTTCAGCGACGGCTTGTTTTGTGGTTTCAAAAATGCCGCAGGGGCGACGGTAATCAGTGAGGCTTATTCACAGCCCTTCCTCAAGTGTGCCCTGACTAGGGGTTTTACTGGCCGCCACGCTGTCTGTGAATAAGCCTCAGTGTGTAGAACACGCCATATCCTGAGATTCGCAATGACCCGCTCGATGAGGTGGCGGACGCGATTGATGGTCATGTTGCTTCTCCTGTCGATGCCGATGAATTCGCCATGGACAGGTTTCTTGACGGGGTGATTATTCCCAATCCGATGTGGCCTTTGTCCTCGATATTATCTTGGCTGTCGAGGGCTGTGAGGAATTCAGATTCCGTGATGGCCTTCACGTCATGAACACTACCTGCTGATGGTTTTGAGATCCAAGCGAGGCGCCCGGCCAGGGCGCAGGCACCTGCAAGTTCACCCCCGTCGTGTGGTGCTTGCCCCAGTCACGGTTCGGGACGCTTGGACCATGGCCAGCAGGGCGCCAAAGGTGCCGTCGATGATGTAGAGGATCTTCCACTTCAGGCACCCAGATCCTTGGAAGGCCTCGGAGATCAACGGGGTGTACGCGGACACTACTGGCGAGATGGCGGCCTGGGGGACCATGTGGATATCGACCAGCAACTCCTGGGTGATATTGTGCCTGAGCATCAACAAAATGATTCTGGATGCAACGAAACAGCCCCAGGGCACGGGACCCTGCTACTGGAAAGATCCCCGGAATGGGAGATGTGGATCAGTTCACACAAGTTCATCTGGTCTGGTCGCGGTCAAGACGTGTGGCCGCATTCACGGCGGCGGCTTGTCATTCATCCGAGGTTTTTTGTTTCTACACCTTGAATTATCTCAGATCAGGCAGGTCGCCTTCGCATCTCCCTTTAGGTGGAGAGTTAGTTGGGGAAAGCCAAAGCACCCCTATGAATAAACCTCGCTGTGGTGAAGGTGCTGTTGTTGGGCCAGTGTGGGTCAAATCCTTGACGTGACTGGCTGCCGGCATGCTTGCCCCTTCCGGAGGGTGGATATACACCGTACCATACCGCATGGTATGGTTTCTTGGTGGAGAAGCTTGATCGGTCGTCGTGGTTCCGGGTCGCGGCTCGCCTGTTGGTGGAGCGTGGTGGGGGTGGGCTGCGTGTTGAGGCGTTGTGTCGGGACGCGGGGGTGACGAAGGGCTCGTTTTACCACCACTTCCGTGATCTGGGGGAGTTCAAAACCGCGTTCATGGACTATCTCTACCAGCGTGGCGCGATGGACCCGATGTCTCGTTTGGAGGCTTTGGATTCCCCTCGTGAACGGTTGCGCGGGTTGATTGAGGCCATTGCTTGCGAAGACCTGGCGTTGGAGGCTGCGGTCCGGAGGTGGGCGGCATCCGATCCTGCGGTGGCTGAGCACTTGAGACAGGTGGACCAGGCGAGGACGGCGTTCGTCGCCGAGATGTACCACGAGCTCCTGCCCGACGATCCGGCGCTCGCGGACGACATGTGCCGGCTGGCCCAAGCGTTCTATCTGGGAGCGGTCATGCTGGAACCGCCGGTGACCGGCGAAGAGTATCGCCGGCTCACCGCTCTCCTCGACCGGATCGTGCGGGTGTGACACATGTCCGAGGTGCTTGTTGTCGGTGCCGGGATCAGCGGACTCACCGCCGCCTGGCGGCTGCGCTGCGCAGGAATCAGCACCTGTGTGCTGGAACGATCCGACCGCCCCGGCGGGCGCATGTGTTCGGTCCAGGTGAACGAATGCATCATGGAAGCTGGAGCCAACTTCATCACCGACGCCTACCGGATCATTCCCGGGCTGGCGGGTGAAATGGGCATTCCCCTGCAAGCGGTGTGCCGGGACAGCGCCATCGCCATCGATGAAGCGATCCGTGCTTTCCGAGCCGACCGGCCAGCAACCGCGATCAAGGCGGGCATCCTGTCGCTACGTACCGTGATCGGAGGGCTTCCCGGGCTCGCCCGATTCGCGGCCCGATACCGGCGCCGAGGCACTGTCGATCCGCTCGATTGGCTCGACCTCGACCCGGTTCCCACAACCGAGTGGTCACAGGCGCTGAGGATCGCGACGCTGGCGGAACGCTGCTGGCGACCGGCCTATCACGGCTTCTACTTCCAAGACACCCACGCCACCTCGGCGGCGGCCGTGGCCGCGATGGCACAACACGGATTACGCCAACAGACCCTGACCATGCCAGGAGGGCTGTCCAGCCTCACCGACGCGCTCGCCGCCAGGCTCGACGTGCGCACCGGAGTGAAGGTCACCCAGGTCGAGGAAGGCTCGACATCGGTCACGGTCCACACCGACACCGGCCGATTCCGGGCAGACAGAGTGATCGTGGCGCTGCCGAGCCCCGACATCCGTCACCTGAAGAAACTCGACCCCCTGGAAGCCGCTGTTGCGTGCACCCCCTACAGCGCCGGTCTGCTAGTCGGCCTGGGAACCCGACGTCGTCTGCGATCCTGTGAACTGGGCGGTGCCTACGGTGTCTTGATGCACCCCGACGAGCCGCCCCTTGCCGCCCTCTGTGTCGCCAGCCGTGCCGGTCACGCGCACGGCGCCGGCGACCTGGTCACCTGCATGTTTGCGGATCGTCACGCCCGTGAACTCTCCTCACGGGCGGATTCCGAGATCATCGAACTCGCCCGTCGAGCGCTCCTCACATGGGAACCCACACTCCAAGACGCGCTGGCCACGAGCCCCGAAAACCATCTGGTCGTCCGCATCCCCCACGCCATGCCCACCAGCGCACCCGGAAGGATCGCGCACATCAAGGCCTACCGCGCACACGCCCACGCCCGGCGCGTGATCCTGGCAGGCGACTCCCTCGCCTGGCCCTGGGCCGACTCCGCAGCCTTCACCGGACAATGGGCCGCCGACCTCATAGCCCAACCGTAAAAACGCGTCCACGGTCGGCCGGGTCTTGACTTCCTGTCGATTGATCCGGCTCTCGGTCTGCTGTCGGCCCACCGGTGAACCGATCCGCCGTTACGAGCATGATCACCTTGGCTTATTGGTCCACGTTGAGGTGAAGAATCTCGGCAGCATCCCTGACGGTGGAGGGTGGTGTTTCGTTGGTTAAGCCCAGGGCAAGTGGAATCGGGCTGCAACACCAAGGAATCCCAAGAACGCCCACCACGTCCCCACAATGGGTCACGCGTTAGTCTGTTCGGTGATCAACGACCACACTTTCGAGTGGTCCACACCGAGGTCCACGACGACGAGTCGGTTCACACGAGGGTCACTGACCCGTCAGTGCCGTCGAGGGTGCCAGGTTCAAGTTCGACGCCCAGGACCACGTCGTCGGGAATCGAGTTGGCGTTGTGGATGCCGAGTTCTGCCACGGGGCGAAACCCGAACCGTGCGTAGTACCGCGGGTCGCCGACGAGGAACACGGCCGGGAATCCTGCGGTTCGGCCGCGGTTCAAGGCTTCCTTCATGAGGAGCGTGCCGATGCCGCGGCATCGGTGGACCGAGGCGACGCACAGTGGTGCGACTTCAAGGGCGTTCACTGGGCCTGCTGCGCTGTCGATCACGATTCTGGTGGTGAGGATGTGGCCGACGATCCGGTCGTCGAGGGCGATGAGTTCCTGCTCGGGTAGGTAACCGGTGGAAGAGCGGAGTCGTTTGACCAGGTCCTGTTTGGAGCCGTCGGTCACTGGAGCGGTGAGGAAAGCAGTGCGGATCAGAGTGTCGACCTCGTCGATCTCATGGGGTTCCATGGCACGAAGCTGTATTTGGCAAAACTGGCAGCGTCTACGGTGGCGCCTGACTTCCGCTTGGGGTCACCGGGCATACTCCTCAGTACTGGTCGAAACTGTGCTGTCCAGTGGTCTTTTGGTCTCGTCAGGCGCTCAAGCTTGGCCCATCCAGATCCTGAGACGGATCACCCGGATCACCGAGAGTCTGTTCGACATCATCAGCAAGGTAAGGCGCTGACCGCATGACTGGACGTGGGGGAGGGTGTTAAAGACGTTCCTCCCCACGCCCAGTCCCTGCAACCACTGATGAAGCGAACTGTAAACATTCCCAAGGCAGTCGACTTTTGGTGGCGGTGACTGGCTGGCATGGGAGGTTTCGGTTGACCAGTAGCGTCTTTACTTCCTGGGGAAGCGTTGCTTGAAGTCGAGCGCGACGTCCTTCATGTAGGCGAACTCGACTCCTTCGGCCTCGCGCATGTGGGCGATGAGGCGTTCGAGCATCAGTTGGTTCTGCGGGCGGCCGGAGACGTCTGGGTGAATGGTGATTGGGAAGACGGCGTAGTCCATCTCCCGCACGACCCAATCGAACTGATCCGCCCACAGCTGCTCGATATCCCTGGGGGACACGAACCCGTGCGACGTGAAACTCGACTTGATGAACATCATCGGCGGCAGGTCGTCGAGGTACCAGGAGGCCGGCAGCTCGATCAGATCCGTCTCCTCGCCCCTGACCAGGGGTTTCATCCACTCGTGGGCGGACTCGGCCTCATAGTTGATGTTGGTCCAGGAATCTCCGACACGCACGTAGTAAGGCGTGTGGTCGTTGTGCATCAGCGAGTGGTCGTAGAGGAAACCCCGCTCGACCAGCAGTTCGTTCGTGATCGGCGAGAACTCCCACCACGGCGCGACGTATCCGACGGGGCGGGTGCCGGAACGCTTCTCAATCAGGTCCGTGCAGTAGTCCAGGATCTCGGTTTCCTGCCGACGCGTCATGGCGATCGGGTTCTCGTGCGAATACCCGTGAACGCCGATCTCATGCCCGGCCGCAACGACCTCGTCGAACTGTTCCGGGAAAGTCTCGATCGAATGGCCCGGCCAATACCACGTGGCAGGCAGCTCCTCGCGCTGGAACAGCTTCAGCAACCTCGGTACCCCGACCTCGCCGGCGAACATGCCGCGCGAGATGTCGCCGGGCGAGTCTTGGCCGCCGTAGGAACCCAGCCAGCCGCCTACCGCGTCGATGTCGATGCCGAAGGAAACGAAGATCTTCTTTTCTGCCATGGTGGCTCCTTTCAGGATTGGTGTTGCGAGATGATTCCGCCCAAGCGCCGGGACATGGGTGACGCGCTGTGGGCACTGAATGGCCTAGGAATGCGGTGATTGCGAACCTGTGGTAGCTGACCCAAGGACGCATCACCTGCCCGTTACGTGAAGGCGACGAAGTTGTCGGCAAACTTGTCTCCCACCCCCCTTCCAAGCAGCAGTGCCATCAGCATTCGTGACTGTGGCGCGTTCAGATCTCCCGACGGGATGGCGCCGGCCCCCACGAGGTCGACCCCGCCGCCGTTGCCATAGATCGGCTTGACCGGCCCCCATGCGACGCGGGACGCCAGTACCACCGGGATGCCGGCAGCCACCGCCCGCGCGACCTCGTCCACGAACCCGACGCCCGCGTTTCCGATGCCCGTTCCGGCTAGGACGATGCCGTCGGCGCCGTCGTCGATGACGTGGGCCAGCACTCGCGGTGTCGCGCCCAGGAAACACGGAACGATCTCCACCCTTACGTTGTTGAATGATTCGGTTGGCAGCGGCAGCGGTGGGTGGCGACGCGGCCGAGCCAACACATGGGCCTCGCCGTCGCGCATTTCCGCTACGAGCGTGCCGCCGTCGAAGGCCGTCAGCTCCCACGTCTGTGTCTTCCGCACCCCGCGCGCCGACCGCACCTGCCCTGCGAAGCACACCAGCACTCCGCACTCGCGCAGCGCAGGACTGGCGGCGGCCGCGACCGCGTCAGCGAGATTGTCGGGGCCGTCGGGGTGTGACGAGTCGGCCGCCCGCTGTGCTCCGGTCAGGACGACTGGCTTGGCAGACGTGTGTACGAGGTCGAGGAGGAACGCGGTCTCTTCCATCGTGTCGGTGCCGTGAGTCACGACGACGCCGACGCAGTCATCGTCGGCCAGCGCCTCCTGCGCCGCCTTGACGAGGATCCGCAGGTCGGCGAAGGTGAGCAGGTAGCTGCCTGTGGTCAGGACATCGGTCGTGCGGACCTTGGCCGTGAGCATCTCGGCCAGCGACGCGGCGCCGTCGGTGGCGGTGGCACCAGCCCCTTCCCGCGTGCGCGATGAGATCGTCCCCCCGGTGCCGAGAATGTGAACGTACATCGAGATCCCCTCGTTGGGCGTTGTGGTGGGGTCGTCAGCGTCCCCGTTCCTCAAGGTTAGGCTGCAGCGGGCGGCAAGTAAATGCCTCAGAGCCACCCGTTTCGCTCGGCCGTTCGCGCGGCTTCGGCGCGGTTCCGCGCCTGCGTCTTGGCCATGGCGCTTGACAAATGGTTCCGTGCCGTACCCTCGCCGATACGCAGGGTTTTGGCGATGTTCTGGGCGTCGTCGCTGCTGGCGGCGAGCCGCAGGACCTCCTTGGTCATCCAGGAGTCGCACTGGGCACCGGCGAGGGCGCCGGCGGTGAAGATCAACGTTCAGCGGTACCAGCGACGTAACCAGGGCGCGGCCCGGATCGAGTTGAACACGATCCCGTGCGAGGCCTTGGCCTGGAACCGGCCTTCAGAGGTCCATCAAGGCCTGGCCGACTCCATCAACCTCAACTTTCCCGAACCCGAAATCCCGCCAACTACTTGACGCGGGGCATCACCACGAATCAATTCCCTCCATCGACTAAACAAATGGTTTTGTTCAACTGGAGCTGTAGCCGAAGCTGATCAGAACAACCCCAACACCAGTGCCAAGGCGCGGTCGAGTTCCGTCAGTTCCTCGGCGTCGAGCCGTCCGGCGAAATCGCCCAGCCGGGTCTCGGCGTTGACCGCGGCTGTTTGCTCGACCAATATCCGGGTCTCGGTGCCGTCGATGGTGATCGTTGGTCGGAAGTCGCAGGGGCGGGCGCTCGTCGAGGTCGGGGCGACGAGAAGCGTGGAGAGGTTCAGGTAGTCAGCCTGTACGACGACTGCATACCTGGTGCCATGTTGCTCGTGGCCGTGGGCGTGTTTTTTCACCCGAAGCCGATAGATGTCACCACGCACGCAGCGAGTCCATCTCATCGGCCAGGGCAAGCATCTCCGCTCTGTCCTTGAGGTCTTCGCGCAGTGCGTCGGCCTGGCGTCGCACCTGTTCGATTATGGCTTGGCGCTCGGCCTCCTGAATCGTCTTGCGCACCACCTCGGACTTGTTGAGACCAGTGAGTTCCATCAGGTGTGCCAGCGCGCGCTCCGTCGCCTCATCAATGCGGACCACCATCTGTGTCATGCATTCAGTATTGCATACTGTACTGCATGACGTGTGATGTGAGCGCGATGCCGGCGGGTCACAGCCGCCACGAAGATGGGAAGACGAGCCACCCCGCACGTCACCGGGGCCTATGACGGGGCGAATTTCTGAGCTTGGAGTGACCGGTCGCGGGCCAACCTCGGCATCGACTGCTTGGGCTGTCCCGGGACACGCAGATGCTCCGGCCTGGCTGACCAGCCCGGCCGCATCGCCGCGGGAATTGCCACCACGCTATGGGACTCTCCCTTGCGCCAGCGACAAGACATACTGCGTGCTCTTCCGTCCGTTGTTGGGGCGGCCAACCGGGCGACTGCGGCCCGGATACCAACAGGCTCGCCGTCCACGAGCAGCGCCTCGATCGGAAGATGCGCCAGGACCGGGGGAACAGCACGGCGATTGCGTTCGGCTCGGTGCCGAGAGCCAGTGGCGGACTGGTGAGGGCAACACGATGTCGGGCAGATGTGTCTGCCGTGACCGCTTCCGCGGCTCCCAGAGCAGGTCGGCGTGGTCGGCGGTCAAAGCGTGACCCAAGGCATCGATCTGTTCGATTGAGGTGTCATCGAACGCGACGAGGTCGAACTGTGGTTTGCCACCAGAAAGTTGCCAAGCGATCAAGAGAGGTCCGTCCCGCGTGGGTGCCCCGTACATCAACAGGGCCTCGTTGGGGTGAGTAACGGGATTCGAACCCGCGACATCCTGGACCACAACCAGGTGCTCTACCAACTGAGCTATACCCACCATGCGCCCTCCGAGGGCGACTGAGAAACAATAGCGTACCCGTAGGGTTCGGGAGAAATCGGCGGGTTCCCCGGGTGGAGTGGGTGAGTGGGGACGTTGGCGGGCCCCGGTGGGCCCCGCCAACGCCTGTGGATCAGAGATCGGCTCCGAGGGCAACCGCCAGGGTCCTCGCCCTGGCGGCCTCCTCGTGCCTGGACTGGCGTTCCAGCGAACGGACCAGGATCGTGTGCGCGTAGGCGTTGGTGGGTCGCGAGGAGATCAGCTGCCGGGCCAGGCGTTCCGCCTCGGTCAGGTGGGCGGCCTTGAAGTTGGCCAGGGCCAGCAGTTCGAGGGTTTCCTCGGTCTGGCTGGGTTTCGTCTCGTTCTCCAGCACGACGTGCAGTTCGACGATGGCCTCGCGGAACCTGCGTTCGTCGATGTGGCGTCGTGCGGTGAGCAGGCGCTCGTAGCTCATGGCGTGCCTCCTTCGTCGGGTATCGCTCCCAACAACACACCGGTCACCGTTGTTGTTCCAAGGACGACTCACCCCTTTGGTGCCTGTTTCCGGGCGTGCAAGGATGAACGGCATGGATCTTCTCGATGTCGGAGCCGCTGATCTGGGCCGTCGACTCGGTGGTGGGGAGTCAACGGTCGAGGACCACATCGAGCGCGTACTGGAACGTATCGGGAGACGCGATCCGGGACTGAATGCGTTCTCCCAGCTGAACCCCGGGGCGTTGTCACGCGCCAGGGAGCTCGACGCCATGCCGGCGCGGGAACGGGAAGCGCTGCCGCTGTTCGGGGTTCCGGTTGCCGTTAAGGAGGAAATCGAGGTGGCGGGGCTCGTCACCACCCTCGGGGGTCGCGGAAACA
>ERZ773079.1682-NODE-1682-length-12976-cov-14.388128_pt1 | contig 12976 bp, 6 predicted proteins | sample MGYA00511355_ERZ773079 | MGnify/ENA primary metagenome ERZ773079 (study PRJEB29015, sample SAMEA2737979) | human oral metagenome | biome: human oral; feature: human-associated habitat; material: dental | place: China | collected 2117 ... | reverse complement strand
GGCACTGCATCCCGGTCTACCCGCGCCTGTACCTGTCCACCGACCCCGACGCCTCCGTGGTGCGCACGGCGCGCCAGTTCAACGCCACCATGCCCGCCTACGTCGTGGGCCGCGCCAAGGAGCTCCTCGGGGACCTGGCGGGCCTGCGGGCGGTGGTGCTGGGCGCCTCCTACCGCGGGGGCGTCAAGGAGACGGCCTTCTCCGGCGTCTTCCCCACCGTGGCCGCCCTGGGCGAGGCCGGTGCCGAGGTGCTCGTCCACGACCCCATGTACACCGACGACGAGCTCACCGCCTTCGGCTGGACTCCCTACCGCCTGGGCGACCGGGTCGACGTCGCCATTGTCCAGGCCGACCACTCTGAGTACCATGACCTCGCCCCCGCCGACCTTCCCGGAATCAGGCTGCTTCTCGATGGCCGCCGCATCACCGACGCGGGCACGTGGGCGGGCGTGCCCCGCTTGACCATCGGAGGAGGGGAATGATCCACGTCGTCGTAGGCGTCCTGCTGGCGGCTGCGCTCCTGGTCGCTCCCGGGCTGCTTCTGGCCCGGCTGGGAGGCGTGCGCGGCTGGGGCGCGGCCAGTGCCGCGCTGCCGCTGAGCTGCGCCGTCATCGGCACCGCCGAGCTGGCGGCCGCGTCCGTCGGACGGGCCTGGAGCCCGTGGGGATGGGTGGCCATCGCGGGAGTGACGATTCTCGCCGCGGGTCTTCTGATGGCCGTCCGTCGTGCTCTCCCCGGGAGCCGGACCCGCTCCACCGATGCCTCTGATGACTCTCGGAACGACTCCGGTCCCCGGCGCCCCGATCCGCGCGTGCCGGCCGGGCTGGTGACGGCGTGCCTCATCCTCGCCGTCGGGATGCTGATCGGCATGGGGTCGATGAGCACCCCGGCTCAGGCCTTCGACATCGTCTTCCACTTCAACGCCGTCCAGGCGATCCGCCAGGTGGGGAACGCCTCCAGCTTCGGGAGCATGGCGGCCCTGTACCAGGGGACGCCGACCTACTACCCGACCGTGTGGCACGGGGTGGTCGCATTGCTCCCGGCGGGCGTGACGGTCGCCTCGAACGCGATGGCGCTCGTCGTGGGGGCGCTGGCCTGGCCGCTCGGAATCGCCGGCCTGCTCGTCGAGGCCCTCGACGACGACGCCCGCCCCCGCAGCCGTACCGCGGCCGCGCTGGGCACCGTCCTGAGCGCCGCCACGGTGGGGGCTCCGACGATGCTGCTGGGCACCCTGGCGGTGTGGCCCTACTCCCTGAGCGTGGTCTGCCTGCCCGGCGTGCTGGTCCTGGGGCTGCGTCTGCTGCGCCGCCTGCCCTGCGAGGACGCCCCCGGGAAGGACGTCCGGACGGAGGCGCCGCCGCCATCCGGCCTGCTCATGAGCGGCTTGATGTTCGCGGGCGCCCTGGCCGGGATCATCCTGGCCCACGGCGCGGGGACCTTCAACACCATGGTGCTCCTCGGGCCGCCGGCCGTCACCCTTGTCGTGCGCCTGATCCGCGCCGGTGGTCGGCGCAGGACGATGACGCTTCGCGTCCTGGGAGTGCTCGCCGTCTGCGCCCTGGTGGGGGCGTGGGTCATGCGCGAGGCCCTGGTCTGGGTCTGGAGCTACCCCCGCTCCGGCGGGAACCTCCTGGGAGCCCTGGGGCAGGGGCTTCTCGATCTGCCGCAGTACGGGCCGTTCGGCTTCCACGGGCTCCCGATGCGCATCGGGCTGCCGCTGGGAGTCGTGGTGTGCGGGCTGGCCGTGCTGGCGGCGGTGCGCGTTCCCCGGGCGCGCCCGTGGCTGATCACGGCGGCGCTGGCGCTGCTCCTCGTCGCGCTCGTCGGCGGCCCCCAGTGGTGGGGTCGGCGCATCGGTGCTCTGTGGTACTTGCAGAAGGCGCGTATTCAGCCGCTCGTCGTGATACCCGGTCTCGTGCTCGCCGCCATGGGGCTGCGTCATCTGCTCGACGTGCGTCCCGGGCGCAGGACGGTCGCCGCTCTCATCGCGCTCGTGTGCGTCGCGGCCGTGGGGCGTCTGCCGTTGCAGGCCGAGCTGGTGAGGTCGGTCCACGATCCCGATCGGATCGCCTACGGCACGATGCTCACACCCGAGGAGACGGATTTCATCGCCGGCCTGGGCGATCATCTTCCCGACGACGCCGTGGTCGTGGGGACGCCCGCGCGCGGGGCGAGCTACCTGTGGTCGCTCGGGGGCGTCGATGTCGTGTACCCGCTGCGATCGAGGCCGACGATCGGATCCGCCGCGGACCGGCTCGCCGGTCAGGCCCCCGATCTGCGGCCGGGCTCGACGACCTGCGAGTTGCTGCGCGAGATCGGTGCCCGGTACTACCTGCGGGTCGACCGCACCGGGACGGGGTGGGAGGACCATCAGGCGCCCCTGCGCTGGGACAGGGCCCTGGCCGACTGGCCCACGGACGCCATGGAGCCGGTGGCCTCCTCGGGCACCGCCAGCCTGTGGCGCATCACCGCCTGCGGGGACTGAGCCCGCGCAGACCCCCAACCAACCCGCGCGTGAGGGGCGCATCGCCGCCTGCGGGGACTGAGCGCTCTCGTCCCGGAGCGGCCGGGCCTCCCGGATCCCGGCGGGCGCCGCGTCCTCGGGGAGGAGGCCGGCCGGCGCTCGGCGGTGGAGGCCCTGACCGGCGGGACCCGCAGCGCCTGAGGGCGGGCCCCGGATGGGGCACACTTGGCACCAGTCCGGCCCGAGCCCGGTCCCAGTCCACGGAAGGAGTCCGAGTGAGCCGCACGAACGTCGTCGCCGTCGTCGTCGCCTACAACCGCCAGGAGCTGCTGCGCCGGTGCCTGGACGGGCTGGCGGACCAGACCGTCGCGTTGATGGGCGCGGTCGTCGTGGACAACGCGTCCACCGACGCCTCCGGCGAGGTGGCCTCGACCCATCGGCTGGGAGCCCATGTCGTCGAGCTTCCCGTCAACACCGGGGGCGCGGGCGGGTTCGCCGCCGGCATCGCGCGCGCACTCACGCGGTTCCCGCGGGCCGACTGGATCTGGATCATGGACGACGACACCATCCCGACCGCCACCGCGCTGGAGGCGCTCGTGCGGGCCGCTGAGGACTATCCCGGGACGCCGGCGCTGCTGGCCTCCAAGGCCGTGTGGACCGACGGCGCCGAGCACCCCATGAACCGGCCGCGCACCCGCCCCGGCCTTCCGCCGGCGCTCCACCGTCACGCGGCGCTCGCGGGCGCCCGCCAGATCCGCACCGCCTCCTTCGTGTCGATCCTGCTCAACGCCCGCGCCGTGCGCGAGGTCGGCCTGCCACGCGCCTCCTACTTCCTGTGGAACGACGACTTCGAGTACACCTCGCGGATCCTGCGGGGGCGGGTCGGGCTGTACGTGCCGGGGTCGATCGTGCACCACCTCACCAGGGCGCTGGGATCCTCGGACGCCGACCCGGGGGAGCGGTTCCGCTTCGAGGTGCGCAACAAGGTCTGGACCTTCCGCGACTCCGAGGGGCTCGGGGCGTTCGAGCGGATGGCGTACGAGGCGGCCACGGCCCGCCGCTGGTTGCGCGCGACGGTGAGCTCGGGCGATCGGGGCACGCTGTGGAGAGCGGGCCGCCAGGGTCTGCTCGAGGCCCTGGCGCGGCCCGCCAGCAATGCGGAGGTCTTCTTGGGCACGCCCGTCCAGGACGATGTCGCCGCCGCCGAGTCCATGGCCCGTGCTGCCCGTGCCGCGGCGAGGGCCGGCGGTGCGCGAACCGGGCGGGACCGCCAGGCCACCGGGGCGGGGGGCGGCGACGGTGCCGCGGAGGGGGGGACCGGTGCGGCGGATGCGGCACCCGCGGGCGGCATCGGACCCGTCGCCTCCGTGCCGCCGTTCAGCGTGCTGCTGCCGGTCTACCGGGGAGACCGCGCCGACTTCCTGCGCCGCAGTCTGGCCTCGGTCACCGTCGAGCAGACCCTGCCGCCCGACGAGGTCGTCATCGTGCGCGACGGGCCCGTGCCCGATGAGCTGGAGGGGGCGCTCGCCTCGGCGCGCAGGGGCGAGCTCACCGGGGCCGTGCCGGTGCGGCTGGTCGAGCTGGCCGAGAACGTCGGCCTGGCGCTGGCCCTGGAGGCCGGGCTGGCGGAGGTGGCCCACGACGTGGTCGCCCGCCAGGATGCGGACGACATCTCCGTCCCCGAGCGCTTCGCCACGCAGTTGCCGCTCATCGCGGCCGGGTACGACCTGGTGGGTTCGGCCATCCAGGAGTTCGACGATGAGGCCGACACCGACGGCCTCGTCCGTCGTCAGCCCTCGGACCCGGAGCAGATCCGTCGCGCTGTGGCCCTGCGCGATCCCTTCAACCATCCCTCGGTCGTCTACCGGGCGGCCGCGGTCCGCGCCGTCGGCGGCTACCAGCCCCTCGACCTCATGGAGGACTACTGGTTGTTCGCTCGCATGATCCACCACGGCGTGCGCGCCACCAACGTGTCCCGGGCACTGGTGCGCTACCGGGTCGGCGCGGGCGCCTACGCGCGGCGCGGGGGTCTGCGCCTGCTGCGCAGCGAGCTCGATCTCCAGGCGAGGATGCGTCGCGCCGGCGTCATCACGACGTCCCAGTACGCGCGCAATCTCGCGGTGCGCGCCAGCTACCGCCTGGTGCCGACCGCGGCGCGCCAGGCGGCCTACCGCGCTGCTCAGAGGGTGCTGCTCAGGCGCACGCGGTGATGTGGTACAGGGTCGAGTCCCCGATCATGAGGATCGGCTCGAAGCCGTCACGGGGCCGGATGTCGGACAGGCCCGCCGCTCTCGGACCGTCCAGGATCGTGCGGCCCTTGAAGTCCAGGACGTAGTCGACGCCGAGCTTCTCCAGCGCGGGGCAGACCTCGGGATCGACGCTCACGTCGTCGAGGCTGTCCATCAGCACCTCCAGGGCCGGACTCGTGGCGTCGTAGGAGGTCAGGTGCCTGGGCAGCGTCGTGACGCCGGTCAGCGCATAGGCGAGCGAACCGCCCATCCAGGGGTCCGCCAGGACGACGTCGTCGGGGTCGAGAAGCTCGGGGAGCTGGCTCACGATGGCGAGCTCATTGGCGGTCAGCGACTGGGAGTCGTCCGTCACGAGGAACGTGAGGCCGAACCGTCTGAGGTTGTCGGACATCGCGGCACCTCCCTGACTCTGCCACGTGAGCACCGCGACGACGACCACGGTCAGCGTCGCCCGGACCCACGTCACCGTTCGGACCGTGCGCGCCGCGCCGGGCAGCGCGTGGGCGAGGGCGTCCGCGAGCGCGCACGCGCCGATGCCCGCCAGCGGCAGCCCCGTGATCATCAGGAACCCGCCCAGCCGATAGGCGTCGGAGTACCAGAACCCGGTCAGGTCGTAGCGCATCCGGCTTAAGTCCTGGGAGACGGTCACGACGTACAGCGCGCCCACGGCGGTGTGGGTCACCGCCACCCACCAGAGACGCGGGCGGCGCCAGGCCGACGCATAGCCGATGACGACGAGCAGCGCCAGCGGCCAGACGATGGCGGTGAGCTCGGGCGCGCTCGTCGCCACCTCGCCGATGCCCCCCGCCACGGAGGTGTGCGGCGGCCAGTGGGAGGCGCTCATCGAGGCGCGCAGCGCGGGCGCGATCGTCCACGACGCCGCGGCCAGCAGCGCCGTCAGCGCACAGGCCGCAGCGGCCCGGCGTACGCCGCGGCGCGTTCTGACGGAGACGACCGCCAGGCGGACGGTTCGCGCCGCGGCCGCGGCCACGGCGGCGATGGCCGCGATCACGAGGATCGACGGCTGCGCGAAGGCTATCCCCGTGCACGCGCCCCCCGCCATGAGCCACAGGACCACCCGGCGGGGCAGCGGCGTCCCCCCGCCAGTGGAGGACAACGCGGTCAGGAAGAGGCCCGGGAGCAGCGCGGTCGCCAGGAACGTGGGGTACAGGATGCCCCAGAACAGCCCGAGCAGCGGGAACGCCGGCGCCGCGGAGGCCAGGACCGCGGTTGCGAGGCGCCCGGCCCGGCGATCGGCCGTCAGGGCGCCCGTCAGCATCATGATCCCGGAGGTCCACACGAGGACGGCGACCGCGCACATGACGGCGTTGGTGGCCAGGGGAATGCTCGTGACGCCCGACAGGCGCATCGTGAGCACGACGAGGGTGTGCCAGCCCAGGGGGTAGACCGTGCCGTTGGAGACCACCATGTCGAAGTCCACGCTCGAGGCGTTGCCGGTGTCGATGATCCAGCGCACGGCATTGAGGTGGTAGACCGCGTCGTAGGTCTGGGAGAAGGCGTCCGGCGCATCGATGAACCGGACGCAGATCGTCGCCATGAGAACGGCCGAGACCGTCCACGGGACGAGATCGCCCAGAGGGCCGCGTGCGGCGTTCCAGCATCGGTCCCGCAGACGTGCGACCGCTCCGCCCCGGAGCGCGGGAGCGGCGTCGAGGACGGATGGGCGACCCGGCCGGGTGATCGGCTCGTCCGAGTCCGATTCGCCCAGCGGGGAGGCGCGCTCGTCGGGGTTCGGCGGGGAGGCGCGCTCGTCGGGGCCCGGCTCGCCCGAGGGCGTCGGCTCGTCCGCTGGAGAGGCGCGCTCCTCCGGGGCCCCGCCGTTCAGGATCGCGGCCGGGATCCGGAGGAGAGCGGCCGGGATCCCGCTCACGTGCCGGGCGGCCACGGCGGCGGCCCTGGCGACGGCGATGGTGATGACCATGGTGGTCAGGGCCGCGACGACGGTCGCGCCCGCGACCGGCGCGGGACCCCAGGTCGGTCCCAGCCGGGGCGCCAGCACCCCGGTGCCCGCGATGAGCGCGATGGACAGGGCCGGGGCCAGCGCCACCGCCACGCGGACGGGCAGACGGCCCGCAGCGGCGACGAGGCCGCCTGGAACGTACAGCAGAGCCGCAGCGACGAGCAGAGGGGGGAGGAGATCACTCCAGCTGGCCATGGAATTCCTTTCGGGCTGCCGGCCATCACCACGGCCCCGGGGAGACGGAACGCCTCAGGCCCGCCGGGACGGGTGGGAGAACGGGATGGGGGAATCATGCATCACCGTTCGCATCACCGCCTACCCGCAGGCGGTGATGCGGTAGAGAGCCGCCTGCCCCCGCTTGGCGACGAGCTCGAATCCCGGTGCGGCGTCCAGGCGGGCGAATCCGGGGAAGGGGGGCTGGCCCGCGATCGTCTTGCCCGGGAAGTAGAGCGCGTAGGTCGCACCGAGGTCCGCCAGCGCGGGGCAGACGGCCGGGTCCGTGGCGGCCTTGTTGAGCTTGTCCTGGATGACGTACACCTCCGGGTCGTGCCGGTGGAAGAGGTGCTTCACGGTGGTGTCGACTCCGGACAGCGCGTAGGCGAGCGCGGCGCCCGTCCTGGGGTCGACGGCGACCACGGCGCTCCTCTCGATCAGGTCGGGGAGCTCGTCGATGAGGGCGCGCTCGTCGGGCGTGAGCGAGGGGGAATCCGCGGAGAACTGGTAGGCCTTCTCGAATACCTGCACGGAGTCCGACATCGCTCCCGTCGATGGCCCGGTCATCACCAGGGCGAGGACCATGGCGGGATAGGCGGCCCACCTCCACCACGACAGCACGCGGATGCGTCCGATGGCGGCGAGCCGGCGGGCTCCGCGCGACTCGCCCGCCCACCGCGCGGTGGCGAGGCCCTCGCACGCTCCGCGCACCCATCGCGCGGCGGCGAGCACGCCGAGAGCGGCCAGTGGCACGGCGGTGAGCGGGATGAGAGCGGCCAGACGGCTGGCGTCGTTGTACCAGATGCCTACCATGAAGAAGCGCAGGTCGCCGTCCTCGGCGGATCGGGCCACGACGTAGAGGACGCCCGTCATGGCGTGGAGCGCGGCCAACCACCTGTATCCGTCGATTCGCAGGGCCGCGATGAATCCGACAAGAGTCAGCACGGCCGGGACCCAGATCAGCGGGAGCTGGACGGGCATGGCGGTCACGGCCTCGCCGATGGAGCCGCTCGTCGCGTAGCTCGGTCCCCAGATCGCTCCCGAGCGGTCCGGCCGCAGGAAGAGCCACGTGACGACCAGGGCTGCGAGCAGGCCGCCGGCCGCGAGTCCCTGCCGCCGAATCCTGTTGGCGGAGCGCTCGTCGCGCGGCGTTCGCAGGGTGGCGATCAGTCTCGCCGTGGTCAGGGCGACGAGGGCCAGCAGGAGGGTGGCGACGGTGTTCGGCTGGCACAGCCCGAGGCCGCCCGCGCCGATGACTCCGGCCGGCAGGAGAAGGCCGGCCGGTCGAGTGCGGGCGCCCGGGCCCATCGGTATCAGCTCGCGAGCGGCGGCCAGGAGCGAGGGGAGAAGGGCGATGGCGAGGAAGTTCGGGTAGAGCACGCCCCAGGACAGCAGGACGAAGGGGAAGGCGGTGAAGCTGCCGGACATGACCGCGGTGACGAGCAGGGCCGACGGGCGCCCGTGGAAGAGGATGTGCGCCAGCGACAGGCAGCCGGAGGTCCACACGATGCCCGCCACGACCAGCACGATCGCGTTGGTCGCCGCGGGGATGCTCGTCGCACCGCACAGCCTCATGGCCAGGGCGACCAGTGCGTGCCAGCCGAGCGGGTAGACGCCTCCCTGAGGGGCCTCCAGGAAGAAGCGGAGCGAGGACGCATTGTCCGTCCGGAGGATCCACTCCACGGCATTGAGGTGGAAGACCGCGTCGTAGGTCTGCGAGATCGCATCGGGGGCGTCCAGGATGTGCGTGACGGTGAGCATGGTCACGGCGGCCGACAGCGGCCAAGCCGCGCACCAGATGGCGACGGCGTCGGGCCGGAGCCGCCCGCGGGCGTATGCCGTCCTGCGCTCGGGATGCCGTTGCGCCATCATGAGCCGGCTCGCCAGGGCCGCCAGGCTCAGGAGGAGAGCGGCGCCGGCGACCGGCACCGGCCCCCAGGGCACCGCGAGCACGGGGGCGACGATGCCGGTCCCGGTGATGAGGGCGATCGAGATCGCCGGCGCCAGGCCGACGACGAGGGGCGGTCGCAGCCTCGCGGCGGCGCCGACGAGGACTCCGGGGACGTACAGCAGCGCGGTGGCCGCGATGAGGATCGGGACGAGTTGGGACCACACGGGAGCGCATTCTACCCGCGTGCGGTGCGCTCCTCTCGCAACCGCGAGTCTAGTGATGAGGCGGGTGTCGATGACCGGGCGGGGTCCGCCGACCGCGACGGTCCCGGATCCCGGGCCCGAGCCGCCCCGTTCACCCGCAGGCGGTGACGCGGTAGAGGGCCGCCCTTCCCTGTCTGGAGACGAGCTGGAGGCCGTCGACGGCGGACAGGCTCACGAACCCGTCGAGGCCGCGCTTGCCGCGGATCATCCGGCCCGGGAAGTAGAGGACGTACTGGACGTCGAGGTTGTTGAGCGCCTTGCACACATTCGGGTCCGTGGCGACGAAGCGGAGCCTTTTGTTGATGATCTCCAGGTCCGGGGTGTCGTGGTAGAAGATGTGCTTGACCGTGGTGTCGGTGCCCGCCAGGGCGTAGGCCAGCGCGGAACCGCTGTTCGGGTCCACGGCGACGACCTCGTCCTCGCCCACGAGCCCGGGGAGTCTCCTGATGAGCATCAGCTCATCGGGCGTCAGCAGCGGGGAGTCGTCCTTGATCGTGTACGACTCCTCGAGTTTGTGCAGGGCCTGGGACGTCGGCGGGCTCGCGGGACCGAGAAGGACGAGGGCCGCCACGAGGACGCCGTAGGCGACCCGCCTGCGAGCGCCGCGCGCCTCCCCGAACCGCAGGGCGGGGTACCGCCGCGCCGCCCAGTCTGCGATGACGCAGGCCCCCAGCGCCGCCAGCGGGATCGTCGTCAGCGGGAAAAGGGCCGAGAGCCTGAACGTGTCGGAGTACCATGTGCCCACCAGCCAGTAGCGCAGGTCCTTCGTGGCCCCCTCCATGGGCATCGTCTTGGACGTGATGTACAGGGCGCAGTCGATGGCGTGGAGCACGACGAGCCATCGCAGCCGCGGTCGTCTCCAGGCGGCGACCGCGCCGACGATCGCGGGGACCGCCACCACCCAGGCGATGGGCAGGCCCTGGGGCGATGAGGTGAGGATCTCCCCGATGACGGCGCTCATGAAGTTGTTGGGCCCCCATGACGCGGCCTCCTGAGGGGGCCGCAGCACGATCCACAGCCCGATGATCACCGGTGCCAGGGTGAGGCAGGTGATGATGCGGTATAGGACCTGGTGGGCCCGGCGGGCGGCGTCTCCCCGCCGGGCCCCTTCGACGGCCCGCATGACCCATACGACCAAGAGGATGCTCAGGGCGATGAGGAAGGTCACGATGACGTTGGGCTGAGCCATGCCCAGGCCGCCGAGGGCGACGATGATCGCGGGGATGAGGAGCGGCGGCGGCGATGGCTCGTCGTGGGCGGGGAAGAGGTCCAGCAGGCTCGCGATCATCCCCGGCAGCAGGCACAGCGCGAGGAAATTGGGGTAGAGCACGCCGAAGCTCAGCAGGAGCAGGGGGAAGGCCGTCGTCGCCGTGCACAGGAAGGCCGTGGCCACCATGGCGAGCCGGCGCCTGTCGAGGATCCGGCTGGTCAGGGCCAGGCACCCGCTGGGCCACACCAGGGCGGACACGGCGATGGCGGTGGCGTTGGTGGTCATGGGAATGCTGGTCGATCCCGTCAGCCTCATGGTCAGCGCGACCAGCGTGTGCCATCCCATGGGGTAGAAGCTGCCATCGGGGGACTCCAGGTGGCACCTGACGGAGGAGGCGTTGCCGGTTCGCAGGATCCACTCCACGGCATTGAGGTGGAACACGGCGTCGAAGGTCTGCGAGATGGCGTCCGGCGTATTGAGCTCGCGGGCGGTGAGCCAGGTCATGACCAGGGCCGAGGCCGCCAGGAGGACGAGGAAGACCAGGGCGTCGGCGGGCGTCGGTCGCCCGCGCGGCGTCGGTCCGGATGCGGCTCGTCCCCGCACTCGGACCAGGACGAGGCGCAGCACCCGGACCAGGACGAGGCGCACCAGGCCCGTGACGATCACGGCGACCGCCGTCAGGGCGACGACGAGCACGGGCCCCCAGGGCACACGGACCAGCGGCGCGATGACGCCCGCGCCGGCGACGATCCCGATGGAGACCGCGGGCGCGAGGGACACCGCGGTGCGCGGCGGGAGCCCCGCCGTCGCGGTGATGAGCAGACCCGGCACGAACAAGAGCGCAGAGACGACCAGGATCTGGGGAATGAGAGAGACCCACACGAATGATCACATTATCAGGTGACCGTATGGAACTCGTGGGGGAGGTCGCGGAGAGGAGCACAACGGCGGGGCGAGCGGCGGTGCGGGAGGATCGCGCGTGGTCGGCGCGCGATCGGCTACCATCGGGCTACTGCCTACGGAGGGAAAATACGGTGAACCACGACCTCGTCATCGTCGGCTCGGGCCTGTTCGGCCTGACGATCGCGGAGCGATGCGCCAACGAGCTCGGACTCGGGGTGCTCGTCATCGACAAGCGCGACCACATCGGCGGCAACGCCTACTCCGAGCCGGATCCGCGCACCGGTATCGAGATTCACAAGTACGGCGCCCACCTGTTCCACACGTCCAACGAGCGCGTGTGGGAATACGTCAACCGCTTCACGTCCTTCACCCCTTACGTGCACCACGTGTACACCACCCACGACGGTGTGGTGTACCCCATGCCGATCAACCTGGGCACGATCAACCAGTTCTTCTCCGCCGCCTACTCCCCGGACGAGGCCCGCGCCCTCATCGCCGAGCAGGCCGGCGAATTAGCGGGCAAGGACCCGGAGAACCTCAACGACAAGGGCATCAGCCTCATCGGGCGCCCGCTGTACGAGGCCTTCATCAAGGACTACACCGGCAAGCAATGGCAGACCGACCCCAAGGACCTGCCCGCCTCGATCATCTCGCGCCTGCCCGTGCGCTACACCTACGACAACCGCTACTTCAACGACACCCATGAGGGCCTGCCGACCAACGGCTACACCGCGTGGCTGGAGAAGATGGTCGACCACCCCGACATCGAGGTCGCCCTCGGCGTCGACTTCTTCGACGAGTCCCAGCCGTACAACAAGGCCGCGCTCAAGGGGAGGGTCCCGATCGTCTACACCGGGCCCCTGGACCGGTACTTCGACTACTCGGCGGGCGCGCTGAGCTGGCGCACCATCGACCTGGCCGCCGAGTACCCCGACACCGGCGACTTCCAGGGCACGAGCGTGATGAACTACCCCGACGCCGACCGCGAGTACACCCGCATCATCGAGCCGCGCCACTTCCACCCCGAGCGCGACTACCCCGCGGACAAGACCGTCATCATGAAGGAGTACTCGCGCTTCGCCGAGGAGGGCGACGAGCCCTACTACCCGGTCAACACCCCGGAGGACCGCCGCAAGCTGCTCGCCTATCGCGAGCTCGCCGCGGAAGAGCAGGGAGTCGTCTTCGGCGGCCGCCTGGGCACCTACAAGTACCTGGACATGCACATGGCCATCGGCTCGGCCCTGTCGGTGTTCGACAACAAGATCGCCCCGCACTTCCGCGACGGCGCCGCTCTGAACGGAGAGGGGATTGAGGCATGAGCACCGCCACACGCGTCCTGCAACGGTTCGTTCTGCCCGCCGACGGCGACTCCGACATCCTGCCGCTGTACGCCGAGGGCGAGGTCACCTCCGTGACTCCCGTCACCAAGGATGTGCGCGACGACGAGACCGCCCAGATCGGCATCGCCGAGACGACGCACCAGAGCCCCGGCCAGATCGTCTCGCGCTACAGCTATCGGATCCCGGCGCAGAGCCGCTCCTCCTTCGGCACCTACTTCAACGCGTTCCCAGCCGCCTACTGGCGGCGCTGGACGATTGTGGAGCAGGTGACCCTGCGGGTGTCCGTCTCCGGCTCGGGCTCGGTCATCGTCTACAAGTCCAATGCCCGCGGAGCCTCGCACCGCGTCGACTCCGCCCGTATCGGAGCCGAGCCCGCCGAGCTGGTCTTCGAGCTGCCGCTCAACACCTTCGGCGACGGCGGCTGGTACTGGTTCGACGTCGCGGCCGACTCCGAGGACGCCG
>ERZ773079.1677-NODE-1677-length-13009-cov-18.524857_pt1 | contig 13009 bp, 12 predicted proteins | sample MGYA00511355_ERZ773079 | MGnify/ENA primary metagenome ERZ773079 (study PRJEB29015, sample SAMEA2737979) | human oral metagenome | biome: human oral; feature: human-associated habitat; material: dental | place: China | collected 2117 ... | reverse complement strand
CGATGGTACCGATGTTTACATGCGGTTTGGTTCTTTCATAATGTGCTTTTGCCATATCTTCTCTCCTTCAATAAAAAAAGATTTTTCGCTTTTCCTATTATACATATAAAAACGGCAGGAAACAAGGAAGTGCCGAAAGGTATCCTTATTCTCATGAGGATTCTCCAAGAAACGTTTCTTTTTAAACAAAGTTCCCTTAAAATACATCATAAAAAACAAATAAAAAATCCCCTGACACAGAGGATCTTCTACGCTGGTGGCGGCTCAGAGATTTGAACTCCGGACACAGCGGGTATGAACCGCTTGCTCTAGCCAACTGAGCTAAGCCGCCATGGAGCTGATAACCAGGATTGAACTGGTGACCTTATCCTTACCAAGGATACGCTCTACCGACTGAGCTATATCAGCAATCTATATGAATGAAGATTATAAACATGGTTGCGGGGGCAGGACTTGAACCTGCGGCCTTCGGGTTATGAGCCCGACGAGCTACCAACTGCTCCACCCCGCGTCATTGGTGGGCGGAATAGGATTCGAACCTATGAAGGCAAAGCCGGCAGATTTACAGTCTGCTCCCTTTAACCACTCGGGAATCCGCCCACATGGAGCTGGCAATAGGACTCGAACCTACGACCTGCTGATTACAAATCAGCTGCTCTACCAACTGAGCTACGCCAGCACATCAGTGACAAGAGTTATTATACATACAGGCCACCTTATTGTCAAGAGTTTTCACGGGTCGTTCCTATCGCTTACGCCTACTGATTATAGCACCAACCGCCGCTGCTGTCCACCATTTCCACAGCCGTGGCAGTCAGGCATTCCCTTTTCAAAATGAAATACTCTTTACTCCGTTTCTTCCTTGCGACTCACCAGTTCCGTCGGACCGCTGACATCACGGTTCAATACTTTCTTCGCACCTTTTAAGAACTTCGGACGCGCAATCAAAACGATGCGGCCGCAGCCACGGCATTTGACACGCATATCGCTGCCCAGCTGAAGGACCTCCCATTCGGAAGAACCGCAGGGATGCTGCTTTTTCATCTGTACAACATCACCGATGCGGAATTGGATAAATTTCATCATGTCACCCTATTTCTTCGGTACAAATAATAATCGGATCGGAAAATAGCAGGCACCCGGCGGGATAAACCGGATATATAGATCTTTCCCCGCTTCCCAAGTTCCCAGTTTCTCATAATCGTAAATGGTATCATGGCCGAACCAGCGGGTTCCATAGCGTTCCGTACGGTATATACGGAGCAGCCTGCGGTCCTGCCCGATTTCCAGTGTCCCTTCAAAAACACCTCCGTTCGGGTTCAGATAAAGATCATACTTCCCCGTCCCTTTGCTGTGGATCGTCAAATGGCAGGTAATGCCGTAGTTCCCCGTATTTTCCCGCCCGATGAAATTAAGTTCGTCCCTTCCTTCCTGAAAAAATGCTGTGCTTTCGGCAGAACCCAATTCAATTTTTCCTGCGCTTTTTTCCGCGTCCCACACGCCGCTTTCAAAATAAACGTGCATGGGAAATGTTCCCCGCATTTCATGGGAGTCCGGAGGAAGGTACCTTGCCTTTTCCAGATGCTTTTCCACACTGCCTTCATAAGGAAGAATAGCCGCGCCGAATCGGACGGGCGACGATGTTTCCACTTCCACGATACCGCTGACCAAATCATCTTGCCGGATTCCTTTTGCGTTATCTTCAAAAAGAATAGTCCGCTTTCCTTTCTCCAGCATAACGTTTCGCGGCTGCTGCTGCTTAGCCGTCACTTCTCTGAAAGAAAGCGTCTTTCCCGTAGGCACGTAGCTGCGGCTCGGTTCTCCCCGGAGCGTACGGACGACTTTGATCTCTTCTCCTTTATCGCTCACGCCATAAACCGCAAGGCGCGCCGGTTTTCCCGTCTCATTTACATGATAATAGTAAATCCGGCCTTTCCCTTTCAATACGGTACCTTCCGCAAGGATTCCGTAGTTTCGGGCATATTCAGGGCTGTCTGATAAGATCAGCGTATCTTCCGCTTTTATCTTTTCCAAAGGGATTTCTTCATAGGAAATATCCAAAGGCGACGCCCCTGCCGCCGTAACCGCGCCGCAGGCGGCAGCCGCCATAGCGGCAATCCATGTTTTTATGTTCATTACTTTCTGCCTTTCGCCTTTCCTGCCAATGTTTCCGCCATGGAGGCTATTTTACGGAACCGATGGGCCAGTCCCGACTTGGTGATGCCGCATAGATCCGCCAATTCCGCCATGGAAGCGTCCGGATTTTTCATGCGCGCTTCGCAGGCGGCGCGAATAGACGGTGACAATTCGGATAATCGTTTATACTGCAATAATTTTTCCACATCCCGCATTTGGCGGACAGCAGCGTCCACTGATTTCTGCAGATTTGCCGTTTCACAGTTTACCTGGCGGTTGACACGGTTCCGCATATCTTTCACCACACGGACACTTTCAAAATCCATATAACTGTTTGCCGCGCCGACAATCTGCAAGAAAGAGCTCACATCATCACCGCCTTTGATGTAGACGATGTAATCATTTTTTCGATCGGTCATACGGGCATTCAATTTGAAGGAACGCATCACGGCAATGAGTTCTCCGGCAAATCGCAACGACTGTGTCACCAATTCCAGGTGGTAATCACCTTGCGGCCGGCTCACCGTTCCACCGCCAAGAAAAGCGCCCGCCAGATAAGACCGCCGTTCTTCGGCAGACACCAGCCGGCCCGCATCACGGATATCCATGAGCGGATCCAATCCCATTTCCCCAAGGAACCGCAAGCTGTCTGCTGACGGCCGAACGGTCAAAGTATACACATTTTTCTTGCGCAGCTTCCGTCCCTGCCGCACCATAGCTGACGGCATAAGATTGAAATCTTTTTTCAGGCAGACGAGGACACGGCGGGCAACGGCGCTGTTCCCCGTAGAAAATTCCACGCCCTTTTTCCCCTGCGCTCCCGTAACAATTGCGCCGCCCATACGAAGAAGTGCCAGCAGTTCCCCGCTTCTGCTTTCTTTATCGGGACGGACAACACGGGCAAGCTCATTCTTCACCTGCTCCGTAAATGACATTACTTCGCCCTCCCCAGATACCCCGACAATACTTCAGGCGCAATATTGGTTTTCAGAAGTCCGGAAATACGGATGATTTCATTGCAAAGCGTATCCGTATCATGAACAGCGCCTTTTTCAACGCCGAGCAAATCCTCTTCAATAAGGATTATCCCCATACGCTGGATTTTCTTCCGATCTATTTCCACCGGATGCGCCTGTACTTTTTCATAACGTTTCAGTACATCTTTCTTCGGCACACCGTTGTTGACAAGAACATAGTCAATGACCCCTTTCCCCACGTGATCGACAAGGGCTTTTAAATGGTCACTGACGGTATAACCGAGGGTCTCGCCCGGCTGGGTCATCACGTTGCAGATATACATGCACGGCGCGGAACTTTCCTTGATCGCCGTAAGAATCTCAGGTACAAGAAGGTCGGGAAGCACGCTGGTATACAAGCTGCCCGGGCCCAAGGTAATCAGGTCGGCATTGCGGATTGCTTCCAACGCATCGCCTACAGCAATGGGAGCCGACGGAACGGTATCCACATGGATGATTTTTACTTTGCCGCCTTTTTTTTCGACATAAGCAGCAATTTCCGATTCCCCCTCAATCGTACTGCCGTCGGACATTTTCGCGCAGAGGCGGATTTTCTGTGCCGTTGCCGGCATGACCTGTCCGCGGATATTTAAAACGGTGCTGGCCGTTTCCAAAGCATTCTGCACATTTCCGAATTCCTTCATGAGCGCCGCCAGGAATAAATTGCCCAGACTGTGGCCCGCCAGTTCTCCTTCCCCGCCAAAACGATATTGGAAGAGCTGTTCCAGTACCGTTTCTTTATCTGCCAAAGCCACCAGACAATTGCGTAAATCCCCGGGCGCGACAATATTCATCTCTTCACGAAGCCGGCCGGAAGAGCCGCCGTCATCCGCCACCGTAACAATAGCGGAAATATTGGAAGTCTTTGTTTTCAATCCGCGGAGAAGCATGGACAATCCGTGTCCTCCTCCGATAGCCACGACTTTCAGCCCGCGGGACAATTCCCATTTCGACACGATATGGCGGGACACGCTTTCCTGATCCGGTGCCACAAGGCTGAAGAAACGTTTCACCAGCCTGCGGATCGCCCACAACATGAAAAACAGGCCGATGAACACGAAAAAAATCCCTGCCGCAGCAAGAAATGTATAGCTGTAAGTCCCTGTAAGAACGAACAGAAGACGAAGTATTTCCTCTTCAATCCGACCAAAGACCTGGTAGTTCATAACGAGAGCAGCACCGAATGCCAACAGCATAAGGCCGAAGGAAAAGAGCAGCATCCATCTTTTTATATTTAACCCTGGATAAAGCCACTGCAGGAGCAGTTTCATTTGTTTTCCTCCTACTTATCATCTGCATCGCGAACAATGCGGTTCCTGTGCAAATCACGGTGTTCCACGTTCACATGGGCATGCTTTTCTTTCAGGTGGGCTCCCAGTTTTTCTGTCACGAAAACGGAACGGTGCATACCGCCGGTACAGCCGATAGCAATGGTAAACTGCGTTTTTCCCCGGTCCCTGAACTGATCCACTATGAATCCCATGAAATTAAAAAGTTTTCTTTTGAATTCTTTGGTAACCGGTGATTTTTCAATATATGCCGCCACTTCCGGCACGCGCCCCGTCCAGTGCTTGTATTCTTCCACATAGAAAGGGTTCGGCAGGAAACGGACATCAATGACCATATCGGCATCAATAGGAATACCGTATTTGAAGCCGAAGGAAAATACAGTAATCTGCATATCCCGTTTCTTATCCACCGCGCCGAAACGGCTCCCCATGTATTCCTGCAGATCAGCCGGTTTCATAGCGGTAGTGTCGATAATGACATCCGCCTGTGCGCGGACACCAGCAAGAATTTTTCGTTCCGCCTCTATGCCTTCCTGAATGCGCATCGTTTTGGCCAAAGGGTGCTGCCGACGGGTTTCCATATACCGCCGCACAAGAGCTTCGTCCGATGCTTCCAAAAAAACCACTTCATGGGGAATCCCCCGTTTATTCAATTCATCCAGCGCCTGGGGAAGTGCGTCAAAAAAAGAACCACCCCGGATATCGGAAACCACCGCCACATGGCGGGTATTGGACGTACTCTTCCAGCAAAGGTCCGCAAAACGGGCAATCAGGACCGGCGGCAGGTTATCCACACAGTAATACCCCATATCTTCCAGCTTCTGCATGAAATTCGTTTTCCCCGCACCGCTCATGCCCGTGATAATCACAAAACGAAACCGTTCCATTACTTATACCTCCAATACATATTTCTCTATGGCTTTTGCCACACCATCCTCATTATTCGACGCCGTGATGAAATGAGCCGCCGCTTTTGCCGATTCCGCCGCATTTTCAACGGCAAAAGACCAATCAGTCAGATTAAACATGGAAATATCGTTATGCCCGTTCCCAAAAGTCATCAAACCTGACAAAGGAATCCCCCAGCGGTCACAAAGCTCGGCGAGCGCCGCCCCCTTGGACATGCCTTTCCTGTTCATTTCAAAAAACTCCGGCTTCGATTTCACCTGGTTCGTGGCATAGCTGAACTTTTCAGAAAGTACCCGCTCCACCTCTGCCATAACCTGCGGGTCTCTGTCAAATATCAGGAGCTTCGTCGGTTCTTTGGCAAGCGTCCAGAAATCCTCTCCCAGAACATGGGCGGAAACGCCGCACTGCTTTTCATAACTCTCCGTACGCTCATCGCGGAAAGGCACGTACACTTCATCATCAATATAGGCATGCATGTACCATCCCCGTTCATGGGTCGTATCTATAATGCCCTGTGCCGTTTCCATATCCATTGTCACATCGCGGAGCACTCTGCCGCTTTCGCAAAGCCCCACAAACGCACCCGTATAACAGATCAGCGGCACATCTCCAAGACCGATGGCTTGCCCCCATGGGCGGGCGGCCTGAAACATACGGCCCGTAGCAATAACGATGCGGATATTTCTTTCCATCACTTTCCGAAGAATATCTTTCGTATAATCGGAAAGTGAAATATCATCGTGGAGAAGCGTATCGTCCAAATCGATCGCTATCATTTTTACCGGTGCCATTCATTCCTCCCTTTGAGGGTCCTTTATTTCCGCTTCAAGGCTTTTCCAATTTGTTTGTACCCTATTATAGCATAAGCTTTATTAAGACATGCTGAAAATCGTTGTGTTTGTGTTTTGTCGATTTTGCCGAGTGGCCAAGAAATAGCCGCGCAACTGACAACCGTTAAAATAGGCTCATTTTGCTAAAATTTTTGCCGTATTTTTGTCGCCCAAAGAAAAAAAGCAGGGATTTCTCCCCGCCCCATTTCATAGATACCAGATCACCTCCGGAAGAAAACCGCTCCCGCGGTAATAACAAACAGCCCCGCATATATATCTCGTTGCCTACGTATGACTGCTTGTTTGTGTTCCATATTCTTTATTTTGTTCTTCAACTCTTCTAATGATGTCCTGGATTCGGATAGATCTTTCTTGACATCGTTCAACAATTGATTCGCATTCGTTAATAATACCTGCGTCTCTTCGAGTTCTTTCTGCAATTTCTCCAGCTGTTGCATTTGCTCTCCGGAGTCCATTTTGAGCATGATCAATTTCTGTCTGAGTTGATTTAACTCCAAGTTCTGCGCTGCGGATTCCGTCTTGAGCTCGTCCCAATCCGTCATTGACATCGTGATAGTCTGTTTTGGCTCTGCTTGATTCGTAGTACCACCATCCGCAGATACCTGCACACAGCAAAATAACAGCCCCAACAATAAGCAGATAGCGATAATTGTTTGTTTTAATATCTTCCCACACATTATCAATCTCCCATCATGATATCTGCATCAAACAGTTTTCCTTCAATGTTTTCAGATTTCGTGTACTGCCAGATATGGGCACCCGGATAATCACATTTTGAATCAAACTGCGCACACCAAATTGCACAACCGCCTAACTGATCAACATCTAAAACATTCACAAGCCAGTCATAACAAGAATATAATCCCACATATTTATAACCTACATTCCATAAGCGATTAATAAAAACATTGCAGATGTTTGTCAGTTCCTGATTATCCGGCATGCCATGACGTTCTTTGTAACCATCGCCATCTTCCATGTCAAACCATACACCCATCGGTAATTTATCTGTAGTCAATCCGCACTCTTCAAGCGTCTGAATAACAAAATCCGCCTCGATACCTGCCACATCGTCAGATAATGCATAAGAATAATGGTAAATGCCGATTTTCAGTCCTGCTTTTAAAGCGCCATTCACATTGTCGTAAAATTGGCCGTCTAAATGCCCTTTTCCGTAACCAATGCGAATAATAGCAAATTCAAAACCTGCCGCTTTTACAGCACCCCAATCCACTACTCCATTATTTTCCGATACGTCTATCCCCTTCATTGTTTGCCGCTCCTTTCTCTGCCGCGTCAGAATCACCGTTCCGGTTTTTATTAACCGAAAAAACTGATATAAAAGTAACAGCCCCGACCACCGCCGGAGCTGCATACTCTTTGAAAAATGTAATTAATTGTGCCGTATTAGCTGTGCCTGTTCGGTAAAAATCATGAAGCCATGCTGCAATTACCATAAAAAACAGAATCAGAAGTCCGGCTCCGTAAAGATAAACCACTTTCAAAGATGTGTTCGCACGTCTTGAAATACGTGGCACATACCGCGTCCACAGTTTTTTGATTTTTTCCATCATGATTAATCATCCCTTTGAATATGAAGACGCTTGAGCTCTTCCATAATTGCTGTACCCGTACCGTTGCCGCCTAAACCGTGATAAGCTTCATACATCGTTGATGCACGCTCCATTTCTGTGTAAGTGATATACTGCTTTTTCATAGCGTTGCTGTGGATCCCGATTAAACGGTCTTTGAGCAATGCCCGCACGCCATCTTCTGTTTTTTCTCTGTTTTCCTGTAGCCCCTTGGCTTTATTCCAAAGAAAACCTACAGCCATTGATAAAACAACATATACAATATTACTGGCAATTGGCAGTAATGCATGAAAAAATTCCTGTTCCAATTATTTGATATCTCCTTTCCCTAATGCCTTTCTTGCAATTCTAACTTGTGACATTTGTATTTCATCCAGCCTCTTTCGTTTAGCTTCACTGGATAAATTACTTTTCATGACTGCCTTCTTTGCCTGGTTAATATTCTGAAAAGCTTTCACGGCATTCTTCATCTGTTCAAATTCTCGCGGATCGAATCCGTCCATCCGCCTATGTAGTTCCCGCCCCGCATTGAACAGTTTCAGTTGCCTGTCATAGGCATCATAAACTTCCTGTACGCTTTCACTGCTTGCGTATGGCGTGGCGGTAAATCCACGAATCCCCGGCTGTTCAGAAAATCGTTTTGCCGGACGTGTTTCATCCAGTCCGACCATCTGATCAGTGAGTGTCAATCCCAGTCCGGCAAGGCTCCCGCCATATCCGCGGATTGTATTATCTATCTTGCGGGGAGAAACGCCGAACGTTTCACCTATTTTGCGACCTACCGCTGACGTGTAAGGGCCATACTGCAGTTCAGGGATTGTATTCTGCTGGCTTTGTGGTACAATATCGCGCCCCATAAAGATGGAATGATTGGTCATTGCTTCAATAGCCGGCACTAATGCAGTCGGCAGGAATGATGGAGCCATAGAATCAAGTACAGAGCCGGCAAGGCCTTTGAATCCCGCTCCCTTTTGTTTCCTTTTTTTGTCATAATCCCACTGCAGCATACGTTCCGGAACGGTACCGAAAAGAATTCCCAGTTCAAAGGGTTTGGGGATTTTAATCAGCGTGTCTTTCGTCGGGATAATCCAGAAAATATCCTTCTGCCACTGCGGCAATTCCTGATACCGCGGATCGTCCTTGTTGAGCTCCCAAAGCAGGACTGACGGCAAGGTAATCCACATAGCCGTTTTTACCGTCATATCCCGTGGGTTAGCTTTCCATTCACGAAACATCTTATCCGTCCCCTGAATGGCCGCATTGAAAAAGGCAATCGTCTTATTCAGTGATTTTGTATGAGAACCTATTCGTGAAAAGTCCAGCGTCACATCACGGCTTTCAAGCGCTGCTTCCTGAATACTACCCGGCTTCCGTGTTTTCCCGAACAGCCGATTCCCTATACCCGTATATCCTTTCCGTACATTGTGAAATTCTGCTAAACGTGTAGCCATTTCCGTTGCTTCGGACAATCCGCGAAGTACTTCAATCGGATTTGTAGTAATCATCTTCTTGACGCTTGGCCGCTGCAAGAGATCTCTCATTTGCCCGGAAAGGTAATTTCTATCAAGAGAAACAAGATTAGCCTGTGCCGCACCGGATCTCATATATTCCCAGTACGTATTTCCTTTCTGCAGATACAGCCCCAATCCTTTAAGAGTGTCTACAACGGGGATAAATCCATACTTAGAGTAGATCGTAGCGGAAATCATGTCGCGTACGGGGTTACGCAGAATAAATTCGGGGCCCAACGTCGCCCCAGCACGGAGCCATTTTGCCGGATAAGAAAGAAGCTTTGTAAACATGTTTGCACCTTCCGGATTCAGCATTTTAAATGCCTGATACAATTCCGGCGTCGTGTTATAAACGACTTTCTTTCCGTTTCTCCACACACTGAAACTATGATCCGTTACCTTCGCCGCACCGGACACTTTTTCAATCAATGCTCCCATGCCATCAACGTTTGCCAGTTTTACAATAGACTGCCCGACTTTGTTCCGTTCGATGGCGCTCATTATTGAGAAAGTATTCCGGATTATTCCTTCTAGCGGATCTACTATATCCAAAGTGCTGCCGCGCATTTTCTTTGTGACAGCTCCCACATTGGCAAATCCCTTTCCTGTTCCATTCCGTTGTGCTTCTGCAGCTTCATAAAATTCACGGAAGAAAGGCACATAATGCGGATATTTAGCTTTCATATCCGCCGCGGCCCTTGCAGTAAGCATTCCACCTTCTACTGCTAAATGAAGCAGTGCATCACTGTATTTATAAATTTCTGCGGCAGCCTTTTTGAAGACAGGGCTTTTTTCGTAATGCTTAATAGCTTCAAAACATTCTGCTTTCGTAAACCTTGTAATCAACGGTTCTTCCCCGAGCGGAAGAACTTCGTTCCACTTATTCATATCCAGTTCACGCAATGCCGTCAGATATGTAGAGAAATCTTCAAGCCGGTTTTCTGGGATTTGTCGGATAACATCTTTAAATGCCTTCACACCGAGCCGTTTATCTCCATTCTGCAGAAGTGCTTCTGCTTTACCCGCCCAACCGCGAGCCAGCCACGCCTGCTTAAATGCGTTTTCTTCTACTCTCAACTTTCTTTCTGCGCGTTTTTCCACTTCACTGATAAGTTCTTCTAACGGATGAAGCTCATCCACCAGTGTAGTATACGGTTCATGATAAACTTTCCGCGCGACTTCCTTAGAGTCCTTGAAGAATTTTATCGTTTTCTGCAGCAGATTTTCTTTACCGCCAAAAGAAACAGACCCTTTCATCCGTTCCCAGACCGGCTGCGCATACCACTGATGACCGACATAAGACAGTTTATCTACTGCCGCGCGCAGGTCTTTGTCTCCATCCAGTATTCTTTTAAATTCCTTGTAGAATGTAGGAAATTCAGCAGCTGCTTTCTTGCGGCTGGTAACGTAATCATGGAAAAATTCAGCAATCCCTTCCTTTCGGATGGTTTTTATACCGCCCTTATCGTAGGCATTTCCAAAACGTTTATGGATAACATTAGAAAATTCCGTATCAAAACCAGGACGGTTGCTGAATTTAAACCTTGCATCCACATAGTGGCCAAGTTCGTGCATAACAGTTCGAGGATCCCCGAATGTTCTTGTTCGTATAATGTCCGTTTTAGGGTTATACCAGCCGTTAGTGCCCTTCTTGCCGACACGCCCCTTCTTGATAGTGGCACCGAAAATACTATTCACATCGCCAAGAATCTGCTTGCGTGAAATCGTCTCTCCCTGCCATGTGGTCAAGTCACTACCTGCAGCCTCCTCAACAGGTTTTGCCATAAATGACCGCTCATCGCCCGGCAATTTTACTTTTCCAGCTTCTTCTGCTACAATAGAGTTGCCGGATGGGTGGAGCGAGGGATCTCGCGGAGAAACCCTATCACCGGAGGCCTGCAGAGGATCCCCTGACTGACGGGCTCTTATTTTGCCCATAATACTATCGTCGACGTATAAAATACTGTCGGCGTTTTTTGTATTGTAGACAAATCTCCTCATGGCATTTCCTCTATGTCGGGGTCCATCTGCAGCTACATTAGAAGAAATAATCTTACCATGATCCGCCTTATCCATACTGACAATAACCTGATGAAGCATATTATCCCCACCACGCCAGTAACTGGAATACATCTTCCTTCCGTTTTTCTGTCTAAGGATGACATCAGGACGTTCTATGGTGTCTTTGATTAATCCGGTAGCAAATGCCCGCCGGTCACTTAGCGTTGCATGGGCATCGTGTCCGGATACAAAAGCATTGGTTACATCATCAATCGCCTTTTGATTGGAATCATCAAAAATGACCTTAACCACATCCCCCATAGGATCATGAACGCCATCTTTAAGAGCTATTGTCTGGTCACTTGCATACTTAAATTTCTGCTTTTCTGGTAAATCTTTGAATGCATTATATCCCGCTTCGTCATACGTACGGAATACTTCCTTGGATATAGTCCCATCTTTGATGCGGTTAGATAATTCTTCCGGCGTAATATCCTTCACCGGATCCCTCATGAAATTCAGACTTGCTTCTTCCGGTGCTGCCTGCTTCACATCTTCCACGAAATCATTGAGACTGTTCTGCTGTATAGAACGCTGCACAGGGCGGACACTACGACCATCATAGACTTCTCTGGCCACCTGCTGGCGGTATGCGTCATTAGCCACTGCAGGATCCGGACGCTCATACTGTTCGCGAACAATACGTGCCGCTTCTTCAGGGGTGATATTCGGATTTTTGCGGAGCGCTTCAAAAGCCGCCCGTTCTGTAGTATTCATCTCTTCAGAAATGAAATCCACCTGTGTACGCCAGTCTTTAGGATCCAGTCCATTTTTTCGGGCGAATTGCTCTAAATGCGTTTTCCTGTCGCCTGTCCACTGTACCAGCCCGTGGGAATTATATCCATAACCAGTGGACGGATACGCCACTGTTCAATGTGTTCATAAGCCTTTTTGTTGAGGTTGCTGATTGTCCCGGGAGAGACTTTTGATCCCCATAATGCTTCCGTGATGTCTTCCACCCGTCTCAAAGAAACGCCGGCAAGATACATTTCAATGAGCGCTTCTTCCACAGAGCATTCACGGCGGCGGTATCTTTCGATGATTGCCGTTTCAAACCGGATGCCTTTGAGCTTCGGGACATGCAGAGTTACATCACCGGAAGTTGTGGTAAAGGTCCGGTCATAATGTCCGGAGCGATAGCCCTGTCGATTGCTGGAACGTTCGTAGCGATCTGCCTTGACCAGTTCATTGGCTTCATAGTCAAGAAGTGCATTCAATGTTTCTTCAACACTGTTTCGGACAAGATCTTTAAGATGGTCCTTTATAAGAGTTTCATTCAACTGTATAATGTTATTGGACATAATTCTTTGCCTCCTTGGGATATTGGTTATGGTGACTTAATTGTACCGAGGGCAAAGACTTATGTCTATTTAATTGAATTTGCGAAACTTATTATACGCTATCAAAATCCATGCCTGGCGACGGTCGTGGTTTTCAGAGGGAAATCTGGCCTATGCCGCCTAAAATTGAGAGTCCGATGAATGTCGTATATGTGGATGGGATTTATCTGTCCAGAAAAGCTTGTATTTTAATATGCTGCAACGAAGAAAACGTACTTGGATGGTATTTATGCCGCTATGAGAATTCCAGAGCATGGGAAGCATTGATGCAGAGAATTGCGGCTCCCGCTATGGTCGTTTCTGA
>ERZ773079.1666-NODE-1666-length-13042-cov-15.831293_pt1 | contig 13042 bp, 11 predicted proteins | sample MGYA00511355_ERZ773079 | MGnify/ENA primary metagenome ERZ773079 (study PRJEB29015, sample SAMEA2737979) | human oral metagenome | biome: human oral; feature: human-associated habitat; material: dental | place: China | collected 2117 ... | reverse complement strand
CGGTATGGGTCAGACCGGTGAAGTAGGCCATGACCAGCGTGGACCGCTGCGGCTCACCGACGGCGTCCAGGGCCCGGCGCACCTCCTCGCCGACGAGCCGATCCTCGACGGTCTGGAGCGTGAGGTCAGTATCCGGCATGTAGCCGCGCCACTGGTCCTCGCGGTCCCGGGCCGCCTGGGAGGAGCGGACCCGGTCGATCGCCCTGCGCCGCGCCATGGTCACCGCCCAGGCCCGGGCACTGCCCCGGCTCGGCGAGAAGGCGGGAGCGGTGCGCCATATTTCCAGGAAGACCTCCTGGAGCACCTCCTCGCCCTGGGCGCGATCCACCAGGATCTGGACGATGAGAGCGAGCAGCCGGCCCGACCAGCGGTCGTAGAACTCGGCGAAAGCCTCGTGATCCCCGGCAGCCACCCCCCTGATAAGGGCGTTGTCGAGCTCCAGTTCCTCATCATGCACAGTCGCATGGTACGGGTCCAGACCACTTTTTTGGGCCTCCTGTCGTTATCCGACTGTGATCATCCGAAGGTGAAGGAGTACAGGGACAGGCCCTCGCTCGCCTCCAGATCGAGCGTGCCCTCCTGGGTCTCCTCCGTGCTCACGAGCTCGATCGAGTTGGGGACGCCCGAGACGTGGATCGTGCGCTTCTCACCGCCGGTCGTGTACGTGATGTCCCCCTCGCCGGAGGCGACCAGGTTGACCTGCTTCCCCTGGTAGCGCAGGCGCAGACGGGCGGCACCCCCGTCGGGCGAGATGGACTGCGCGGTCACGTTCCACGCCCCGTCCAGGGAGAAGGTGTCGGCATCCTGCGTCTCCGGGAAGCTGTACGACGACGTCCCCTCCGTCAGCCGGCCGGCGACGTTGGTGACGCGGGCGGAGCCGAGGTAGGTCTCGGGGGTGCGCGGGCCGCTGACCGCGGGCTCATCGTCGGAGAACACGGGGGCGGGCAGCTGCACATCGGGGTCCGCCTCGCGCAGGAGCTCGCGCACGAGCTTCTCGGTGGTGGCCTCGCCGCCCTCGCCGAACTTGACCTGGCGCAGCTCGCCGGCGGAGTCGGCGAGGTAGTGCGCGGGCCAGTAGTGGTTGTCGAAGTTACGCCAGGTGGCCAGGTCGGAGTCGACCGCGACCGGGTAGGTGATGCCGAGATCGGCGGCGCCGCCGCGGACGTTGTCGACCTCCTTCTCGAAGGCGTACTCCGGGGAGTGGACGCCGATCACCTGCAGGCCCAGGTCCCCGTAGGTCTCGTGGAGCTTCTGAATGCCCGGGATGGAGCGCTGGCAGTTGATGCAGGAGTACGCCCAGAAGTCGACCAGGTTCACCTTGCCCGCGCGGTCGCCGTCGGCCAGGGGCCGCTCGCCGGGAGTGTTGAGCCAGGCGTTGACGCCGTCGATACGGGGCAGCTGCCCGCAGTGGGCGAGCTCGTCGGCGCCGTCGACGCACGTGCCCCCTTCACCGACCCCCGTCTTGCCGTGCAGCACGCTGTCGGTGCGGGCCTGGAGCGAGGCGGTGTAGTCCGGCAGGGCGCGTTGGAGGGCGGCCGGCAGATCGAGGACGAGCGCCACGGACAGCGCCAGCATGACCGCTCCGGCGGTCACCCGAACCGTCCTCTGACGGCGGCGGAAGGCCTTGAGCCGCTCGGTGAGCCCGCGGCCGGCGAGTGCGAAGCCGAGCAGCGGGATGGCGGTTCCCAGCCCGAACGAGAGGGCGAGGGTGACGGTGTCGGCACCGATCCGGCCGGTGGAGCCGGCGACCGACACCGCCGCGAGCACCGGGCCGGCGCAGGGCACGTACGCGGCCCCGAGGACGACCCCCAGGAGGAAGCCGTTGGTCGGGTTGGACGAGCCGGATCGCTGGAAGCGCGCGAAGGGGCGCTCCATGATCTCCATGACCCTGGGGATGATCATCCCGATTCCGATGAGGGCGAGAAGGACGATGCCCGCCCAGCGGATGACGTCCTGCGGCAGGTGCAGGAGATTGAGGAGCGTCGATCCCAGCAGCGTGAACGTGGTGAAGCTGATGACCAGTCCCGCCACGACGAGGTACGGCCGCCACCTGGAGACGGCCGGCGCTCCGTCCTCGTCCTGCGCACGTGCGCTCTGGGCCCCTCCGGACAGGAAGATGACCGGTAGGACCGGGAGGATGCAGGGGGATATGCCGGTGATGAGGCCGCCGAGCAAGCCGATGAGAACGAGACTGACCATGTCGTTCCTCCTTTGCGATCGTGTCACCGTGTGTTCGGCACGGGCGGCCTCCCGGATGCCCGAACATCACGTGATGAGGGTCACTCGATTTGCCCGATCCGCGTCCAATCCGGACCGCCGACCGCTCCGAACCCCCGATGACGGCGCGCCCGCCGGCGCACCACTCCACATCATCGATTCCTCAAGGAGATCCCCATGCGCATTCGCAACATCGTGTCCGCCTCCCTTCTCGTCGCCGCGCTCGCAGTCGGCACCGCTGCCTGCGGCTCGTCGGAGGCCGACACGGGAAAGCCCGGAATGCAGGAGACGTCAACGTCGAGCGACGGCAAGATGACCGACGACAAGATGGACGACGGGAAGATGAGCGACGACAAGATGTCGGATGACAAGATGAGCGACGACAAGATGTCGGATGACAAGATGAGCGACGGAGAAGGCGGCAAGTAAGGACGGCGACCAGGGCTCTCAAGAGCCCGACGAGCGGCGGTCCGCCCCGAGGTGATCGGGTGCGGGCCGCCGTCGTCCTTCCCGGAAGCCCTTCCCGAGATCGGTTCAGTTCCGCGTCGAGATCGGCAAGGGGCGAAGGGCCATGGAGCGCCTCCGTGGACGGCGCCCGCCATCTGACACCATGGTGGTCGGCGTCATGACCGGCGCCGAACCGGCACCCGATCAATGCCATCGGTACTCCGCCCCACCCCGGAGGTTCCCATGCCCGCCTGGATCACCTCGCTGCTCGGCAGCACCGCCCCCTCCCGACGCCGCCTCGGGGTCGCCACGATCGTGGGACTCATCGGCGGAGCGTTCTCCGCGCTCGTGAAGTTCGGCTGGGAGGTCCCCTTCCCGCCCCGCACTCCCGGCCCGCGCTCGGAGACGAACCCGCCCCAGTCCATGCTGGAGTGGTTCGGGATGTCTCACGAGACCTCGCACACGATGGTGACCTTCAGCAACAACCAGTTGCCGATCATGTCGTTCATCGTGCACTTCGGATTCGCGATCGTCTTCGGCCTCGTCTACTGCATCGCGGCCGAGTACGTCCCGCGGGTCAAGCTCTGGCAGGGAGCGGCCTTCGGCATTCTCGTGTACGTCGGCGCGCACGTGGTCGTCATGCCGCTGCTGGGCTGGGCGCCGAACCCCTTCCCGTGGGTGGCGGGCGCCCAGACGTGGTCGGAGCACGTCTCGGAGTTCTTCGGCCACATCGTGTGGATGTGGTCCATCGAGATCGTGCGCCACGACCTGCGGGGCCGCATCACCCACGAGCCCGACGCCGAGGTCGCCCCGCCCGCCGACGCCCGCTGATCCGCGGCCCGCGACCGCTCGCGACGGCGCGTCTCCGTCCTGTGGAGGCCCGTCGCGACGGCACGAGGATCACTGCGGGCACCATCCCGGGCGAACCGCGCCCCGGGAACCCCAGCCCTCCTGCCGCGCCCGGGAGCCGCCGCGGTCGATATACCCCTGCGCCACCGCCCACGCGAGAATCCCCTCGGAATCGCGCTCAGCGCGTTCGTGAACACGACTGGAGAAACCGCACCGCCAGGTGCCGGGCATGTCGAGGCGACGCCTTCCTCCGGGCGCCTCGATGTCTACGCATGCCGATACGCCCCCCTTCGCCCCGGACACCAATCGGACGCGCAGGGCGCCAGGCGCGTCCTCCCACCTCAGATGGCAGCTGCCGAACAGCGTGCGCACATGCAGTCCGGCGGCGTCGCCGCGCGTTCGCCCCACGAGGGCGCTGAGAACCGCCGTCCACAGGAGGAGAACGATCAGACCGGGAAGGATCATCCACCTGGACCGGTTGGAGTCCATCAGCATGCCCACGGTCATGCCCGTGTTCACCAGGGTGGTGCTCCCGGTCACGAGGGTCCACGACGGCGTCCGCCAGAACCTCCAGGTGAAGGAGTCGCGTCCGAGGAGCCCGAAGGGCACGACGCACGTCGGCGACGCCCACTGATGGGATCCCGGACCGGGGACGTACCCGGCCGAATCGGCGGCGTCCTCCGATCCCCTCATGCTGGCGCTCACCCGGGCTCTCAACGGGCGACGACGATGAGCGCCGTCGCGAAGGCGACGCCGTAGACGAGCTCGTACACCCCGGCGTCCCGCAGGGACGGGATGAGGTCGCGCCCGGTGGCGCCACCCAGGACGGGGCGGACGGCGCGGCCCGCGAGCGGCGAGACGAGGAGCAGGTAGACGACGACGGTCGCGGCCCCGGCCGGCGTCACGGCGGCCATGGCGCCGTCGGCACGGCGGGCCCACCACAGGGAGACGACGCCGAGGACGACCGGGATGACGATCATGGCGCAGAAGACCCGGCGCGCGCGGCGCTCCCCCAGCCGGACGGCGAGCGTGCGCTTGCCGTGGATCGGGTCGGTGCCGATGTCGCGCAGGTTGTTGACCATGAGCAGCGAGCAGGCGATGAGCCCGATCCCGCAGGCGGCGAGCCACGCCCAGCCCGGCACGCTCCCGCCCTGGACGTAGAGGGTGCCGGCGGCGGCCATGAGTCCGAAGAACACGAAGACGAAGATCTCCCCGAGTCCGGCGTAGCCGTAGGGGTGAGGGCCGCCGGTGTAGAACCAGGCGGCCGCGATCGCCGCGGCTCCCAGCAGCAGCATCCACCACTGGCCCGACAGGGCCAGGAGCATCAGTCCGAGGAGTCCACCGGCCCCGAAGCAGCCGAGGGCGGCCAGCATGACGGCCTTGGGCGAGACCTCGCCGGAGGCGGTCAGACGCGGTGGACCGGTGCGCTCGTCGTCGGTGCCGCGCACGCCGTCGGAGTAGTCGTTGGCGAGGTTGCAGCCGATCTGGAGCGCGAGGGCGACCCCCGCGGCCAGTAGGCTGCGCGGCGCCGAGAAGGTCCCGAGCGCCGCGGCCGCGCCACCGCCGAGGATGACCGGGGCGACCGCGGCGGGCAGGGTGCGCAGGCGCACGACCTCCGCCCAGCCGGTGGCGCGAGGGTCCGCGCCCACCGGTCGTGCGATGCTGCTGGCGCCCATGATGTCTTCTCCCCCGAGCCTGCCGTGGAGCCTACCTCTCGCCGGACGGGACGACGAGGGAAAAGGCCGCGCCGATGATACGCCTCGAGAGGCGTCGAGCGAACTCGGAGGCCGGCCGTCAGGGTCTCGCTCATACGAGCCCGTAACGCTCCTCCTGCTTGCGACGCTGAATCTGCAGCAGCTTCTGCGCACCGCGGAGCTCGGTGTACCAGCCGGTCTCGTGAGCGTATCCACGGGCGAGGGCCCACTGCCAGATGCGGTCGATCTCCGCTACGCCCTTGGCCTCGATCGTGTCGGGCAGGGGCCCCATCCAGATCAGGCCGGTGAGGGAAACCGCCCTGCCCTCGGGCGTGACGACCATGGCCTGCGCATTGTTGGCGATGAGGATCGCCTTGCCGGTCGCGAGCCTCACCCGCACGAACAGCCCCGTGCGCGAGGCCGGCCAGGGGACGTCCCTGGCCCCGATGGCAGACCCGATATGGATCCCGGTGGCGTCCAGGGTGGTGCGCATGGTCATGAACAGCGTCACCATGGCGAGGGCGAGCGAGCCGACGATGATCAGAATGATGCCGGAACCGATCTTCGCGTCGACGAAGTCGTGGACGGCGCCGGCGAGGGCGACGAGCCCGAATCCCCCGGTGACGAGCATGATGAGGCGCGAGGACCCGGTGGCGGAGGCGCGGATGACCACGGACTCCTGCGTCACGGGAATCGGCGCGCCGCCGGGAGGCGGGTTCGACGAGCCCGCGGGCGCGGAGGCGGGAGCCGCGGCTCCCCCGTACTCGACCGGGGCCTGGCCGTAAGCGGCCTGAGGCCCGCAGTGCCCGGTCGGAACCCGACCGTATCCGGATGATCCGGCGGGCGCATGCTCCGCTCCGGGGACGGGCCGCTCCCCGCGGCCGGCGGGTCGCCCGGAGGCAGGCCGGTACCCGTACCGGTCGGATGGTTGCGGCTGGCCGGGGTAAGGCGGCTGCGACATGAGACTGCTCCTGGGGGCGCTGGACGAGACCGGCGCCAGGGTAGACGCATTGATGACCCGACCCCATGGGGACCACGCCCCATCGACGCCTCACACCGCCTCGAGGAGGGCCGCGACGGCGCGTCGATCGACCTTGCCCGGGCCGCGCAGGGGCAGATCGGGGACGACCAGGATGCGCTTGGGGGTGCGGGCGCCGTCAAGGCGCGCTCTGGCCCGGCCTCTGAGCCCCTCGCCGTCGAGCCGGGCGCCCGCCTCCGGCACGACGGCGGCGACGACCGCACTGCCCCACGCGTCGTCCGGGACGCCGACGACGCAGGCCCGGGCGACGCCGGGGAGGGCGGTCAGCACCTGCTCGACCTCATGGGGATCGACCTTGATGCCGCCGGTGATGATGAGATCGTCGAGACGCCCCAGCACCGTCAACCGGGTCGAGCCGTCGGGCCGGGCCTCCAACCGTCCGCGGTCGGCGGTGACGAGCTCGTGCGGGTCGGTGCGGAAGAACGAGGATCGGGCGGTCCTGGGGACAGGGGCATCGGGCGGGTCGTCGGACGCGGGGCCGGTGCCCGGCGACGCCCCGGAGATCGCGCTCGCACCGGCGCCGGGATCGCCCTGGCCGATGCCCTGATCGGCATAGCCCTCGGCCAGGACGGGGCCGGTCACCACGATCCTGCCGGCGCCCGTCTCATCGGGGTCCTCGATGCGCACGCCCACGCCCGCGAGCGGGACGCCGTCGTAGACGCACCCTCCTCCGGTCTCGCTCATGCCGTAGGTCGTCACGGCGCGGATGCGCGCCGCCCGGGCGCGCGCCAGCAGCGCGGGGTCGACGGCGGAGCCGCCGACGAGCACGGCGCTCGCGCGGGAGAGGGCGGCGGTCGCATCGGGGTCCGCCAGCGTGCGCAGCAGCTGGGTGGGAACGAGCGAGACGTACACGGGCCCCCCGCGCCTCAGCGCCCGCCCGAGACCGTCCGCGAGCGCGCCGGGGCCGAAGCCCCCGGCGGTATCGACGACGACGGGCGGGGTCCCGGACACGATGGAGCGCACCAGCACCTGCAGGCCGGCGACGTGGTGGGCGGGCAGGGCCAGCACCCAGCTCCCGGGACCGTCGAGCCGCTCGTGCGTGGCGCGCGCGGAGGCGACCAGGGCGGCGGCGCTCATGGCGACGAGGCTGCCCGTGCCCGTGGTGGAGCCGGAGGTGCGCAGAATAATATCGGCGCGCTCGGGAACGCGGGCGAGTCGCCCGGACAGGCGGGCGCGCACGACGGCGGGATCCTCATGGGGGCCTATTGGTACGAGCAGGCGGCGGGGGCCATCGACCGCGTCCGTTGAGCCCTCTCCCCCGTCGCCGTCCGCCGTCGGGCCCGTCCCGACGGCGCGTCCGGCGAGGATCCCGACGAGCGCGCTGCGCAGGCGACCGACACGGATGCTGTCGGTCCCGCCCACGACGAGGCGGAGGGCACGACGGGGGACGGCGAGCGCGCTCACACCATCAGGATCGCACATCGCACGCGCACGGCCGTGCGATATCAGGACCGACTACCGCTAGGGTGACGTCATGCGCGCCGCCCTCATAGTCCTGATTCTCGCCCTGACGATCTACTCCCTGCTCGACTGCGCCCGTACGCCGGAGGAGTCGATGCCGGCCCGTATGCCCAAGCTGCTGTGGATCGTCATCATCGTCATGGTCACGGTCATCGGCCCGATCGCGTGGATCATCGTCAGCCGCGTCAAGGCCGCCGAGGATCGAGACGGGGCCGTCGAGCCGACGGTGTGGTCCTCGAAGGACGGCACGAGATTCCGTCGGGCGGAGCGGCCGCGTCCCGTGGCCCCCGACGACGATCCGGAGTTCCTGCGGGGCCTTGAGCAGGATATCCGCCGCAAGCGCCACCACGGGAACAAGGGCGACGCCGGAGACGGTGCCGGGGACACCGACTCCGGCGCCCCCGACTCCTCCGAGGAGGGAGCCTGATCACGGCTCGGACCCGGCGGCGCAAGCGATCCCGGTCGAGCCTCGCCCGTCGCCCCGTCCGTCGTCGTCGGTCACGATGACTTCACGGACTCCTGCGGACTCCCGGGTTTCGCAGGCTCCTGCGAATTCAGCAGGAGCCCGAGCCGACGGTACCTGTTGATCGCGGCGCGCAACTCATGGCTCCTCGGCCTCGCCAGATTCCCGGGATGGCCCGCATACGGGGACAGCCAGTCCAGCCCTCGGGCTTCGATCCGCCCCATGATGTCGCGCACCAGATCATCCAAGGACCTCCGCCCGTCCACCAACTCGGCAACCCGGTCGAGGGCCCGCGCGAGGGCCTCCGTCTGCGCCGGATCGACGAGCTGCTGCACCGCGCCGAGGTCGATGGTGTCGCCCGCGAACTGAATGGTGGTTCCGCGCGGTTTGGCGGGCTTCCTCCCGCCGACCCGGGGGAAGGCCCGCGGATCGGGGATCCGCTGAGCGCGGGCATGACCGAAGACCCGTCCCCGGGGCGCGCCACGGCGGCTTCCGCCGTCGTCGCGGCTCCTCCCGGTGACCCGGTGCGCGTCGTCGGTGGCGTCGCGCACCGTGTAGTTGTTGACGGCGATGACGTGGTCGGCGACGTCGAAGAAGGCCCCGGAGCCGCCGGCGACGAGGATCGTTGAGACTCCGAGATCGGTGAGCAGGGGGCGGATGCGATCGACGAACGGAGTGATGGGCTCCTGGTCGGCGGGTATCAGGGCGCGCATGCCCGCGTCCCGGATCATGAAGTTGGTGGCCGACGTGTCCTCGTCGATGAGCAGAACCGATGCGCCGGCATCGATGGCCTCAACGAGGTTCGCGGCCTGGGAGGTGGATCCGCTGGCGTTGGTCGTCGTGAATGATCGTGTGTCGGTGCCGGAGGGCAGGTCCATGATGAACGGGGAGATGTCCACTCCGGTGACGGCGCGACCGTCCTCCGCCCGCACGGTCACCGCATCCGATCGGGTGATGACCCATTCGCGGCCGTCTCCTGCGATATGGGGGTAGACGCCGCGCTCCATCGCGCGCAGCAGAGTCGATTTGCCGTGGTACCCGCCGCCGACGATCACGGTTACCCCTTCGGGCACCCCCATCCCCGTGACCCGCCGGCCGCTGGGCAGGTCGAAGGCGACTCGCAGGTTGTCCGGGCTCGCGAACGGCACAGCGGCGTCACCGGCGAGAGGAAGGTCGCAGTCGCCGGCGCGACGGGGCAGAACGGCCCCGTCGCCGACGAGTGCGACCAGTCCCCGGTCGGGCAGAAGGGCGCGGACATGCTCCTGATCGCGCAGCAGGGTGACGTGCTCGCGCAGGGCGCTCCGGTCGAGGTTCGCGTGCAGTAAAGAGGCCTCGGCAATGCGCGGCAGGAGATCCACCAGGAGCTCCGCGGCCCGATGCCCGCGCACCCTGCGACCGGATGCGGGAAGCCCCACGTCGATACGCGCCTCGATCCGGTCCGCGGCGATGACGGCGCTGGTACGTTCGAGCACTTCCTGGCCCGGCCGGCCGATGGTCACGAGCCCGCTGTTGCCGGTGCCGGTCGGCTTCGGGACGAGCCGGTGCGCGACGCGGGCGAAGCCGCGTGTCAGGAAGTCGGCTGCGGCCGTTCTCCCCACCGCGTCATCGGTGAGATCAGCGGGCAGACCCGCGGTATGCGGATCCACGATCATGCGCATCCGCGATGGCGGCGCGTAGGGATCGACCTGGACGTGGTCGATGGCGAGCCGGAATGCACCGAGCCGCCAGTCGCCCACCAGTTGCTTGTACGAGGCGTACCCCCGCCCGTCGATCCGGGCGAGGGTGCGCCTGAGCGTCGCCGCGTCACGCATGGGCGCCGTCTCCGCGAGCGGTGGCGGAAGCGCGCTCGGCGACCCGGCCGGGCAGGCGCGTCAGGGCGCCGCCGCCAAGAGCGGCGAGCACGACGGCGGCGATCACCATCGCCGTGGCGAACCCGGTCTGCTGCACGCCGAAGCCCGTCAGCAGCGGTCCGATGGCCAGGCCTGCGGCGTAGGCGAGGTTGTACAGGGCGAAGGAGCCGCCCAACGTGGGCGGGCTCGACTTGAATCCCTGCTCGCTGATCAACGTGGTGGCCGGGGCGAGCAGCATCGCCGACGATAGGCCGAGCAAACCCATGCCGACCCCGGCCTGCCAGACTCCGGACGACCAGCCGAGCATGAGAAGCGCCGCCACCACGGCGATCACTCCGATGCCGATGAGCAGGCGAGGACTCACCGACGCCACGAAGCGTCCTGCGATCGGGTTGGCGATAATGCTCACCAGCGCCGCGATCCCGAACAGAACCCCGATCATGGTGCTGGAGGCCTGCGCACCGAGATGGCCGGGCAGAACCGGCTGCACCGCGGCAATCACCGCCGCGCCGATGGCGATGGCGATCACAATGGACACGGATCCCGGCACGCGCAGCACCGTGAAGGGACCCGCGGTGTCGTCGACCTGCCGGGGCGAGCCCGGGATCAGGCTCAGCAGCAAAACAAGGTCAATGACCGTCACAGCCGTGGCCACGAGGAACGGGGAGGCGGGTCCCAGGGCATCGACCAGGAAACCAGCCAGGGGCGGGCCGACGAGCACGCCCAGGGTCACGGTCGACATGGCGATGCCCATCATCTGGCCCCGCTCGTTGAATCCGGTTGTTGCTGCGATCAGGGACAGGGCCGCGACCCATGCGATCCCGCCAGCGATGCCCTGCACGAAACGGGCCGTCAACAGCAGCCAATACGGGCCCCCGGTGGCGAACAGGAGGGTTGCGACGGCAAGGACGATCAGTCCGGTGACAAGCAGTCCTTTGGCTCCACGCCGGTCGACCATACGACCGGCGAAGAGGGTGGCGATCACCATTGCGACAGCATAGGAGGCGAAGAGCACGCCAGTCGCCGCCGCCCCCTGTCTCACCACGGAGGGCAGCAGCGGAAGCACAGGGATCGCCAGGCCCTGCAACAACATATCGGTGAAAAGTATTGCTCCGGCGACGGCGGTCGCACGGCCGGCAGTCACGCTCGCGGAGCGCGAGACGCCGCCGGTCGCGTTATTGGTCATATCGATGGTCATGTGGTTCCTTCAGGTCTCGAGCAACCCCCTCACCAGCGCCGTGATCGCGGTGCCGAGCTCGTCGGGTTGCGGAATGTCTTTCGGTCGGGTCACCGCGGCGACGGTGAACCCCTGGAGCACGATGAGAACGAGGCCAGCGGCATCGGCCGGCGCGAGACGGGTCCCGTCCCCGCCGCGGCGGGCGATCATCGTCTCGATGCGCCCGCGCCAGCCGTCGAGCGCATCGTCCTTCCCGGAGCGATCCCCGAGCGCCTGCGGCGCGATGAGCACCGTCGTCGACGTCAGGGCCCGAAATCTCGGGTCGCCGGTCACCAGCCGCACAAAACGCAGCAGTAGTTCCTCAATGTCCCGGTTCGGACGGTCGCCGATCTCGTCTTCCGTACCGGCTTCGACGTCGTCGCCACCGAGATCCGCGAACAAGCGCTGCTCGTAATCGGACCAGCCCCACTCAAGCGCCTCCACGAGCAGAGCCCGCTTGCTGCGGAAGTGATGGTGCAGCGCACCTCGTGTCACACCTGCTCGCTCGGCGACATGCTCGAACGTTGCCCCCCGCCACCCCTTCTCCTCGAAGGACTTCAGCGCCGCCTCCAGCAGCGCGACGCGGGTCTTGGCCGCGTCCTCGGCCGTTCGTTTCATATATGCATACTAACATGTATGTTAAGTGATCGACACGACCCCCGCCACTCAGGAATATGACGTTACTCACGCGACAGACTCACGGCCGCACCCTGATCCTGGAAAGTCGCCAGGTCAGCCTCGAGTTTTCATCGTCGAGGCGGTGAAGACGGGGTGAAGGTGTCGCTTCGCCTGGAATAATCGGTGCGGGGCGTGAGATTGCGGCGAGGCTCGGCTTAAGTGAACGAACTATAGAGACCTACGTTCGACGATTGTTCGCCAAACTTCATGTCTGCTCGCGCTCAGAAGTGGCCGCGTGGTTCGTCAACCATCTCTCTAAATAAGAATAGTTGACATAGATCAAGGAGACAAGCCCGATTCAGATCAGAATGCGATGGCTTGCTGCAAAATTGGCATTAATAGACGTATAGAACCGAGTCTTGTCGTTCCAGAAATTCGACCACGACTATCCATATCAGCCCGGAGCGCGCGGGTTGACGCGCGGCCAGGTGGAGGTATCGACGTCGTACCCGTGCGCGGCGGCGTGGACGAACCAGTCATCGGGCAGCCACGTGCGACCCACGACCTGCGGGTGCTCGGGCAGGTAGCGGAAGGACCACAGCACCAGCACGAGCTCGGCCCACTGCCCGCGCAGCTTCCAGCGCGCCGAGCCGCCGGCGTTGGCGGCCGCCATGACGATCTCGCCGGTGCCGGTGAGCTGGGCCTCCTGCACATCGCGAAAGGCGATCGGCATGATGCCCTCCCCCGTGCCCAGGTAGATCCCGTGGGTGGACACGGTCAGACGGGCGTCGGCAAGGTGGCGCCAGCGCTCGACGGCGTCCGCTTCGGCCGCCTTCCTGCGACGCGAGTTGAGGTAGGCCTGTCCGCCGAAGAAGGCGGCGGTCAGCGCCAGCCCGACGGGGCCACCGGCCAGGAAGAAGCCGCGCGACGGGTTGTAGACGGCGTCCCCGCGGCGCCACACGAGCAGCTCGGCGTCGCAGGTGGCGAGCATGACCTCGTCGGCCGCGAAGGCACGGCGCACCGGGTCGACGACGGGCGAGACGGGGTTGGGGCGGCGCCCGTTGCGCAGGGCGCTCAGGACGGCGGCGGTGTTCCACCACACGAAGTCCTGGCCCGTCCACGGGCGCCGCGGCGCGGGGCGCGACCCGCTCGGCACCGTCAGGCCGACGGGTCCGACGGGGACGAGCC
>ERZ773079.1665-NODE-1665-length-13066-cov-5.284682_pt1 | contig 13066 bp, 7 predicted proteins | sample MGYA00511355_ERZ773079 | MGnify/ENA primary metagenome ERZ773079 (study PRJEB29015, sample SAMEA2737979) | human oral metagenome | biome: human oral; feature: human-associated habitat; material: dental | place: China | collected 2117 ... | reverse complement strand
CAGAAGCGCCACAATTACCAGAAAGTGTTCGTACCTACGATTCAAATGGTCACGTCTCATCTGCCAAGGTTGCATGGGATGAGATTCAATCAGACCAATACGCTAAGGAAGGCGTCTTTACAGTCACTGGTCGCCTAGAAGGTACCCAATTAACTACCAAACTTCATGTTCGCGTTTCTGCTAAAACAGAGCAAGGAGCGAATATCTCTGACCAATGGACAGGTTCAGAATTGCCACTTGCCTTTGCTTCAGACTCAAATCCAAGTGACCCTGTTTCAAATATCAACGATAAATTGATTTCCTTTAATGACCGACCAGCCAACCGTTGGACGAACTGGAATCGTAGTAATCCAGAAGCTTCAGTTGGTGTTCTGTTTGGAGATTCAGGTATCTTGAGCAAACGTTCAATTGATAATCTTAGTGTCGGATTCCACGAAGACCATGGAGTCGGTGCACCGAAGTCTTATGTGATTGAGTATTATGTTGGTAAGACTGTTCCAACAGCTCCTAAAAACCCTAGCTTTGTAGGCAATGAAGAACATGTCTTTAACGACCCTGCTAACTGGAAACCTGTTACAAATCTAAAAGCTCCTGCTCAACTCAAGGCTGGAGAAATGAATCACTTTAGCTTTGATAAAGTTGAAACCTATGCTGTTCGCATTCGCATGGTTAAAGCAGATAATAAGCGGGGAACTTCTATCACAGAAGTACAAATCTTTGCGAAACAAGTTGCAGCAGCTAAACAAGGACAAACAAGAATCCAAGTTGAGGGTAAAGACTTGGCAAACTTCAACCCTGATTTGACAGACTACTACCTTGAGTCTGTAGATGGAAAAGTTCCAGCAGTAACAGCAAGTGTTAGCAACAATGGTCTTGCGACGGTTGTTCCAAGCGTTCGTGAAGGTGAGCCGGTTCGTGTCATTGCGAAAGCTGAAAATGGTGACATCTTAGGTGAATACCGTCTACACTTCACTAAGGACAAAGACTTACTTTCTCGTAAACCAGTTGCTGCGGTTAAACAAGCTCGTTTGGTACAAGTAGGTCAACCGCTTGAATTGCCAATGAAGGTTCCGGTTTACTTCACAGGTAAAGACGGCTATGAAACCAAAGATTTGGCAGTGGAATGGGAAGAAGTTCCAGCAGAAAATCTGACAAAAGCAGGTCAATTTACTGTTCGAGGCCGTATCCTTGGTAGTGACCTCGTTGCGGAGTTCACTGTACGAGTGACAGACAAACTTGGTGAAGCTCTCTCAGATAACCCTGACTATGATGAAAACAGTAACCAAGCCTTTGCCTCAGCAACTAATGATATTGACGACAGTTCTCATGACCGTGTAGACTATATCAATGATAGAGATCACTCTGAAAATCGTCGTTGGACAAACTGGTCTCCAACACCATCTTCTAACCCAGAAGTATCGGCAGGTGTGATCTTCCGTGAAAAAGGTAAGATTGTCGAACGAACTGTTGCGCAAGCCAAACTTCACTTCTTTGCAGATAGTGGTACGGATGCACCATCTAAACTTGTTTTAGAACGCTATATCGGCCCAGAGTTTGAAGTGCCTACCTACTATTCAAACTACCAAGCCTATGAATCAGGCCATCCATTTAACAATCCAGATAACTGGGAAGCTGTTCCTTATCGTGCGGATAAAGATATTGAAGCTGGTGATGAAATCAACGTAACATTTAAAGCTGTGAAAGCTAAAGCTATGAGATGGCGTATGGAGCGCAAGGCTGATAAGAGTGGTGTTGCGATGATTGAGATGACCTTCCTTGCGCCAAGCGAATTGCCTCAAGAAAGCACTCAATCGAAGATTCTTGTAGATGGAAAAGAACTTGCTGATTTCGCTGAAAATCGTCAAGACTATCAAATCACCTATAAAGGTCAACGTCCAAAAGTCTCAGTCGAAGAAAGCAATCAAGTAGCTTCAACAGTTGTAGATAGTGGAGACGATAGCCTTCCAGTACTTGTTCGCCTTGTTTCAGAAAGTGGAAAACAAGTCAAGGAATATCGTATCCAACTAGTCAAGGAAAAACCAGTTTCTGAGAAAACAGCCCCTGCGATTCAAGAAGAAAATCCAAGTCTTGAGGTTGTCGAAAAAGAACTTGCCTTCCAGACTGTTGAAAAGGAAGATTCAAGTCTATATGTAGGAGAAAGCCGTGTAGAACAAGAAGGACAAGTTGGTAAGGAACGCATTCTTACATCTGTAAGTCCAGACGGAACTCGTGAAGAGAAACTCCGTGAAGTACTTCAGACTCCTGTTAACCGAGTTCTTCTCGTTGGAACTAAGCGAGGTACAGCCCGACCACTTGATGGAGCTGCAGGTTTAGTTCATGAAAAACCAGAACTTTTAGTAGAAGAAGAAAACATTGATTTCCAAGTGCAAGAACGTAAAAACGATAAACTCCCACTAGGTCAAACCCGTGTTCTTCAAGAAGGTCAAAAAGGTATTCGTGTCCACCTAGTAGAAGTCGAAAATGGTAAGCGTACACTGAAAGAAACCTTTGATAAGATAGTTGCGCAAGATCGTATCGTGGAAGCTGGAACTGCTGTAGCACAAGAGAAACCAGAACCGCAAGCACCTGTTAAGCCAGATGAGCGTGAACAGGGACAGGCGGAACCAAAACCGCAAAAAGAAAAAGCTAGTCAGACTGGAAAAGACCATCTTCCAAATACAGGAAGCGAGTCCTCTATGTCAATATTAGCAGCAGGATTGGCTCTCTTGGGCTTAGGTACAGGACTTGTAGCATCTATGCGTAAAAAAGAAGACTAAGTTTGGTTAGAAACTAAACAGAATAGTAGAAGGCCAGAGTGATGCTCTGGTCTTTCTATCTGTTGTTCTAATAAAGTTGTCCAGATTTCTTGTGATTCTGTTTACTGGCTTAAAATAAGAAGATGAACTGCGAATGATTCTTCTAACTCTGCAATCGGCGTAGCTTTAAAGAGCCAAGTGATGTTTGAAGAAAGTCGCTAAATATGCTATACTAAAGGGAATTAGTGGATTTTTATAGAACGATTCATTCAGGGAAAATAAGAAATAAATCTAACAAAAATAGGTCGTCTTTCAGAGACTTTTATGTCATTTCTTAGATGAAAATGCTTGACAACCAAGGGATTTATCTTGAGAATTAGAACTGACTACAATGAAAAATTGAATGCTAAGGAGATAGAGGGAAATGTTTTACTTTGTACCATCTTGGTATTGTCAAGGTAGGAAATGGTATTCCACTGCTTTGCCTTTTTATTGTTCATCAAACCAGATAATGTTTGATGATACTATGAATTTATTACAGATGTTTCAACCTGCTGGAAAAGATAGTAGCATTCTGGTGTTGAACTATTCGCCCCATATTCGAAGCCACTGTTATCAGGAGAAAATCGAGCCGGCTGGAATGTGGAATCTATTTGATAATCTACAAGGTTTGACAGATGTTTTGCCTCGAAAGCTCGGCTTGGATGATTTGAAATGGCCACAGGGAGTAGAATTCTTTTATACTCCCTTTCTTGTGGATGTTTATTTAAATCAGAACCACTATGCCCAGATTAATTTTTCTCAGACTGGCAATATTTTCGATATTATCTATTTTAAAAATAATCAGATGGATCACCGTTTGGTCTTTGATGATCGAGGCATAGTTTCTAGTGTGATTTATTTTGAAAATAATCAGCCAGACCATCAAGATTATCTGAATCCACAAGGCCAGTGGCAGTTTAGGGAATTCTTGACAAGAGATAATCATCAAGTGCTTGTCAATCCTGAAGTCCAAGAAGCATTCGCAAAGGATGTTTATAGTGACATTGAGGAGCTAATCAAGGAAAAACTGGACCAGTATTTATCTTCTGCCCTAACAAGAGATGATATGCTTATTGTTTCAGCAGATCCTCAACATAACCATCTTTTCCATAAGGTTAAGAGGCATTACAATCTTACCTTCTCTTTCTTTGGTGAACGCTACCCAATTGAGGATAAAGAAGAAATCCTAGGGGATTTGCAGGGTACACCATTCTTTATTGTTGATAGCTTTAGTAAGGTTCAAAAGATGGATGAACTGATTGGCAAAGCCCAGCTTCCCCCTTATTATGAGGTGGCTCCTTATGACATTCGTCTGCAGGCAGAAGAAAGCCAGCAGGAAAAGCCAGCAACTGTCTATGTCAATGTTGATACTTTACCTCAAGAACATCTTCAAACTGTCTTTAGAACCATATTTGATATGATGCTAGAGAAGGAATGGATGAAGTTACTGATTGGAACCCAGAGTTTGGAGTCTGAAAGAGCGGTATTTATCAGACAATTTCTCAAAGAATATTTATCGTATCAGCTAGGTTCAGAAGAAAAAGCACAGTTCCATGAAGATATAAAGCCTAAGGAGAGTAAGGCTCTTTTGGAACGAAGAAAAACTCTCAGAGATAGAATGGAGATTAAGACACATCGCAGTTCTACTGAATTAGCAAAAATTTTGAAGGAGGTTCGTGTCCTTCTTGATTTGGGAAATCCAGCAGATATGCTTCTGCAAATTGCAGGGCTAAGTGGAGGTATTCCTCAGATTAATTTATATAGTTCCTCTTATGTCAAGCATGCAGAAAATGGTTCGATTATAACTGACATTTCTATCCTAAAAAATGTAATATTGTATTATTTGACGGATATAGAGTCAGCATATAAATGCAAGGCTCATTCTTTGAGTAGGATGGAGCAGTACAAAAGGGGAGAAATTGTCGAAATGTGGAAAAACTCAATAAAGGAATTAAGGGAAAATGAGAGAGATTAGTGTTCTACAAATTGCTGATGAGAACTGGCAAGAGCAATATGATATTCCTAGTAATATAAGGTGGAGATTTGTTAAGCCAGAGGATATGGCATCACTTGTACCTACTGATATTGAGATGTTGAGTGGGGGCATAGATGATAGGGCAAGGCTTGCAAAGATTTATGACCTTATATTGGTGGATACGCTAGAACATTTCGAATACATCACTGTTCTGGATAGCCTGATTCAGCCTTATCGTTTGTTTTACCATGAACGTTGCCAGATTACTACGAAAGATTTGGAAACATTCTTGTTTCGTAAGAAAGCAGTCAAATCTCAATTTGAAAGTCCTGAGCAGATTTTGTATCGTTTTTCTCGTGCTTTCTTTCCTCAGCAAAGTGGTTCCAAGCTCAAAGTAAATCATTTAGCAGTTCATTCTCTCTTTAGTGGACAGATTAACTATGAAGGAAGCAATTATCTCAGTTTGGCAGGGGAATTTGGAGAGGACTATCAAACCCTAGCGAACTATCAGTATAATATCTATCTGGATGCAGATACTCCTTTGGATTTGTGGCCAGAATTTAGAATTTCTGGTGACTGCTCAGTCCGCTATGTCATCAAAGGGTATCCTGTCGCGCCTTTACCAATGCAAGAATGGGTTTATGATGAAACGGTCTATGACAAACCTCTAATTTTAGACACGCAGGATTCCTACTATCTAAGCATTAGTATTCAAGCTAAGGGACAAGGAATCGTGAAAATAGGTCCCCTTCACCATCGACACTCTCACCTGGGCTATGGTGATTTGTTAATTGGTGGCAATCGTATTATCGATAAACATAGGGAAGAACTGATTTATTTCTTTCATCCAGGTGATTTGAAACCACCTCTCAATGTATATTTTTCAGGTTATCGTCCAGCAGAAGGCTTTGAAGGGTTCGATATGATGGCTGGTATGGGAGCTCCCTTTTTATTGATTGGAGATCCGCGTTCAGAGGGCGGTGGTTTTTATCTTGGAACGGATGAGTTAGAACAAAAGCTCATTCAAGTGATTCGCCACTGTTTGGATGAATTAGAATTTACAGCCGATCAGCTAGTTTTGTCTGGCTTATCAATGGGGACATTTGGCGCCCTGTACTATGCTTCTAAACTAGAACCTCACGCCGTTATTGTCGGTAAACCCTTGGTAAATTTAGGTGATATTGCTGTAAATGAGTCTTCCCTTCGTCCTGGCGGATTCCCAACGTCTTTGGATATCCTTTATCGTACGATGGGCAAGCTATCTGATGAGACAGCAACAAAACTAAATGAGTATTTTTGGAAAGCCTTTAGAGCTGCTGATTTTTCGAGAACAAAATTTATCATGGCTTATATGTGTCAGGATGATTATGATGGCCGTGCCTATGCTACCTTGGAGGAAGAGCTCGAAAATCGTAATTATAAGGTTAGCCTGATTAGCAAGGGCTTTGAGGGACGACATAATGATGATACACAGGGTGTCGTCGGATGGTTTTTTAATCAATACATAGCACTGCTAATGAATAGTTTTGAAAGGAAGTTTAATTCGTGAGATATAAGGAGGAAGTCTATTTTGCTTATTGGGATATGCAAAGTGTATCTCAGTATTTATATGGTTCATCTGTCAGAGTCTTAGAGGATGGTCGAGTTTTATATGAGAATCAATTTATGCCGTCTGGGACAGTTATTCACGAATGGTACTCGAAAGCCAATTATCAGGATTTGAGAAATACAAGTCAACTTCCTGATTTGAAGCGGGGAGAGAAGTATGTCATTGGAAGCTATCTAGAAACTCTTCCTGAAAATTCAACTTACTTAAAAGTTATCTTTATGGATTCGGCTGATGAGGAAATTTTTTCTCATAGTGTGAAACCAGAGGAGACAGCGAGTGTTTATGTACCAACTGACACCCATCACTATAAAATTCAATTGGTCAGTGGAGGCTGTCAGCGCTTCTTGTTTGAGGGGATTTATATTGCCCAAGAAGGTGTGGCAGACTATACAGTTAATCGCTATTGGATTTCAGATTTGCTTCATAAGAACAATGAGAAGAATACCATTTACGTTTGCTTTACAGAACCTGAGTTCAATCGGACAGGTTTTGTTCCAGAAATAGTGCAGGAACATTTTCCAAATTTGGTAATGGTGAACTCTTCCTACAAAAGTTCACTTTTATATATGGAAAAAGAGTTTTTTGGAATTTTACTCGAAAAAATTGAAAGCCTATCAAGACAGTATTCTTTTGAAAAAGTAGCTTTTATTGGCTATGGACCCATTTCAAATATTGCGGCCCTGTTTTACTCAAAACAATTTTTAACTTCCTATGCTTTAGTGACAGATAGTTTTCTAGCTGAATTAGACTATCATCGCTTACTGGAACGTCATCGAAAACGAGTGAATTATCCGATTTTTAGAGATTTATTGCTATATCGCTTTGATTCAACAAGAGTTAAAGAATATGGAAGTTCGAAGATGGAATCTCAGGACTTATCCAATTTTGTCTATCTGTTAGATCAGTCGGCTTTGTTGAAAAATATAAATCTAGAGACAACTGAAGAGTGGATGAGGGAAAATGTAACCTAAGAATGCCTTTCTATGAATCACTTGTCCTGAAAACCAGTAGGAAAGTCTAATCTGTGTATGACAGATTTTAGCAAAATGTAGTCAATATAAAAATTAGAGTTCAGATTGTCACGACAGTTTACACCTTTTGATGTTGAAAGGCTTTGATGAATTTTGTGAATGAAAAAACAGAAACAGAATGCTATTCACTGTGTAAAATGAGAGTCAATTCTATATTGATATGGATAACAAAAGAAAATTAGCGGTCTTTTCTGGGTAATGCTTTGACAGATTGAACTTCAACCCTTATAATAGTAGTGATAAATAGTTTTTGGGAGAAATAATAATATAATGAGCAAAAAAGAAGAGTTATCAGGATTTCAACGCCTGTTATCGAAGATTAAGCAATTGGTCAATGAGGAAGATAACGATTATGATGATCATCATTCTGATGCAGTCGAACTGAAACCTGTTAGCAAAAAGATGAAGGAACAGAAAGAAATGGTGAGGAAGGCCAGTGAAGACTTTGAATTACCACTAGAGTCTGTTTCGGTTATGGAAGTTTTAGAAGCTTTTCAGGAGAAAAATAGTTTAAACATGGCCGAGTTGATAAAAAATGTTAGCCAGAGTTTATCAACTAGTGCGCTCGCTTCTCTTAGCGACTTCATCGCGATTTCCTACAGTGAATCTTATAGTCAAAGTATTTCTGAAAAAGGCTATTCTCTGCGTAATTCAATGTCTGAGGCTAACTCACTCAGTGATTCTGTTTCGGTGTCAGAATCGCTTACGGCTACGTCTATTCAAGAATCTGTGAGTCATAGTTTATATGTTTCTGATTCGGTGAGTACGAGCATGCTATCAAGCAGTGAAAGTATTGCTAGTCATACTGATTCTAGTGAAGTTTCGAATCAGAGTGAACCTGATTCAGAGAATCTTTCGTCTAGCCAAAGCTCTAGTGTATCTGAGTCAAAATCGCCTAGTCTTTCGCAGTCCTTGTCAGTCATTGACTCTGTTTCAGAGAGTGAAGACCCAAGTGATTTAGACTCAGAATCAATTTCAGAAAGTGTTTCAGACTTTATCTCAGCAAGCGAGAGTCACAGTGACTCCGAATTGGAGCAAGACATCGACTCTGTTTCCACCATCACATCAGACTTTGTCTCAGAGAGTGAAGACCCAAGCGATTTAGCATCAGAATCAATCTCTGAAAGTGTTTCAGACTTTATCTCAGCAAGTGAGGAAATATTTATTACCGAATCTATCTTTGATAGCTCTTCAGATGAAGTGGATTCAAAACATCTAGTTAATTTAGTAGAAGTTGAAGATAATGTAGGTGAGTTTGTGGATGAGACAAATCCCCCGGTAGCTCTGCCAACGGAGGATTTGGAGAATGAAAATTCATGGATGGGGCAAGAGAGAGAAGAGGATATGCAAAAATCAGATTCTCAGCAGCTATCTCGTGAATTTAAAAATGTCGTAAGTGGATTATCTGGTTTGAGCTCTATTATTCATAACAAGGGCGGAAAGAATCATTCAATAGCTAATGATATTTTTGAATAATAACAATCTAGTTTATAAAGAAAAAAATAAAAGGAGTCGTCATGATTAGAAATTTTTTGTCAAATAGTGGGAAAGGTTTAGGAACAACAGATGTTCTTCCAGTTGGTGAATTTCGTGGAGGAGTATTGCACGGGAAAATCGACTATAAAACAGTACCACTAGGTTTTTACGATTTACTAGGACAATCGAAACCGATTAGTTCAAGAAACTATATTGAGGATTTGAATTTGATTCAATCTATGGGCTTTAATGCCTATCGTATCTCTATCTCTTGGGCTCGCCTATTTCCAACTGGAGAAGAGTTAGAGCCAAGCGAAGAAGGATTGAAGTACTATGAAACGATCATTGACGAAGTTCTGGAGAAAGATATCGAACCAATTGTTACGCTCAGTCATTTTGATATCCCTCTTAACCTACATGAAAAGTACGGTGCCTGGAGAAGTCGTCAGATGATTGAACTATTTGAGCGCTACGCAGAAGCTGTTTTCCATTATTTTAAAGACAAGGTAAAATACTGGATTACATTCAATGAATTTAATATTTTGCACCATTTACCATTTTTGGGTGGAGGCTTGTTATTTGAAAATAGAGATAATCGTGAACAGTTAATCTGGCAAGCGGCTCATTATCAATTAGTTGCATCTGCTCGTGTTGTTCAACTAGGAAAAACAATCAATCCAGAGTTTCAGTTTGGTGGAATGCTTGTCGTCAGTCAAAACTATAGCCAGCAAATTGACAATGCTATAGATGCTATGGAAGCTGAAGTTAAGAATCGTGAAAACTATGTATTTACGGACGTTCAAGTTCGTGGTTACTATCCGAACCACTTCTTGCGTCGCTTGGAACGTGAGCAGATTGCTTTGGATATTTCAGATGAAGATCTTTCTAGCTTAAACAGAGGTACAGTTGATTTTATAAGCTTTAGTTATCATGCATCGAATAACTCTGAAGAAGTTTTTGCTGATAAGTATGTAGCTGAGACTAGCACAGAAAAATCAGCTGATCCAGTTGGTCTTCGTTTGGTTATGAATAGTCTATATGACCGTTACCAAAAAGCATTGTTTGTCGTAGAAGATGAACTAGTCTTGGATGGTCCAGATAACTCTGTTATGGAAGAATTGAAAACAAATATTCAAGAAATCGTTAAAACAGTAGAGTTTGATGGTGTTGAACTCCTAGGTTATACACCTCTCAGCTGGGTAGAACTTGATTTTTAAAATAAAATTGGAGCTATTCTATTGAACAGCACCTCAAAAGTTAGATTATTTGTGTCTAATTTTTGGGGTGTTTTCTGATGCCGTAATTTATGAGCCTAAAGTTCATATCTATTAGCTAAGGACAAAAGGAACTAGATTTAATCGCTTATAGAAAAATATAAGCTTATTCTTTCGAATCTTCTGGTTGAAGGCTGTTTGCAACTAAGTGTTTGGATTGAATTTGATCTTACGAATCGTGAAATGCTTCCGCCTTGTCTGCACAATATGAGAAAAACGTCTATACTTATTGCTTCTAAAAGAAGAGGAAGACTATCTAAAATGGGACATATCTAAAGATAAGTTGGGATTAAATGAAAGAATTAGGAAATCTTCAAGCAGAAAATAAAAAAACGATATGCTGTCTAGCATAACGCTGAACTTTATCCTTAACTTAACTATACTGTTCAATTTGTCATGGGCAGTGCATTGAGGAGGTCTTTTCGCCTCTTGAATATACAATATACGTACACTCATGATCTTTGACAAACTCGCCAATCTCAAGTCCAAGTTTGGGAATCGGAATTTCTGGGCGGAAAGTTACTATGTGAGTACAGTAGGACTTAATGGAACAACAATAAAGAAATAGATTCAAGATTAAAGAAATTATCCAGTAAATGATCTCTTCACGAGTATAGAAATTCGAGAACGAGTAAGGCATGATACTGCGCCAGATAAATTAAGTGTAAAAGAATATGAGAATTCCTTTAGGGATAGTGGTAAGTAATTCCAAAGTCTCTTTAAGAGGAAAGTGATGAGTCAAGAGGAATGAGGCTTGAACAATGTAAAAGTGAGGGTCTTTTGGCGCTGGCTGATAATTTGGACTTATAGCCCTGGTCGCTGTGTAAAATGGTATTTTCATAGTATTTCTCTGTAAAGGTCTACTCCAGCATAGCTTTCCCTTGTTCTAAGTTAGGCGAAGTGGAAAGATGATAAGCAATAATTTCGCTGTTAAAGCCATCTAAAACAGGCGATAAATACAGTTTCTGAGCGCCATTTTGAATGGCAAATTCTGTCACATCCGTATAGCATTTTTCCATTGGCCTTGATACTTCAAACTGGCGTTGAATGAGATTTTCTGCTTTCTTGCCAATCTCTCCTTTGTAGGAAGAATACTTCCGTTTCCGACGAATTCGAGCCTTTAAACCAAGGATCTTCATCAGACGTTGAACCTTCTTATGATTCACCATGAAGCCACGATTTTTTAGTTCAAGAGTAACTCTCCGATAGCCATAATTTCCTTTATGCTCACTATAATTGGAAGCATTCCTTGGTTTGGGAGGCCATAATCAAGACTAACACTTCTTTGCGAACGACCTTCAAGAAGAACTTTATCCATTATTTCTCGTTTTAGTTCTGGAGAACAATAACGATTCTTCCCTTTTTTAACGATTTCTATTCCATAACAGTCAATTAATGTCACCATATATTTTAGGCCAGCAATATCCACTCCAAATCTTTTTGAAAGCTGTTTGAAGCTTTGTCCTTGCTTTCTTAGTTCATAGATATGAACTTTATCTTTATAACTCAATTTCATAATAAAATCCCCAAAAGTTAGAGTTTTCTGTCTAACTTTTGGGGTGCAGGTCAAACTGAGTGGAGCTTTTGTATTTAGATGACTAGTCTTTATTTTCGTATGGCAGGATCAAGTTTAAAAGGATACCTGTCATCGCTGATAGGGCAGTACCTGAAAGGGTTACTGGACCGAGTTTAAGAATTGCTCCACCAAGTCCAAGTACCAGCATAGCACTTGCGATGATTAGGTTACGCATCTGGCTAAAGTCCACACGTTCCTTAATCAAGACTTTCAAACCGTTGCTGGCGATAACTCCGTAGAGAAGGATGGACATCCCACCAAGCACAGCATTTGGAATGGTTGAAATCAAGGCAGTGAATTTACCTAGGAAGCTAAGAGCAATTGCGATAAGGGCTGCGTTACGGATAACAGAGACAGAAGCGATGCGAGTCATTCCGATAACCCCTGTATTTTCTCCGTAAGTCGTATTAGCAGGTCCACCGAGGAAGGCAGATACAGATGTTGCAATCCCGTCACCGAGAAGGGTACGATGAAGACCTGGTTCTTTCAAGAATTGACGGCCACAGATTTGGCTCAAGACTGTGTGGTCACCAATGTGCTCTGAAATGGTTACGATAGCAATAGGCAAGATTGCGATAGTTTCAGGACCAAAGTATAAGTTGTACTCTTTAAAGGCACCACCAGTATTAAATGGCAAGTAGAAACCAGGAATTTCGAACCAGTTGGCTTCTAGAACGGGTGTAAAATTAACTAAACCAAGCATCATAGCGAAGATATAACCACCGATAATGGCAAAGAGGAAGGGAATGATTCGTAGGAACCCTTTTCCTTTTGTATTGATAAAGGCGGCAATCAAGAATGTAACAACGGCTACAAGAGCGTTTTTCCAGTTTCCGTCTGCCACAAGCCCAGCATTCGTTACAGCAGAACCAGCAAGACCAAGACCGATAACGATAATCATTGGTCCGATAATGATTGGTGGCAAGAGTTTGTCAATCCATTTCGTACCAGCAAAACGAACACTTGCGGCTACAAGGACATAGACCAAGCCAGTCAAGATAACCCCTGTTTGAGCAGCAGATACATCCCCACCCATCTCTTTCATAGCTAGAGACATAGCCGTGATAAAGGCGAATGAAGAACCTAGATAAACTGGGACTTTAAAGCCAGTTGAAACCATATAAATCAAGGTTCCGATACCAGATGCAAAGAGGGCAACGGATACAGGCATTCCCAAAATCAAAGGAACTAGGATGGTCGCACCAAACATAGCAAAAACGTGCTGGAAGCTGAGGAGGATACCTTTCCCAGCTGAAGGACGTTGATCAACGTCTAGTAACAAATCAACAGTTGATTCCTGTTTCATAAAAACCTCACTTTTGGGCAC
>ERZ773079.1663-NODE-1663-length-13072-cov-14.405623_pt1 | contig 13072 bp, 8 predicted proteins | sample MGYA00511355_ERZ773079 | MGnify/ENA primary metagenome ERZ773079 (study PRJEB29015, sample SAMEA2737979) | human oral metagenome | biome: human oral; feature: human-associated habitat; material: dental | place: China | collected 2117 ... | reverse complement strand
GCGAATCGGCTCAGCCGTGGCAGGGCGCATCGCTGGACGGCGGCGCCGGCGATCCCGGGACGGGCGTCGGGCTGTCCGGCGAATCGGCTCAGCCGTGGCAGGGCGCATCGCTGGACGGCGGCGCCGGCGATCCTGGGACGGGCGTCGGGCTGTCCGGCGAATCGGCTCAGCCGTGGCAGGGTGCGCCCGCTGGAGATACCGGGGACGCGGCCGCGCCCGCTCCCGCGGCCCCCGTGCCGGCACCGGTCGATGTCCTGGGGCGACGTCCGGACCATCCGGTCGAGGTGGTTCTCGCGCTGGGCGGGAACGTCGGCGGGGTGGTTCCCGCTCTGCGCGCCGCGGTCCGCACCCTGCGGGAGATCGACGGCATCGAGGTCGCCAACGTCGCGCCGTTGGCCCGAACGGCCGCCATCGTCGAGCCCGGCGGCCCGGAGCAGCCCGACTACCTCAACACCGTCGTGCTGGCGACGACGACGCTCGCGCCTCGCGAGGTCCTCTCCGTCTGCCAGGGCCTGGAGGCCGACGCCGGACGCGTGCGCACCGAGCCCCGGGGGCCGCGCACACTGGATGTGGATATCATCACCTACGAGGGAGTCACCTCCGACGACGCCGAGCTGGTCCTGCCGCACCCGCGCGCCGCCCAGCGCGCCTTCGTCCTGGTGCCCTGGGCGCAGGCCGATCCCTTCGCCGAGATCGGCAACCAGTACGTCGCCTCTCTCGCCGAGAACGCTCCCGATCGCGACGGCGTGCGCTGGCTGGCTCTCGACTGGCTGGACTCCGACCACCTCCCTGCGCTGCCGACCGGCCAGTACGTGGCGCCCCCCGAGGTCGGGGACGACCAGCTCGGGGCGATGATGGGCGGATCCGAGCCCGGAGGACTCGGCGAGGAGAGCCCGGGCGCTCCGGTGGGCGGCGGCTCGAGTGCAGAGGCCGCCGGGCCGGTCGAGGGCCTCCGCCCGGACGGCCCGGCCATGGATGCGGCGCCCGGCCAGGCCGGCGGTTCGGTGGCGGACGCGAGGCCCGTTCAGGCCGGCGGCTCGGTGGTGAATGCGGCGCCCAGCCAGGCCAGCGGCCCGATTGCGGACGCGGGGCCCGTTCAGGCCGGCGGCTCGGTGATGGATGACGGGGCCGCCGGGGGCGATATGGCCAGTGCGCCCGGTCGGGCGCAGGGCGACGCCGGTCGTGCTCCCGGAACGGGCGCGATGCCCGGTGAGCAGCAGATTCCGCAGGACCCGGCGCACCCGCCGATGCCCCGGACGGGATCCGCGTCTCAGGCCGGCGGGTCGCAGGACGAGGCCTGGGCCTCGCCTCTGGACTGGGGCGACGTCATCGGTAGGAACGGACAGGGTCTCTGATGTTCCGCACGCGCTGGGCCACGGTCCTCGCGTGCCTCATCGCACCCGCGGTCGTCACCTGGGTCGTCTCCGATCTCTCACTGCGGCATTGCGGGTGGGTGCCGTCGTTGACGCCCTGGGGAGCCGTCGTCGCACTGGTGATCGCCGTGGTCGTGCTCGTCGCCGGGCTCGCCGTGCGGCGCCTGCGCGCCCACGAGTCCACGTGGATGACGCCGACCGGCGCGGCCACGACCGCCGTCGCCGCCCAGGCCTCGGCGATCGTCGGTGCTCTTATCGGAGGGGTCTACGCCGGTGAGCTCGCCACGGCCCTCCTCACCCCGCCCTCGCCGGCCATGAGCTCGCTGGCGTGGTCCGCGGGGGCCTGCCTGGTGTCATGCCTCCTGTGGTGCGGCGTCGGCGTGCTCGTGGAGCACTGGTGCGCCATCGACGCCGATGACGACGACGATCACGGCGGGCACGGCTCGGAGTCATCGCTGCCCGATGGCAGCGCTCCCGCCTGAGGGGAGGCCTCCGCCCCCGGGGCTCATCGCCCTACCGCAGACCGTGGTGTCCGCAGGGCTCCCGCCTGAGGGGCGTTCTCGTCAACGTGGCGGCGGGATCCCCCCGCTGGTCGAGGACCGTCGCAGATGGTGGGCGCGCGACCCGTCCTCGTGAGATCGTGTTGCCGGCACCCGTCACAGCGCTTCGCTCCGTCCCGGCCGCGGGCGCCGTCCGCAACCAGTTCACGGTACAACCCGGTCGAGGAGCATCGATGAGCACTGTCAATGAACCCGCCGCCACGCCCTCCACGGGCCGCGGCCCGGCGCCCGGCGCCCCCGCGGGCGGGGCGGGACGGGCAGGAGATCCCGCGGGCTGGACGGGAGGCCCGGCGGGCGGCCTCTTCGGCTCTGCGGGCGGCTCTTTCAAACCGATGGGCGGTCCCTTCGGCTCGGTGGGCGATCCCTTCAGCCCGGCCGGTGTTGTCTTCCGCCCCGTCTCGGCCAGGCTCATCACCGTCCGTCTCGTGGGCGCTCTGGTCGGAGTCGGAGCACCTGCCGCGGTCCTCGCGGTTGGCGCGATCATGTGGAGCCCATGGATATGGACCGGCGTCATGGTGATGGCGGTCCTCGCGGCATGGGTCGCCTGGTTCGTCCCGCGCCAGGTGCGCGCCATGGGCTATGCCCTGACCGACGACCACCTTCTGTGGCGCAAGGGCATCATGTTCCGCCGCATCTGCGTGGTCCCGTACGGGCGGATGCAGTACGTCGACACCTCTCAGGGGCCGCTCGCCGCCTGGCTGGGGATCGCCGAGGTCCGGCTCCACACGGCTGCGGCGGCCACGGACGCCACCATCAACGGGCTGCCGGTCGAGGAGGCCGAGCACCTTCGCCGCCTCCTCGCCGATCGCGGCGAGCAGAGAATGGCCGGGCTATGAGCGCGGGCGCCGGACGCCGCATCGCCGTGCCGGATGGCATCGACTGGCGGCGCATGCATCCCGTCTCACCGCTCCTGGAGGGATGGAAGATCGTCACTGCCTTCATCGCGATCATCACCGTCCGCAATGTCGATAACCTGGCCGACGCCTACCGGTACGCCACCACCCACGGCTTCGATCTCGCCCACGGCGTCGTGCGCTGGGCCCTGTTGGGGGGTTTGGCCGTGATCGTCGTCGTGGTCTCCTTCCTCTTCCTGCAATGGTGGGCCAAGACCTACGCCGTGGATCGCGATGGCGTGTATCTGCGCAGCGGCATCGTCATCAGGCAGCTGCGGGTCGCCCGACTGCCGCGCATCCAGGCCGTCGACGTCGTCCATCCCCTGCTGGGGAGGATCTTCGGCCTGGGCATGCTGACGGTGGAGGTCGCGGGCGGGTCGGACTCGCGCGTCGTCATCGGATATCTGAGCACCGCTCGACTCGAGGCGCTGCGCGACCTCATCCTCGATCTGGCAGCCGGCGACGCCGAGGACCCCGCCCGGACGGCCGGTAGCAGTGCACGGGCCGTCTCAACCGCTGCGCCCGGCTCGGCTGGCTCGTCCGGCTCGGCTGGCTCGTCCGGCTCGGCTGGTCCGGCTGGTCCGGCTGGTCCGGCTGGTCCGGCTGGTCCGGCCGCGCCCGGCGCACCCAACCCCACTGACCCGGCCGCGTCCGGCCCGGTTGGTCCGGCCGCGCCCGGCCCCCCGAGCGACGTCGGCCGTGTCAGCGGGTCCGCTCCTCTCGGGTTCGAGGGCGCTGTCGACGCGGCGCCACTGCGCTCCGCCGGCAAACGCGAGGAGCATCCGCTGTACATCGTCGGTCCCGGAATTCTCATCGGTTCGATCCTCCGGTCGGCCATGACCCTATGGGCCGCCGTCCTGGTCATCGTCGTCGTCATCGGAGTAGTCATGGCCGTGATCGGCGACGATGGCGCGGGCCTCGGCGTTCTGCTGTCGGGTATCGCGGGTCCCATCGCGATCGTCGGGGCCGTGTGGAACCGATTCAACCGCGGCTGGGGGTTCCAGGCCGCCGCGACACCGGCGGGTATCCGCATGCGATTCGGGTTCACCTCCGAGATCTCATCGACTCTTCCACCGGGGCGGGTCCATGCGGTGAGCATCGAGCAGGGACTCCTGTGGCGCCGCGAGGACTGGTGGCGGGTGAGGGTCGGTGTCGCCGGACGGGAGGGGAGTCGTTCGTCCGACTCCTCGTCGTCCCGGACGTCCGAGGAGCGCACTGGCGATGTGCTGCTGCCCGTGGGGAGGCGGGACACGGCCCTGCGCGCCCTGTGGCTGGTGGTTCCCGACCTGGGGGTCCCCGATCCCGGTGGTTTCCTCGCCGCGGCCCTGTCCGGGGCGGACGACGACGGCGCAGGACGGCGGGAGGCGCCGGCGGGCTCGCCGTCGCGGGGATTCATTCGCATCTCGCCGCGAGGCAGGATCTTCTCTCCGCTGGCCTGGCGGCGCGAGGCGATCGCCCTGACCGACACGTGCGTCGTCCTGCGCTTCGGACGCTGGACGCGACGCGTGAGTGTGGTGCCCTACGAGCGCATCCAATCGACACGGGTGCTCCAGGGGCCGTTCGCCCGGAGCCGGGGGCTGGCCACGATCCATCTGGACATGGTGGGTCGCGCGGTGGGCACGAGCCTGAGCAATCTCGATATCGCCGATGCGGCCGCCATCCAGCGAGTCGTCTCCGAGAGGGCCCCGCGCCGTCGTCGTGCTGAGAGGCTCGACCGCTGGCTCGCCCGGGCCGTGGATGACGGCTCTGCTGCTCCGACCGGGACGGCGTGAGACGATCGGCGGTATGTCCGAGATCCCCTCGCCCCCCTCCGCCGGCTCGCGTCCCGGCCGCCTCGGCGTCGGCATCATCTCCGCCGGACGCGTGGGTGCGGTGCTGGGCAGCGCTCTGCGGGCCGTCGATCACCGCATCATCGGCGTGCACGCGGTCTCCGAGGCCAGTCGTGAGCGCGCCGAGCTTCTTCTGCCGGGCGTTCCGGTGCTCCGGATCGATGAGATCGTCGAGCGCGCCGAGCTCGTGCTGCTCGCCGTTCCGGACGACGCCCTTGCCCCGCTCGTCCGCGGCCTGGCCGACCTGGAACGGTGGCAGCCCGGTCAGCTGGTCGTCCACACCTCGGGGCGCTACGGCATCGGGATCCTCGATCCCGCTCGACGGCTCGGCGCCATCCCGCTCGCCCTCCACCCGGCCATGACGTTCGGCGGTTTCTCCACCGACGTCGCCCGGCTGACCGGCTGCCCCATGGCCGTCACCGCCCCCGACGCCGTTCTGCCCATCGCCCAGGCCCTGGCCGTCGAACTCGGCGGCGAGCCCTTCGTCCTGCCCGAGGCCTCTCGCCCCGCCTACCACGCGGCGCTGGCCCACGGGGCCAACCACCTGGTCACGCTCGTCGGGCAGGCGGTGCGCATCCTGGCGGCCGCCGGCGTCGACGACGGCGCCGCCACCCTCGGCCCGCTGCTCACCGCCGCGCTGGATCGAGCCCTGACCGAGGGCGCCGATTCCGCGTTGAGCGGCCCGGTATCGCGCGGCGACGCCGGCACCGTCCGCTCCCACGTCGAGGCGCTGGGAGCCCTGCTCGATGACGAGGGCCGCCCGCTCGACGACGTCGTGGACGCCTACCGGGCACTCGCACGAGCCACGACGCGGCGAGCCGAGGACGCTGGGCGGATCACCGGGCGCCAGGCCGAGGAAGTGCGCGGGGCGCTCGCCTCGGACGGCGACGCGGACGACGCGGGGTGATCCGGGCCGTTCCGGGCGGGTCGTGCGGTGCCCGGGTTCCGGGTGCGGTGAAGGACGGCGATCCTCAATGGCAGTGTTGACGTCATGGTCACCGCTGAGCCCCGGGCGTGGGGAAGGACACAAGGTTCTGGCCTTCATCGTCGTTCCCGCACCGCTGAGTCCCGGGCGTGGGGAAGGACGGCGACAGCGACCGGCTGGCCGCCTGCCGGCGCTCGTCCGGGCCGATGGCGTAGTGCCGGGGTCTGCCCGTCGGCGGTGCCCCGGGCACCGGGCCTGCTGACGCTTGCCCTGTGCCTGCTGGTCCCCGCCCGCCGGCGGTGCCCCGGGCGCCGGGCATTGTTAAGGGCTGCGGTTTCGTGTCGTACCCAGGAGATACTGTGTACATATGTTCGATGAGCGGAGCGCTGCCGGGGAGCCTGCCGGATCGACTGCGGGCGCGGCCGCGGCTACCTCCGATCGGGTTGAGAGCGTCCTGATGCGTTTCGCGGGGATGGTGCCGGGCGCCGGGTTGGCCGACGTGATCGAGCGGTTGGTGTCGCCTCTGCTCGTCCGGGCCCCCGGTGCGGACGACGCGTCCAGGGCCCCCGGCCCCGGACTGTTCGACGGTGTGGTGGAACCGAGTGAGCGGATGCTGACCGAGGCCGCGGGGGCGCTGATGATCGATGGCGAGCGGGGCGTCGGAGCACTGGTGGAGCTGGGCGCGGATGGCCTGAGCGAGCTGATGGCGGCCTGCGGGCGTCTGGCCGGATGGGCGCAATGGGCGCAGGCTGTGGCGGCCGCGTGTCTGGCCCTCTGCCCGGAGATGCGCGGCCTCCCCTCCCCGCCCCCGCGGCGGGAGCGGGACGAGGATCGCGAGGAGGACGGCGAGCAGGATCGGGCCGAGCAGGGCGGGGCCGTTCGAGAGGCGGCGTCGCCCGGTGACATGATGGCGGGGCGCTGGAACGCCACTGGCGAGGTCGCATGCCGTCTGGGTGTCTCGCGCACGCGAGCCTCGCAACTGGTGGACCGCGGCCTCGGGCTGCTCGATGGGCGGCTGGCGCCGATCGAGGGCCTGCACCGGGTGGGTCTGCTGGACGAGTCCAAGACGACTCTGCTGGTGCGACGGCTCGAGGGCGAGCCCGCCCGCGTGGCGGAGGCGGTGCAGGCCAGAGTGCTGGGCAGGGCCGCGCACCGCACGCGCGCCCAGCTGGGCCGGGACGTGGACCGGGCGCTCACCTCGCTGGACCCCGAGGGAGTGAGTCGACGAACTCGGCGCAACACCGCGCAACGTCATGTGTCCCGGCCGCGCCAGGCGGGCACGGGAGTGTGCGAGATGCGCATGCTCATGCCCCGCTCCGACGCCTTCCTGGTGGATGCGACCCTGGACGCCATCGCCGCCTCGGCGCGAGCCGTGGGCGACCAGCGCTCCCTGGGGCAGCTGCGAGCCGACGCCTTGGTCGCCATGAGCCTGCATACCCTGAGGAGCAGCCGATACCGTGCGACGACTCCGCGGACCGCTGGGACAAGTGGGGGTGGGGGCGAGCCCGCTGCCGTGCGCCCGATCGGGCCGGCGGACGCCGCGGAAGCGGTCCCGACGGCCCCGCCCGACCCTCGTGGTTCGGCGGGTCCGGTCGGTGCTGCGGGCCTGGTCGGTGCTGCGGGCTCGGTCGGCGCAGGGGCGGGATCGGAGGCCTCGGCGGATGCCGCGGACGCGGCTGCTCCGGCGGAGCCGGTGCGTCCGATGGACGATGGACCGATCGCGGCGAGTCCGATGCCCGATGGGGTCCCTCTTGAAGGGTTGCTGACCGCGCTCAGCGATCTGGTCGACCGGACGGGTCCATGGTGGATGCCGTCGGGCGCCGATCCGGTGCCGCTGCCCCCGGGGCTGAAGGTCAACGTGGATGTCATCGTCCCCCTGGACCACCTCACCGACGTCCTCGAACCTCGATCGTCCAGAGGCGGTCCGCCCCGCACCACCGGAATCTCCGACGCCGGTCCTCCCGGCAACGGAGCGCTCGACGCACGACCCGGTATCGCCGATCCGGTCGGCGTCGCTGCTGGACCTCCCGGAGCCGCGTCGTCCGACGCCGATCGTCCTGGAGGAGGTCCATCCGTTCACGGCGCGCCCGATGCGAATCTCATATCCGGCGTGGACCTTCTGCCTGGCCGGGCCGAGGTCCCGGGGGCGAGCATGGGCACGGCCGGCAGGAGCGCGCCCGTGCCGGCCGCTGTGGCTCGGGCGCTGGCGGCGGGCGGGACCTGGCGGCGCCTGGTCACCGACCCGCTCTCGGGCGCCGTGGTGGATGCGGGTCGTTCCCGCTACCGGCCGCCCGCGGCCATGGCCGATCTCGTCCGCGTTCGCGACAGCACATGCACTCACCCCGGGTGCGATGCACCCGCACGCGCATGCGATCTGGACCACATTGTGCCCTGGGTCAGTGGCGGCACCACGTCGTTGGACAATCTGACCTGTCTGTGCCGGGCTCACCACCGTCTCAAGCACACCCCCGGCTGGTCCCTGACTCGCGCCCGTGACGGCGCCCTGGTGTGGCGCACTCCCACCGGCGCCCGGTATCGCCGCGCATCGGACGGGAGCATCACCATGCTGCCCCGCCGCACTGGACCGCGTCAGGAGGCCCGCCCGGCGGCCCGCGTGCCCGACGTCCTCGCCCGGGCCGTCACTCCCGCCGTCCTGAATCGCCTTCGCAAGGGGCTCGCCGACGCCGCCCTGAGCCACATGGCGACCTCTGGCATTCACGACGACTCCGGGCGCAGTCCTGACCGCGCTCCCGTCGTCGCCACCCGTGGTCCCCTCCCCGGTCATAATCCCGGTGACTTCGAATCCGCCCCCTACCCGCAGCCCCTCCACGCACTCGGCCTGGCCCCGCTGCTCGATGCCATCCCGCCCTTCTGACGACGGCCGGGACCAGCCGGTCGGGTCGGGCTCCGGTTTCCAAGTCGGTCCCCGGTCTCGCGGGTGGGGCGGACGGGTGGCTCTCCTACTGCGTCCGTCAGGTGGGCGCAGTCCCGGTCTCGCGGGCGGAGTGGACGGACCTGCAGCTCTGCGCGCCGCATTCCCGCGACCCTGCGCGCCGCAGGTTCCGCGCGCTTCCGCCTCCGCGCGCCCCGGCGCCCAGCGGTGGTCGACCACCCCCGTGTCGTCGGTCGTCTAGCGTGGGATCATGACGCGTCCCGCTTCCCCCGCTCCAGCCGCGCCCGGTCCTCGCTCTGGTCGGGTGACCCTGGCCCGCAGCCGCGACGACCTCGCCGCCGCCCTCGCCGTTGACGATCGCACGGGCGCTCCCCGCGCCGTCGCAATGACAATGGGGGCTCTCCACCAGGGCCACTTCGACCTCGTGACCGAGGCCGCCCGCCTGGTCGGACCGGGGGGCACCGTCGTCGTCACCATCTTCGTCAACCCTCTCCAGTTCGCCGCCGGGGAGGACCTGGAGGCCTATCCGCGCACCCTGGAGGCCGATGTCGAGGGCCTGGTCTCCATCCTGCGCGCTCCCGATGGCGAGGACGCACTCATCGTCGGACGGCTCATCGTCTTCGCGCCCACGCCCGAGGTCATGTATCCCGACGGCGACCCGGCCGTGCGGGTCGATCCCGGTCCGATCGCCACCGTCCTGGAGGGGGCCACCAGACCCACCCATTTCGCCGGCGTGCTGCAGGTGGTGCTGACTCTCATGCATCTCACCCGCCCGCGGTGGGCGCTGTTCGGTCGCAAGGACGCCCAGCAGCTGGCGATCGTGCGCGCCATGGTCCGCGACCTCGCTGTGCCGGTCGAGATCGTACCGGTCGAGATCCGCCGCGAGGCCGACGGCCTGGCCATGAGCTCGCGCAACGCCTACCTGACCGCGCAGGAGCGCGAGCAAGCCTTGGCCTTGTGCCATGCCCTCGACGCGGGGCGGGAGGCGGCGCGGGCCGGGGCGAGCGCCGCCGGGGTGAGGACCGCGGCGCTCCGGGTGCTGACGCGTGCCCCGGGTGTCGAGGTGGACTACGTGGCCGTGGTCGCCCCGGACAGTTTCGTCGACATGACAGGCGCTGGTCCCGGCCTGCCGTGCACAGGGGTCGGCGCGGGTGCCGGTCTGCCCGCGTCCCGCGGGCCCGTCGGGGCGGAGCGGACGGATCGGCCCGCGGAGCCGGCCCTGCTGGCGCTGGCCGCGAAGGTGGGCACGACCAGGCTCATCGACAACGCCCTCATCACCTGCGGCGGTCCGGTGGCTTGACGGCCCGGGCTGCTCCCGGCAGTCCTGCAGCGACCCTGGTGGTCGGCGGCCCGGCGAGCGACCCACGACGGTGTCCGGCAACCCTTGACGATCCCCGATCCGGCCTGTCGAGTCGGTCACCATCGAGGCCCGCGCTTTGGTATGACGCATCGTCCCACCTACCCTTGCCGCGATGACTTCACGCCTGCGGACGATGATGACGTCCAAGATCCATCGCGCCACGGTGACTCAGTCCGACCTCGACTACGTCGGGTCCATCACCGTGGATGCGGACCTCCTTGATGCCGCTGATCTTCTCCCGGGAGAGCGCGTCGACATCTGCGATTGCACCAACGGCAACCGGCTGTCCACCTACGTCATCCCCGGCGAGCGCGGAACAGGGCAGGTCTGCGTGAACGGTGCCGCCGCGCACCTTGTGAGCCCCGGTGACCTCGTTATCCTCATCGCCTACTCCCAGCTGGACGAGAGCAGGGCTCGCACCTACCTGCCGCACGTCGTCTTCGTCGATGGGAGCAATCGCATCGTGGAGCGGAGCCGCGAGCCCGGACAGGTTCCCGCCGACTCCGACGCCGCTCGCCTTCAGGGGCTGGCATCCTCCGGCACCGCCTTCGCCGCGGCCCGGGGCTGAACCCGCCTCCTCCACCCAGACGGAGACGTGGCGGCTCGCCCCGCTCGCGGCCGAGCGGCGTTCCGGTCCCGCGTCCCGGCCTCGTCCGCGGCCGAGCGGCGTTCCGGTCCCGTCCCGGTCCCGCTCGCGGCCGCGCCGTTGCGGGCACGCCCGCCCCCGATAGGGTGGAGAGCATGCAGAGCCAGGAATCCCCCGAACTCTACGAACTCTACACGCGTCGTGAACTGACGCTGCGCGATGCGCGCGAGGCGGCCCCCGACCTCGCCGTCGAGGGGAACGACGGCGACGGGACGAGCATCCGTCTCCGCGACGGTGCGCGCACGGTCCTGGAACTGGACGAGGGCTCCCTCGACGTATCCCTCGATTTCGTCGACTTCGTCAAGGATGTGTCGGGGCACGACGAGCTCCCCTTCTGCTACCACCTCCGATGGCCGGGCGGCCTGCGCTCCGCCCCCGCCGGGGACCGCGGCCTCACGATCGCCGAGACCCTGGCGCATCGGTGCGAGGGCATTATCGCCTCCTTCTTCGAGCGCGTGGTCTGGCCGGTGGGCGACCGGCCGCTCCCCGAGTTCGACCCCGATCTCTATGACATTCCGGAGGAGACCTTCCCGGTGGTCCACCTGCGGTGGTTCGTGCGCGAGTCGGTGCGCCCCGACCCGGTCGCCGCCTGGATGCGGGCCGTTGAACGAGTCGCGCCGGAATGGCTGCCCACCGAGTACACCGGTCGGGCGCGGATGCTGGCGCTGTCCGACGCGACGATCGGGGCGGCCGATGACAGGAGACGCGCCGATGACCACGGGGTGTATCTGACCGGTCCCGAGCCGATCGGCACCGTGGCGCTACTCCCATGCGCGCCGGAGGAACCGCACGGCATGTACCGAGTGGCATGCGCGGCCGAGCTCGACGCACTCGACGAGACCTCGCTCGACCGGCTTCACGAGGTGTTCGTCGCGGTCGCCGACGAGCTGGGGGCCGAACTGGCGCTGGCCGAGGTCCTGGAGAACTGGGACCGTTCGTACGACGGGAGCACCATGCCCGGACCGCGCGCGCAGAACCCGCAGGGGCTCGGCGTGGGCGACGCGCTTCTCGCGGGTCTGCCGATGCGACCGGTGCCGTGGTGCTATCTCGGTCCCGCCTACGAACGGCTGCTCGCCGACTTCCTGGCCGACGCCCCGGCGACGTGGGGGCGCCGGCGCACGGCGCGCGGTCTGGACGTGCGCCTCAGCAGGAGTCCGGTCGGCGAGGAGGATCTTCCGTCGGACTGGTTCCCCGCTGAGTTCTGCCTGTCGTTGCAACCGCGGTGGTTCCACGACAGCGTCCTGCACGGCGCCGCCACCGCACCGGACTGGACCTGACCGCCCGACCCGGTGCCGGGGGCAGGGCCGAGCCGGGGCATGATGCGTGGTCGATGTCTCGCGCCCGAGCGGCGAGACGGAGATCATCCACAAGACTGAGGTGCGAGGCCCGCGATGCCTGATGCCCGGACTCCGACAGCGCCGCCGGCCCGGTCGGGACGTGCGAGGCCCGCGATGCCTCGTGCCCGGGCGGGGCGGCTCGACCCTACTGCGAGCCGCTCAGGCTGGAGTACTGCTCCTCGTGCCCGGGCCGCGGGGCGACTCGGGCGGACGGGGTCGCCGGCGTCAGGCTCGGCGCCTGGTGCCCGGGCCGCGGGGCGCTCGCGGTCGGTGACCCGGGATTCCGCCGAGCCGAACCTCGTGCCCGGGCCGCGGGGCGACTCTCCCGACCGCTAGACTCGCGCGCGTGACTGATGCGACCGAGCAGAACACCCTTCCCGAATCCGACGGCGCCCAGGCCCCCACCGCGACTCCCGAGCGGGTCGATGAGTCCGGACGATCCGAGCAGTCGGGACGGGGCAAGCAGGATCCGGGCCCCGGCGAGCAGTTCGAGGTTCGTGCCGGTAAGCGCGAGCGCCTCCGCGGCGAGGGCTGGGACCCCTACCCGGTCCGACTCCCCATCACCACCACGATCGCCGCGGTCCGCGAGCGCTACGGGCATCTTCAGGCCGGCGAGGAGACCCAGGACGTCGTGGGCCTGGCGGGACGCGTCGTCTTCCTGCGCAATACCGGCAGGCTCTGCTTCGTCACCCTCGCCGACGGCGCCGGCACCACGCTCCAGGCCATGCTGTCGGCCAAGGCCCTGCCCGCAGAGGGCCACACCTGTCTGGCCGCCTTCAAGTCCGACGTGGACCTGGGCGACCACCTCTTCGTCCACGGCCGGGTCATCTCCTCGCGTCGCGGCGAGCTGTCCGTCATGGCCGAGCCGGTGCTGCACGAGGGCGCCGACGGCGCCGGGCCGGGCGGGGCGGCCGGGCTGGGGGACGACGACGTCGCCGTCCCCGCGTGGCGCATCGCCTCCAAGGCCCTGCGCCCGCTGCCCAAGGTCTGGACCAACCAGGAGGGCGAGGAGGTCAGCCTGAGCGAGGACAACCGGGCGCGTCGCCGCGAGCTCGACCTGCTCATCCGCCCCGCCGCGCGCGACATGGTGCGCACCCGCGCCGCCGTCGTGCGCTCCCTGCGCGAGAACTTCCACCGCCGCGACTACCTCGAGCTGGAGACCCCCATGCTCCAGGTCGTTCACGGCGGCGCCGCCGCGAGGCCGTTCATCACCCACATGAACGCCTTCGACATGGATCTCTACCTGCGCATCGCCA
>ERZ773079.1662-NODE-1662-length-13073-cov-4.229452_pt1 | contig 13073 bp, 11 predicted proteins | sample MGYA00511355_ERZ773079 | MGnify/ENA primary metagenome ERZ773079 (study PRJEB29015, sample SAMEA2737979) | human oral metagenome | biome: human oral; feature: human-associated habitat; material: dental | place: China | collected 2117 ... | reverse complement strand
GTCCAGGACCTGGTCGGGGGTTAGGTGCATGAGGTGGGAGAGGGCCGCGAGTTCCGGGGCGTGGGGAAAGGCGGTGATCATGCTCATGTCGACCGGGGTGCTGTCGGGTCGGATGAGACGTCCGGTGGCTTTGATGGTGGTGGTGATGGTTTGTTCGGAGGTTTGTTCGGCTGTCCAGCCGTTCGCGATTCCGGTGATGTTTCGGAGGGGAAGCAGGTAGGGCCATTTCTGTTTCTCGCGGTACAGGTTGCCGGTGCAGCAGATCAGCCAGCGAAGAGCGACATCGCGATCGGGAGTGGCGAGAGCTGCTGTTGGTTCCATGGGCCAGCGTAGATAGCCAAAATTCCATGCCTCCTCTGTGCCCCAGAAGCGGACGTTATTTATGTTTCGTCCGCGGTGAATACTTATAAACTCCTTGTCATCATGAGCGTGAACCTCAACCTCACGCAAGGATGTGATCAATCTGCTAATGCAATCCGTCATAGTTGGCATCTCCTCTTAAAATTCCTTCTTTTAATGCTTCTTCTGCGCTCACGGCGCGGTTTGAATCATTGTAGATTTGTACTTGTCGTGCGCCGCCTGGTGAGTCGTGCGATGGAGCAACGATTCCCGTTTCGATCCTGTAGCCTTCCGGCATGTATCCCGTGAGTTGATACTGGTAATAAGGCTTGCAGGCAGATCTGGGATCGATAGATCTCTCTGAAAAGCTGGATATGGTCTCCATCGATGGCCCCAAAATATTTTCCTCTCGGATCTCCTATGCGATCTATGCGGTCGCCGTATTTCTCGATGTAATTGTCAATTTTGTATTCATTTTTGATCGAACCAGAATTCATTCCATTGGTTATCGGGTTGTCGGGACTGCTTTCTGGCCAATAGCAGTCCGTTTCGTTGCTTCGGTATTTCTCGGTCCAGTCGTTATAAGAGTTGGGTAGGCCCGTTTCTGGGTTGGTTCCGAAGTGGTGAGTCGGGTCGTCAATCAATCCTTAGGTGTTGTTCACCGTTTTTCCTATCTCGGTATGTTCTCCAGTGTAGTGTGACGGCAGTTCTTCGTTGACCTGCCTGACGTCATCGATGGTTTCCGAGGGTCGGTCTCGGAGTCTCTCCAGCTCGGGATCTGTACCGTCGTTGTTGTGGCCGTCTCCGCCATTGTTGCGGCTAGGGAGTCTTGGGTCTGTATCTCGGTTCCTCGGTGCGGGCCTTGACCTGCCAGCGGCGCCAGATGCGCTCGGGCATGTCGAAGAGCTGGCAGAGCCTCACGGTTCGACATGCCCGCCTTCATTCGGATCACCTCGAGGTCTTCGAAGCGCCCAGTCGGCCTTCAGCCGGCTTGTTCCACGCTCTGACCTCCAAGGTCTGCCTGGCCCAGCGTCTGGGGCAACTCGGCGCCCTTGGCCTCTAGCTACTCCTCCCGAGACGAAGGACCGGACCAGCCAGCCACCAGAGTGGTCCTGCCAGTCTCCATGAACGCGGCTGTCCGCCATCTGATCGACTGCTCAGTGACTTTCTCCCTACATAACAGCCCTGCAGCATAGTCTGACGCGCGACAAGAACAGGTTGCCCTCTCTTTTCGAAGGACACCTCTTTAAATAACTTGCGCGACTATCCTCGAGTGCGATTTGACTAGGGATTTGCTGGTCGATGTGTCGTCTGTGAAGGGGCTCCTGGTTGTTTTCTGCGTCGAATATCGCCGCATCCATAAATCCTTCAAAATCACAATGCAAGCCATCGCATGGAATGCTTCATTCTTTTCGCGTCTCTCTTCGCGCGAAGTAAAGTTCGAAGCCTCTTTGGTGGAGGTTTGTAGTGACGGGGTGGTGTCCTTCGAATTCTTATTCTTGCGGGTTCTTGCGTTCGAGAAGTTTCTGATACGCCTTCGCCAAGGAGAGGAAGGCCACGGAGAATCCGATGCAATCGCCGTCTCTGACGAGATGCATATAACTCGTTCTCTTATTCCCGCTTCGTTTTACAATGTGAGCGTCTTCATAGGGAATGACTTTCCAGTCATTCGGATGGAGGCGGGCTGAGGCATCTATGTTTCTTGAATACCAGTCGGCAAAAAAGTCAAATACTTCTTTATCTGTCTTGTTTTCCAAGGTCCAATCCTCTCCACTCGGATTCTTGCGAATTTCGAATCATCGCATCTAGATTCCAGATATTATCATCATATCTAGGAGGCCAGTCGGTGGTTATCCCTTCCTGTTCATCGGCCCAGCGAAGGTTTCCGCTATCATCTACGTAAGCATTAAACCAGTGCCCGCCTGTCTCGTCGCGAGAAACTTTGGGAATGTCCCAGTCGACTCCTACGATCGCTACTGTACCTGGGGGTTCCTGGCGCAATCTTTCTCCCAAGGTATCGTAAGCTGCGTTGGTGAATTTCTCAGGATCAACATGCCCATCTTCTTTGGGCCGTGGGTTGGTTACTCCAGGTTCTGGAGACGCTCCAAGTATGTCATACATTTCAGCGCTCTCACCTCCAATCGAATCACCGTGTGCCGCGATGGGTGTTCCGCCTTGGTAGGTGTCGGCAAAGGACCGTGAGCATGGGCCACAATTGTTTGTCCACTCATCCTTTCCGGTGGCGTAGTTGGGGTTGCCGTGTTCGATCCAGTCATCTGGGTTGGTCGGGCCGTGCTGTTGCACGGCGTCGGCGAATGCTTCTTGCTGTTCTCGTGTTGGTGCGATGTAGCGATCCTCTGCGGCCCATGCGGGTGGGTTGAACGAGGTGTCTCCGTCGGGTGCCCCCGTTCTGGTGTGCGTGTCAATGTTTCGGCCGGCGTCGCCGAGGTCGTCTGAGTGGTGGCCGAGGTTTTTGAAGAGGGTGTCGAGTTTGTTTTTGAGGGTGTGGAAGAGGGTTTTGAGGTCGGTGAGTTTTTTGACGAGGTTGTGGGCGCTGGTGACGAGGTTTTTGACGTTGCGGCCTACTTGGCCGATGAGGGATGCGATGCGGGTGGCGATTTGTTCGGCGACGATGGGCCAGGCGGTGCCGAGGGTGGCGATGAGTTCTGCGGCGTAGGAGAGGATGGAGCCGACGACTTCGCTGATGGCGTCGCGGACGAAGTCGTGGACGAATTGGACGATGAAAGCGGTGATGTCGAGGGCGGTGCCGATGGCGCCGGCCCAGGTGCCGGCTGCGTTGATGACGCGTGTGATGTCGCTGGCTGCGCCTTGGTAGGCGGTGATGGTGCGGCCGTTCATGTCGGCTAGGTCGGTGGTGACGTGGGAGGCCATGGTTTCGGCGGTGGCCTGGAGGTGTTTGTGGACGTTTTTCCAGGTGGCGGCGTGGGCTTTGACTTGGTCGGCGTCGCCGGTGAGTTGTTCGAGCCAGGTGTTGAAGGGTTGGACGTGGTCGAGGACCCAGCCTAGGCCCATGGCGATGAGGGTGCCGATGGGGTCGGATGCGGCGGCGGCGGCGTCGAAGGCTCCGCCGACTAGGGCGAGGCCGCCTGCTACCCAGTCTTTGTCGTTGATGGCTTGGACGAGGGCTTCGCCGTCTTCGAGGAGGAAGGTTCCTGCTAGGGGGGTGGTGGTGTCTTTGCGTTGGGCGACCAGGGGGTTTGTTTCTGGCATTCGTGGTCACCCGCCCATTCGGGCTGCCAGGTGTGCGCTGTAGCCGTGACTTGTGCTGCTTGTAGTAGATGGTGTGGCGGTGGTGGGGGAGCTGTGGGTGGTGTGGGTGGGGATGTCGGTGTTGCGGAAATTGTGTGTGGTGCTGGTTTCGGAGGTTTCGAAGTCTGCTGCGACTTCCTGGACTTGGGTGGCCAGTCTGTCTACCGTGTCTCCGGAAGACGAGATCGCTAACTTGGCTAGTTCTTCGACTAGGAGTAATGGTGGTGTGATTAAAGGGCCGATCATCATTCCCAGGCAGCCATCGGAGATGCTTGCTTGTCCGGCTGCGTCGAGGGCTTGTCCTACCGCGTCACTGACCTGCCTTAAGTGGCCGGCGTGGGAACGTAAACCCTCAGGGGAAATCTGAAACCCGTCCACCACACAACCTCCCAAAAACATACAATAATCAACAAAACACCCATCTGAGAGCACACTGCTCGAGACAAGCTCCACGGATGATTGTAGGTGGTCCGCAGAGGCGGTTGGGGCAGGTCCACAGAATTTCTTCAGGCGCGCGGGATAGGGCGCGGCAGCGTGCGGGGAAGCCCTGTCGAGGCTGTCGGGACGGGGTCTGGAAATCTGGTGGTTCCTCGTGAAGTTGCCGAATGACGGCTCCGAGGACCTGTTCGGTGGCTAGACTCCACACCAGAAAGGCCGCGCGTGCGCGTTGCCGTGGCGGTCCCCGACGAGTACGCAGTGTTGGAGGCAGTGATGAACCTGGGCAGGATCGTATGTGGCCTGGCTTCGGCAGCTTCAGTGGTTGTGCTGAGCCTGTCCCTGTCAGCCTGCTCCTCGGGCGGCCCATCAGCACCCGCGTCGCAAGGGGGAGCGGGCAACGGGGCGGCGGGAGAAACCGATGGTCTCGTCAAGGAGTTCCTCGACAAAGACCTGGTACTGCAGGATCGGTACGAGGAACTGAAGGACAAACCCTTCCGGCTGAACTCCGACGGTACGGTCACCGGGCCGTCTGAGACCCTGCTCTACATGTCGAAGGCGACGAACTGGCGATTCCAGGACGGCACCCTTGACCTATGCACCTCGCAGGACTGCACCCACTGGTCGGCGTGGACCGTGGCCACGGGCGAGTCTCCTTTCAGCACAGGAAAGGCCTACGTACTGACCTTGGCGAACGCGGAAAAGGACAATGGAGCCCCGGTGACGCGCACGCTCATCGTGGTGGGGTGATTCGACCGACGGTGGTTCCGCCCGGGACGGAGGCCACCGACTATCGCTCCGGGGTTTCTCCGTTCATACGCTTACTGATCGACCTGGCCTGGACGAAATAAAAGATGGGTGCGATCTCTGGGTCGCACCCATCAATTACTCGCAGAACACGCTACTTCTTGTGGTAGCGGGGAGATGTGGCGTATTCGGAGATGTCGGGGTAGTTGGCAACGATGGTGTCATCCACTCCGCGATACACGTAGGAGCTATCGCCTATGAGGGTGACGGGATCTGTCAGGCCATCTTGGTAGTCAGCCAGCGTTTGCTGATTGGGCAGGGCACCGGGAATTTTCTCCCACAGGGGGTTGGTGTCCTCCAAGGAGGACGGATCCTCGGTGAGGAACTTCACCGGATCGATCAGTCCCCACCCGTACTCCTCATTCCATCCCTGCCCATTGTTATTGGCGGTGTTGATGAGGGAACGAAGCAGCTGGTTTCCGGTGGCATTCGGCCATTTCTGCTTTCCCAATGCCAACAAGCCGGCAACCATGGGGGTGGCGTAAGACGTCCCTGCGCTTTTGCCAAGTTTCGTCAGGTTGCCGCTGGAGTCCGGTATGCGTTCGGTGATACCTTCGCCGGGAGCCATGATGGTCACATGTTTCCCGCGGGAGGAGGTTTCGGCCCGCTTTCCTTCTAGATTGGTGTAGCCAACCGCCGCCACCGTGTTGAGATTGCCGAAACTCCGGTTCACATCCCCGACGGTGTTGTCGGCGCCAGCAATGACGGGGACTCCCATCTGTGCGGCCCGGGCGAATGCAGGGGCCTCGGATTCTTCCATGGGAGAAGCTATAGACAGGCTGATGATGTCCACCCCGTCGCTGAGAGCGCGGTTGATCTGCGCATTAACCTTGTTGCTCTCGCTCAGCCTGTCCTTACAGTTTTCCTCGGGGATTTCTTTGGTGCCCTCGGTTGGAGTCCTGTAGTTGATGATCTTGGCCTCAGGAGCCCATCCCCAATCCTTGTTTGCAATAATTGAGGCGACCGTGGTCGAGTGGGCGGTGCTGTCGGGGTCTGATTGGAAGGGGCAGGCCTCGCGCACCTCGATGTTCGCCCCCTGGAGTTCGGGTGTGCTCAGGTCGGGTTTGTCCTCCAGATAGGCGATGGTCACGCCCTTACCGGTGTAACCCTTAGCGTGGAGGTCCTTGAGGCCCAGCATGTCGGCGTAGTCCTGATGGGTGATTGCATCGTCGGCCACCGCGGCGGGAGCACCCACCAGGGGGAGCGCCAGCGACGCCAAGGTCGCCAGCGCTCCCGCCCGGCGCAGGATTTTCCTGCGTAAGGTCACCACTTGTCCTGTTCCTTGGTGTCCAAGGGCTTCAAGGAAGAGGCGTCACCGGCGCCGAAGAGAGAGGGATCCACGGCAGCGGCGTCCTCGTCGTCGTCGATGCGCACCACCTGGTAGCCCACCAGGTTGCGGGACTTCTTGTTGTCCTTGCCGCTCCCCGCGCCACCGCCGGCGCCGAAGGCGCCCATTCCGGCGCCACCGCGGGCAGCGGCACCAGATGAGGCTCCACCCGCGGCTCCCGCGCGGGCCGCGTTCGCAGCGGTCGTTCCCGTCAGGCCACCGGTTGTGCCGCCAACCCCCGTGCCGCCGACACCACCGATGCCACCAATTCCGCCGACACCACCGATGCCAGCGATGCTCCCGGCGCCACCGATTCCGCCGGCGCCGAGGGCACCCATGCCGCGGGCCGCCAGGGCTCCGGCGCCGCCGCCTGCGATGGCGCCGACGCCCGGCGTGAGCATTCCACCCGCGATACCGGCCTTGGGTTCACCCGCTGACCCGATGGCGGGATGCGAGTAGTCGGAACGCCACCGGGGATCGTTGGCGTTGCCCACATCCGCGGGAAGGTATCCGCCCACCGGGCCGTCGGCGGTCATGCGGGAGTTGATGGGGTACTTGAGCGCGTCCTGGGGCCACTGGGCGTCCTTGAAGGACCCCACCCCGCCGCCGGACGTGGTGCGCATGATGCCGTCTGCGCCCGAATGCAGGCCGGAAGCGTACTTCGCCGCGGCGGCAGCACCGGCTCCTCCCACCCCGGCTCCGGAAATCAGACCCGCTCCGCCACCACCGGGGATGCTGCCTCCGCCAGCTCCGCCACCACCGGGGATGCTGCCTCCGCCAGCTCCGCCACCACCGCCAGCGCCGCCACCGCCGGACTCGTCGCCACCCTTCTGCCAGTTCTTCTGCGTATCGGGAGCGTCTTCCTGATAGGGCCTGACCTTAGGGCGGTTGCCTTGCAGACTCGTGGCCATGACGTCCAGGGCCTTCTTGGAGAGTTCCTCGCGTTTCAGATTGTTCTGCTGGGAGACTCCCTCGAGGTACTTGTCCACGGGCATGAGAACGCCCGCCCATTCCACCTTCTCGGTGACGTTCTTGATGCCCGATTCCAGGGGGGAAAGCAGCTCCGGGGAGAGATTGCGGAAGGTCTCCCCGGCATCGGCTATGGCCTTGCGGGCCGCATCGTGGCTTTCCTCGAGGTGTTTGATGTTCTTCTCGTGCAGATCGTAGGCGCTCAGGTAGCTGCCGAGCTGCTTGTCGATCATCTCCCCGACCTTTCCGGTGAGGCCGGGATTCTTCTTGACATCCGTCACCAAAGTGCGCGCCTTCTCGAGGGCGAGTTTCACTTGCTGCTGGTTTATGGTGTCGAATATGCCATCGAAGAAGCTGATCAGCTCCGAGACGTTTCGCAGCCTGTCGTAGTAGGGGCTGTCTGAAGCCGTGCAGACGTTTCCTGACATGGTGTCAGCCTTCCTGGGACGTGGAGGTGTTGATCGGGGGGAGGGAGGCCGTGGGCGCGTTGTAGGTGTAGGGGCCCGAACCGGTCGTGGTGTTGGAGGTGGAGGGCATAGCTGCCGCCTGGAGCTTTGTCTGCAGGTTCGCCTGGATAGTTTCGGCGTCCTGCTCGTCGTTCTCCATGGCCTTGACGGTGTCCTGGAGGGCTTCGACGAACTTGTCGATGCGCTCCCCCAGCGTCTTGAACTCGTCTCGCATGACGAGCAGGTTCTGCTGGTAGCTCTTCCTGTAGTCGACGGCGGCGTCCTCGACGCCCCACTTGCTCTCGGTCTGGGCGTCGTGCATGGACTCAAACTGCTTGGCCAGATCGTAGTTGGCGGGACTCGCCTCGTCCCGCATCGTCTTCTCGGTCTGAGCCGTCTGATCCTTGTCGTAGTTGTACCCGTCGCCACCCGCGCTGTATCCGTTGCTTCCTGCTTCACCGGCTGGGGCCGAGGTGGCGGAATAGGCCCCTGCGGGCGGGGCGGCGGCGCCATTGCCGACTGGCTGGGCCGTCTGGGGCGCAGAGGCGGTGCTGTTCGATTCTTCGACAGAGGGGGTGCTGCCAGTTCCCCCATACGTGGGATGCGACATCTGATGCTCCTGCAGGGATGAAATTTGAGGTCGCATACATCATAGGTGCTAGGCGGGTCGTGCTGAAGCGGTGAGCCCTGCACACCAAGGCTGTATGGGCCCATCGACGAGGTCCCGAACCCCCGGCATTCGATCACGAGGGCAGGATGATGGAGGGCCTTTCGTAAATGGTGTAACTCACCCCCCACCAGTCGGTTCCGCCGATAGAATGATGCATCGTCGTCGGCGCCACCATTGCGCCCTAAGCCGCCCATGAGACCGGAGCCGCCCATGCACGTCGACTACCACAACCTGGAACTCGCACGACAGATGCTGGACCGCCAGGCCAACGACCACCTTCCGGGCGTGAAGAATTTCCGAGGAAAACCGTCCTCCGGGATGAGCTGGTCCCTGCGCCGGGCTGGTGGTCCGGACTTTTTCTGGCGGGCCCAAGAGAATGGCTGATCGGTTCAGACTATGGGGGATGCTCGACGTCAACCCCACCGCGAGGATGGTCGTTCGGGGAATCGACCCGATGCCCCTCGTGGAGCTTGCCCGGGCGAGCCTGGGTGGCCTGAAGTGGGGAACCAGGTACCGGGACGCGAAGATCCAGTGGCAACCCGCTCTGCGCGGCGACTCCCCGTGGGTGGTGCACGTCATGAGCCGGGGGGAGAAGGCGGGTTGGAAACCGAACTTGACCGATCTGTTTCCGGAAGATTTCAGCCTGATCCCCGGCATCCGGGAACACATGGGGGAACAGTACGCCATCCTGGCCGCCCGTCCCCTCGAACCGGCTCTCTGCGACGTCGTCATCTCCGTCGAACAACGCTACGAGAGCACCAACAAAAACCGCTTCGCCGAGAAAGCCCTGGAGGTCGTCGTGAAGGCCGTGGAAACCCAGGGGCACAGGGTGGAGCAGATGCACGCGGTCAAGCCCAAGGATCTAGAACAGGCATGCCCTCTCAACAGGGAGACCCGCGTTCTGGTGGAGAAGGAGGCCAAGCGACTGAAAAAGGCCGCGCGGAAAGGTTTCTAGCGGCGCAGTGAGGGGGTGCGCCGCGTGTATGCGACACACCCCCTCACGGATGCGGTTGCGACGACGGGCGCTGAGGCCCTCAGCGCTACCTGTTCTTGCGTTCGTCGATGATGATGGCGATGACGATGATTCCGCCCTTGACCACCATCTGCCAGTACGGGGAGACGTTCAACAGGCTGAGGCCGTTGTTGATGACGCCGATGATGAGGGTACCGACCATGACACCCCAGACGGTGCCGATACCGCCGTTGAAGGAGGTGCCGCCGATGACGGTGGCGGTGATGACATCGAGCTCCATCATGGTGCCGTAAGCCGGGGAGCCGGAGCCGGTACGGGCGGTCAGGATCACGCCCGCCAGCCCGGCCAACAGACCGATCAGGGCGTAGATCTTGAGGTGCGTCTTCGGCACCGAGATCCCGGAAACCTTCGCGGCCATCTCGTTGCCGCCGATGGCGTAGACGTGACGTCCGAAACGTGTCCGGTTCAGCACGAACCACATCACGCCGGCGGCGAGCGCCAGGATGATGATGGGGGTGATCCCCTGTCCGATGAGGTTGAAGTTCCATGCGGTTCCGGAGATCGGACGACCGTCGGTGTACAGGTTCGCGGCGCCACGGGCGGCGGTCATCATGCCGAGGGTAGCGACGAACGGCGGGATCCGGAAGGCCGCCACCAGGCTGCCGACGATGGTGCCGACCAGTGTGCCCACCACCAGCGCCGCCAGCACGGACACGAAGATCGGCAGGGCGGGCAGGCCGGGGAAGAAGGTGTTGGGGCCCGGAGGCTGAGCCAGGGACGCGGCGACGACGGCGGCGAGAGCTGCGGTGGCGCCGACCGACAGGTCGATGCCCTTGGTGATGATCGCCGCCATCATGCCGAGGCCGATGATGCCGATGGGAGCCACCTGCACGATGACGTTGAGGAGGTTCTGCAGCTGCAGGAATCGGCCCTCGGTGATGATGCCGAGCAGGATCACGAATCCGATCAGGATGAAGACGATCGAGTATTTCTTCAGGAACTCTTCGAATTCGAAGCTCGAACGAGTGGTGGGTGCGGTTTCAGTCATTGGGGTTTCCTTCGCTCGCGGCGACCTCGTCGCCGCCGGTTGCCAGGTGCATGACGGACTCCTGGTTGGCCTCCTCGCGGGAGAGTTCACCGGAGATGCGTCCCTCGTGCATCACGAGGATGCGGTCACTCATGCCGAGCACTTCTGGCAGCTCGGAGGAGACCATGATGATTGCCTTGCCCTCCTGGGCCAGCATGGACATGAGACGGTGGATCTCGGATTTCGCGCCCACGTCGATGCCGCGGGTGGGTTCGTCGATCATCAAGACGTCCGGGACGGTCAGCAACCAACGAGAAATCAGCGCCTTCTGCTGGTTACCGCCCGAGAGGTTCTTGATCAGCTGGCTCAACGATGGGGTCTTGATGCGCAGCTTCTCACGCTGGTCCTCGGAGTCCTTCCGCATCTCGCCGACGCGAAGAACACCGCGGGGGCTGTAACGCGGCAGGGCTGCGGCCGTGATGTTGTCGCGCACCGACAGCACCCCCATGATGCCGTTCAGTTTGCGGTCCTCCGTCAGCAGCGCCATGCCAGCCCGGATGGCGTCCGAAGGCTGTTTGATCCTCAGCGTTTTGCCGTTGAGGACAACCTCCCCGGAATCGGCTTTCTCGATGCCGAAGATGGTTTCCAGCACCTCGGTGCGGCCCGCGCCCATCAGCCCCGCGAGCCCGAGGATCTCGCCCCGGTGCAGTTCGAAGCTGACGTCCTTGACCACAGAGCCCCGGGTGAGGCCCTGCACCGAAAGCACCACATCGCCGATCTCGGCCTCCTCCTTCGGGAACAGGTCCGTCAGCTCGCGGCCCACCATCAGTTTGATGAGCTTGTCGCGGTCCAGTTCCTTCGCCGGGTAGGAGCCCACGTGCTTGCCATCGCGGAAGACGGTGATGTCGTCGGAGATCCGGAAGACCTCGTCCATCTTGTGGGTGATGTAGATGATGGCGACGCCGAAATCGGTGAGGCGTTTGATCATCCCGTGCAGGTGTGCCACCTCGCGTTCTGGAATGGCCGAGGTGGGTTCGTCCATGATGATGATCTTCGCGTCGTAGCTGATGGCCTTGGCGATCTCGACCATCTGCTGCTTTGACACCGTCAGGTCCTTCATCCGGGCCTTCGGGTCGATGTTGATCTTCCATTCGTCGAAGAGTTCGCGGGTTTTGCGGAACATGGCGGCGGGGCTGAGCAGCCCGAGCCGGCCACGAGGCTCGCGGCCCAGCCAGATGTTCTCCGCCACCATCATCTCGGGTACAGGGGACAGCTCCTGGTGGATCATCGAGATGCCGTGCTCCAGGCCGTCCTTGGTGTCCTTGAACCTCACGATGTCGCCCGCCAGCTCGACGGTTCCCTCATCGGGGGTGTACATGCCGATCAGGCACTTCATGAGGGTGGATTTGCCGGCCCCGTTCTCGCCCATCAGCGAGTGCACGGTGCCGCTGCGGACGTCAAGGTTGACGTTGTCCAACGCCACGACGCCCGGGAAGGTCTTGCGGATGCCCTGCATCCGCAGAATTACCTCTTGCATTGGTTCTCCCTGCTCAAGGGGACGGGAATTCCCGACCCCTGCGTCGTCACTGCTGGAACTGGCTCATGTTCTCGGGTGTGACCAGCTGGTAGGGGACGTTGATGATGTCCGGTACCTCGTCGCCGTTGACCATCTTGATTGCGGTGTCGACTCCCGCCTGTCCCTGGCCCTTGGCGTCCTGGAAGACGGTGACCTCCAGCTTGCCCGCGGCCATGGCGTTCAGCGCGTCGCCGGTGGCATCCACGCCACCCACGACCACCTTGTCGAGCATGCCGGCGTTCTCGAAGGCGTTGATGGCGCCGAGGGCCATCTCATCGTTGTTGGCGCAGATGACGTCGACCTGCTGCCCGGACTGGATCAGGTTCTCGGCCAATGCGAGTCCCTTGTCGCGCGCCCAGAGACCGGTCTGGTTGAACACGACCTTCATGTTGTACTTCGCGGCGACTTCCTCGCAGCCCTTGGTGCGCTGCTGGGCGGCCTCCTGGGTGGGGTCGCCCTGCAGGATGGCGACGTTGCCCTGATGGTTCGACAGCTTGGCCAGCTGTTCCATCTCGAGCTGACCCGCTACCAGGGAGTCGGAGCCGACGTAGGGCACGCCCTTGGGCAGTTCGGAGGGACGGCGGTTCACGTAAACCAGCGGGATGTTCGCCGCTTTCGCCTTCTGGGTGATCTGGGCGGTGGTGGCGGTGTCCTGTGGCAGGACAATGAGGGCGTCGACGCCGGAAGCGATGAAGTTTTCGATCTGGTTGAGCTGGATCTCGATCTTCTCCTCGGCGGAGGTGATGCTCACCTCGGCGCCGGCAGCCTCAGCCCGCTCTTTGATGGAGTTGGCCACATTCTGGAGGAACTGGTCCAGCAGTGGGAAGGAAGCGCCGATCTTCACCTTCTTGCCGTCTTTTGGCTTGACGACCTCGGCGGGGGCGTAGTCCTGCGTGGAGACGGCCGCCGGCTGGCCGTCCTCACCAATGGTGCCCGGCAACGGGTCGCTGGTCATGCCGCACCCGCTCAGCGCAAGCATCGCGCTGAGCGTGAGAACGGCGAATTTCGGTACTCGCTTCATCACTTCTCACTTCCTCGTGTCGGTGTCCCGAACAGGACCTGGAAGTCGCCTCCCTGCGACGAGTTGATCCTGTCGCAAAGGGCATGAAATGTCAATACAAATGACAGGGTGCCGAAGTGTGAGACGATTCAACCAATTCAGGGGTCACTCGTAGGGTAGATAGCCGTTGCGGTGGATCTCCTCCAGATCCATGCGGGCCCGCAGGATCCGGGC
>ERZ773079.1659-NODE-1659-length-13088-cov-3.128673_pt1 | contig 13088 bp, 10 predicted proteins | sample MGYA00511355_ERZ773079 | MGnify/ENA primary metagenome ERZ773079 (study PRJEB29015, sample SAMEA2737979) | human oral metagenome | biome: human oral; feature: human-associated habitat; material: dental | place: China | collected 2117 ... | reverse complement strand
CGGACGAAAAAATCTACGCCAATCTGACGGACTTCATTTTATCAGCGATTCCTTAGTTTCCGTAACCTGTGTCGGAAACTTTTTCTTGATGAATTTCTACAATTCTCCCTTTCTTCTGATTTTCCTCCTGAAAGTTGGACGAAAGACCTATGAAAGTTGGGTATGGGAAATCCATACACGGCACCGGGAAAACGGGGAGGCGGAGCGGATAAGGAAGCAGAGCCGGAAGATCTCTCGAATGATGGGAGACCTGTCAAAAGAACTTTTTCGCGTATTTTTGGAAAAGAAAATCATGCAAAGTCTTTTATCGTGTGAGAAATTCGTGTAAAATTGGGAAAAGAAGAACAGCGGAGCAAATCTATTTCCTAAACGATAAGGAGGACGCAATGAAACACACGGTTGTACTGTCAAACGGGGAGACTGTCCCCGCGCTCGGGCAGGGGACGTGGTATCTCGGGGACTCCGCCGAAACGCGGTCGCGGGAGATCGACGCGCTGCGTGCGGGGATCGAGGCGGGCATGACCCTGCTCGACACGGCGGAGAACTATGGCAACGGGCGCTCGGAGACACTTGTCGGAGAGGCGATTCGTCCCTATGACCGCACGCAGCTCTTTCTCGTGTCGAAGGTCATGCCGTCGAACGCGTACGGCACGCGGCTCATGCAGTCGCTCGACCGCAGTCTCTCCCACCTCGGGACGGACTACCTTGACCTCTATCTCTACCACTGGCGCGGCAAACGGCCGCTTGCGGAGATGGTCGCGGCGATGGAGGAGGCGCGTGCGACGGGCAAGATCCGTGCGTGGGGTGTGTCGAACCTTGATACCGCTGATATGGAGGAGCTGTGGCGTATCGATGGCGGCAGGAACTGCGCGGTGAATCAGGTGCTCTATCACATGGGCTCACGCGGGATCGACTACAGCCTCCTGCCGTGGATGCGAGAACACCGTGTCGCGCTGATGGCGTACTGCCCGCTCGCGCAGGTGGGGCGGCTCGGCTGTGACCTCCTCGGGAGCAGCGTGCTCGGGGAGATTGCGGCAAAGTACGGCGCGACACCCGCGCAGATCGCACTTGCATGGGCAATCCGCGACGGCAATACGATCGCCATTCCGCGCACGGGGCGGCGGGAGCACGCCGTCAGCAATGCGGGCGCGGATGCGTTTGACCTCACGGCGGAGGACTGCGCCGCGATTGACCGCGCCTTCCCGCCGCCGATGCGGAAAGAGCCGCTGCATATCGAGTAATGAGATGCGGGGATGCATTTGCATATAAAAGGAAATGCCTACGATGCTCAAAAGAAAACCCTAGTGGAGCAAGCGCATGATCGCTTGCGCAACGAGGCGTTTTCGTGGAGCTTGCAGGCAAAATATGGACTGCCGACAGGAGGAAATACGATGAAGATTGTGGTACTCGACGGCTATGCGGAGAATCCGGGCGATATCAGCTGGTCGCCCCTTGCGGAACTCGGTGATTTGACGGTCTATGACCGCACCGCCCTCACGGAGTCGCCGCTGATCGCGGAGCGCATCGGCGATGCGGAGATCGCCGTGACGAACAAGACCCCGATCACACGCTCCGTCATGGACGCATGCCCAAACCTCCGTGCCATCGCCGTACTCGCGACGGGCTATAACATTGTCGATACGGCGTATGCGCGTGAGAAAAACATCCCCGTTATGAACGTGCCTGTCTACGGCACGGACAACGTCGCGCAATATGCGATTGCCCTGCTGCTGGAGGCGTGTTCGCAGGTCGGGCATCACGACCGATCGGTACACGCGGGGGATTGGACGCGGAGCATTGACTTCTGCTACTGGCAGCGTCCGCTCATCGAGGTCAGCGGCAAGACGGCGGGCATCATCGGCTTCGGGCGCATCGGCATGGCAGTCGCCCGCATCCTGCGTGCCATGCATGTCCGTGTGCTCGCCTACAGCAGGACGGAGCGCACAGAGGGGCGCACACTTGCGGACTATGTGCCGCTCGATGAACTCCTGGCGCAGTCGGACTTTATCTTTCTGCACTGCCCGCTTACGCCCGAGACGGAAGGCATCGTGAACGCGACAAACATAGCGAAGATGAAGGACGGCGTCATCATCGTCAACAACGGACGCGGGCAGCTCATCGTGGAGGAGGATCTGGCGGCAGCGCTCACGAGCGGCAAGGTCGGCGGGGCGGCGGTGGATGTTGCCTCGACGGAGCCGATTGCGGCAGATAATCCGCTTCTGCATGCGCCGCACTGCATCATCACGCCGCATATCTCGTGGGCGACGAAGGAGGCACGCGAGCGCATCATGCAGATGACGGCGGACAATGTGAAGGCGTTTATGGATGGGACGCCGACGAATGTGGTGAATTGAGTACCGCGGCGGCTTCTTTCCCCTGAGAGGGGGCGTGCGTAGCGTATGAGCGAAACCGACGCGAATGTATCGCGCATCGCGGCAGCAGGCTGCCTGCCTATGATAAATCAAAAGAGATAACCGCCCATCGACCCCAATGTGCGGTTATCTCTTGTCAATACGCTTCGTCGTCGCAGCATCGCGTTTTCACGCGGTGCAGGCAAAGGGGCGCAGGATTTACGCTGCCCTCTCTTATTTCCAACGGAACAGTTTTTTCATGATGGCTTTCCGTTCGGCTGCGACATGTTCGTGCATGGCGCCTGTATCTGATTCGTCATAGAACGTATTCTCGTCATTGCCGGTCTCCACGAACCATTCATTTGAAAAGATGGGCTTGTTGACGATGAGCGCAGCGACTTCCTTGCGCATACGCTCTATCTCCTGCACGGAAAGCGGGGCGGAAAGGGCGCGTGCAAGCAGTTTCCCAATCACCGTCATGTCCTCCTCCTTGCAGGCACGCGTTGTCGGGTTCAGGCTCGACAGGCGAAGCGCGTGCAAGAAGAGTTCCATCTGCATGGTGGGCAAATGATCCAGTTTGACCAAAAGTCCGATATGGGACAGGTGGTGTACGGCCTCGACGATATTGACCGTGCCGGAGGGGGCTGCGAGGACGAGATGGGTGTCCGTGCCGCCGCACAGGAGCGTGCCGCCATTTTGCGTCAGTGATTTTGCGAGCGCCTGCGCATTTGCAAGCACTTGCCGCCCGTACTGACGGGCAGCAGCGCTCGTGGCTTCGTGCAGCGCTACGCCAAGTGCTGCCAAGCGGTTCATGTGGAGCGCGGTATGTCCTGTATTGACCACGGCATCGTCCAGACGCTGTGCAAGCGCCTTTTTGCAGAGGATGATGGCGCCGTTCGGGCCGTGCAGCGAGGCGTTCGTTGGGAATGTCACGATGTCGGCAGCGGAAACGGGAGAGGGCAGCAGCCCTGCGGCAACGAGGCCCACGCTCTGCCCGATGTCCACCCAAAGGGAGGCGCCCACGGCATGCGCGATTTCGGCGAGTTTTGCGTAATCCGGAATGCGCGGATAGCTGACCGGCGAAAAGATCAGCAGACGGGGGCGTATGCTCTTGGCACGCGTCATGACGGCATCCCAATCGACCGTCTGCGTATCCGGGGAAATACCGAAGTTTTCAAAGGTATAGTTCAGTCCTGCGCAGTGCTCCTGCTTGCGCAGGTTGAAGGAGAGCACGCGGTCGCCTGCCTGCAATAGAGCATGGAACACGACCCGAGAGGCAGCTGCAATATTGCCGAGCCGGACGATGGCATGGTCTGCCGAAAAGAGCTGCTGCACGCGCGTGCGCACGAGATCTTCGACGGCATTTTTGCCTGCCGCATGGCCCTCGGGGCTGCTGTTGGTGAGCAGACTGCCCTCCAGATAGGCGGACAGCGGCGACATGGCATTGACGGTCGGCACGAGTGAGAGCGTATAGCGTTGCCGGCGGAGCTCCTCCTGCAAGAGTTCAAAAATCTCTGCGTCGAAGGCTTTTAGATAGTTGAGCAGATTTTCTTTTTCCATGGTGCAATTCTCCTCTCGGATGCCGGAAGGCAAAGCGCCGGACCGGCAGAATGATGATGACAGCGTGCGCAGAAACAGGATCGGATGACATGGGTGTTCCGTGCGCTGCCCATGGAGGCATTGCACAGAGCCGACACACATTGCTGCATCTCTTGTTCTCATCATTCGATGTGGCACATTGGCGTATACAGCCCCACCGCAGGCAGGGGCTGCTCACCTATCTATGAGGAATAAATTCTTTTTCTTTTTTGCATTTCCTACTATAACGTCTGAGGGAAGCACATGAAATTTTGGTATTGATTTCATAGAAAAAAATCATTTCCCTCATCGTTTCATATCAGCTGAGAAAAAATTCCTGGCAGAGCGGGGCGGGGGAATGTTTGACAAGCTTCTGTTCCTTGGGTATACTGCGATAAATGCTCATATAATTTTAATTTTGTATCGGGTGCGGTACATAGGCGAAGGAGGCGTTTATTTTATGACAAAACGAAAGCTGGTGCTTGCTGTTACACTTGCGGCAGCGGGATCGGTATGGATGGGTGCGGCAAGTGCCGCAGAGAAGGCAGAGACGTCCGCGAGAGGGGATATGCCGGGCTATGAGCTGCCTGAGATCGTCGTCGCGGGGGAGCGGGATGCGGAGATGGCGGGCGGTCTGCTGAGCACAGAGGCGCGCATGGGGATTCTGGGGGATGTGAAGGTGCTCGACATTCCTTACTCGATGCAGAGCATGACCGCAAAGGCGGTTGAGACCTATGGCGATCCAAGCCAGCCGCTCGCGAATGTGCTGCTGAACAACCCGTCGATTCGCACCAGCACGAGTTCGCCGATGTATTCGGATTTTTCGATGCGCGGCATCAATATGAACGGCAACCACTTCCTGCTCAATGGCATTCCGAGCCTCTTTTCGCAGTATACGATGCCGCCGTCGCACATCATCGAGCGCATGGACATCACATCCGGGCCGAATGCGGCGGTGAACGGGGTCAGTATGTCGAACAACGGCACGAACGGCGGTGCAACGCCTGCGCCGGGCACCATCAACGTCATCACAAAGCGTGCGGGGACGGAGCCTTTGACGAAGTATACGCAGGTGATTTCGGGCCGGGGTGCCATTGGAGAGTACATTGATATTGCCCGCCGCTTTGGCAAAAACGATGCATGGGGGCTGCGCCTCAATGCAGAGATGCTTAGTGGAAAGCTTGCCCTGTCGGGGTCTAAGATACGCTGGCAGGACGTTTTCCTCAATATCGACCATCGCGGTACGAAAAGTACGACGAACCTCTTTCTGGGCAGCTGGGACTATAAGGTCTTTGGTGCACAGCGCTGGTTCACGTACAGCGGCAGCGGGCGGGCGCTCCCCAAGGCGCCCTCCTCCAAGATGAACTACGACTTCCCGGAGACGCTGAAATGGATGTACGGGCAGGTGCTCGCGCTCAACCATGAGCAAAAGCTAAGCAATCATCTGTATGCGTTTTTGAATGTGGGCTACGCCAGGCGCGACGGCGATAAGCGGAACTCCGGCGCCAATCTGAACTTCGATACCGCAGGGAATTTCACCAATCGGAACCGCGCCAATGCGCAGAATGAATCCGCGAGCAACTCCTATGTGCAGGTGGGGGTTGCGGGCAACTTCCGAACGGGCGCGGTGCAGCATCGGTGGGCGCTCTCTGCTGACCGCTCCCGGGCGCAGTATTGGAACCGCAACAACTATGGCGGGCGCAATCTCTACGGTGGGAACCTCTATGACGGGATCATCTTCCGTCCCGGCTTTTATCCGTTGCCGGATATGCTCACCGAAAACGCGCAGTGGAGCGAGGTCAATGTGGGCGTCTCTTTGATGGACACGATGTCTTTGGGGAAATGGGATCTCATGCTGGCCGCGACGCGCAAGCATGAGCATTTCGAGAACCTGACGAACAAGAAGGTCATCCGCAACAACAATATCCTGCCAACGTGGGGGCTCACCTACAAGCCGACGGCAAACACGGCGGTCTACTACGGGCATACCGAGAGCTTTTCCCGGGGTTATGTCGTGACGGATGCCAGCTATGCCAACGTCGGTACCGTACTTGATCCCGTGCGCAGCAAGCAGAACGAAATCGGCGTTAAGTATGAAAACAAGGGGCTGTTTTCAACGCTCGCCCTCTTTCAGATCGACGAGCCGAACCGCTTCGATACATGGGATGGCAGCGGGAAAAAATATTTCTCTGCCGATGGGAAAAATGTGTACCGCGGCGCAGAGCTGACGGTCAACGGAAAGATTGCGTCCAAGTGGACCATGACGGGCGGCATCCTCTACCTCGATGCGCAGCGCGATCAAACGCAAAAAGGTGAAAAAGACGGGTGGTTCGTGAATGGTACGGCGCGGTGGAGCAGCGTCCTCGGCGTCACCTATCAGGCAAACGAGCAGCTGAGCCTCATCGGACGGCTGAACCGGGTCGGGAAAGCCAAGATCGACAGCGCGGCAGCGGACGGGAGGACGGAGATCCCCTCGTACAGTACACTGGATCTCGGCGTGAAGTATGCGACGAAAATGCATCAGATGCCGCTCGATCTCAGCCTCATGTGCTATAACGCCCTCAATAAGGATTACTGGATGGGCCGCGGCGGCTCGACGACCTTTGGTCTTTCGATGCCGCGCACATGGATGTTTTCTGCGTCGGTTCGTCTGTGAGCAGAGGGGAAAGGGAGGAGCCTATTATGACGAAAAAACAGCTGGTCTTTGCCGTGACGCTGGCGGCAGCAGGTGCTGGTTGGATGGGGGCGGCACATGCCGCAGAGCGGGCGGAGGAGATGCCCGGCTATGCACTGCCTGATATTGTTGTCGAAGGGGAGCGCAGCGCGGAGAGCGATGAAAACCGTCTTGTCAGCAGTACGGGCGGGACGGGCTTTCTTGGCACGAAGGACGTGATGGACGTCCCGTTCAACCAGACGAACATCACGAACAAGGCCATCACGCAGTATGACGATGGGATGAACACGCTGCCGAATGCACTTCTCACATCGCCGTCCGTGCGTACGAGCGGCAGTACCCTCTACAATGACTTTTCGATTCGCGGCTTTGCCATGAACGCCTATCAGTTCAAGGTCAACGGCGTGCCCGGTATGTTCACGCAAATGAATACGCCCGCGAATTTCGTGGAGCGCATCGAGGTGATCGCAGGACCCGCGATCGGCATTCACGGTACGGCAAGCTCAGAGTCGGCGGGCGGCTCGGTCAACCTCGTGACAAAGAAGGCGGCGTACGGCAAGGAGCGCATCACCTACCAGCAGACGATCAATGGCCGCGGCGCCCTTGGCGAGATCTTCGACATCGGCAAGCGCTTCGGCAAAAGTGAGCAGTGGGGCGTGCGCGTGAATGCGGAGAATATTCAGGGCACGACCGCCGTTGACCGCGAGAAGATGACGACGCGCGATTTCTACATCAACCTCGACCATCAGGGGGCAAAGAGCACGACAAATCTCTTTGCCGGCTACCGCTATTCAAAGAACGAGGGTGGACAGCGCTACTTTGCCTTTGACGGAGCGGGTGCGAATGCCTATACGGGGGACCGTCTGCCGTCGGCGCCGAGCGGGCGAAACAACTACAGCTTCAACGGGGCACATCTCACCATGACCACGTGGACGGCGGTGCTCAACCACGAGCAGCGGCTGAGTGAAAGATGGAAGGCGTTCCTCAATGCCGGCACCAGCTACAACCACGGCAGAAGCTACGTGATGACGAACGCGAGCAGAGTCTTTATGCTGAATGAGGACGGCGATTTCCGGAATGCGCTGTGGACCAATCCCTTTGCGGTGCGAAACAACTATGTGCAGCTCGGGGTACGCGGCGCGTTCGACATCGGTCCGGTGAAGAACGATATGGTCCTTGCACTCGACCGCGACTGGTACTATGGATATTGGGGCTATGAGCAGAATGGCAGGTATGGCAATCAGGTTCCTGTCTATGGCAGTGTGACCGGATCGCTGCGCGACGGCATCCGCACGCTCATTCAAAACTATGATCCTGCCACGATCAGTGGGCCGATCAAGTCGGGGGCAACGATCTACTCCGGCATATCGGTCACAGATACCCTCACCTACGGCAAGGCATCCGTCCTGCTGGGCGTTCACCATCACAGTGTAAAGGCCACGTCCTACTCGAATACGTCCGGCTACAAAGACGGGAAAACCGTAAGCAGCAGCGCGAATTCACCGACGTACGGCATTGTCTACAAGCCGACGGAGAACCTCAGCCTCTATGCGAATCACTCCGAGAGCTTTGACAAGGGGACCGCTGTCGGCGGCGGCTATATGAATACGGGGCGTATCATCAGCCCTGCCAAGACGAAGCAGAATGAGATCGGCGTGAAGTATCGGAAGGACCGCATCAGCGCAGGGCTGAGCCTGTTCCAGATCGAGCAGGACCGCACGATGGATGTCACCTATGCCGGCGATGCTCTGCCGACGAAGGTGATGGAGGGCAAGAACAAGCTCAAGGGCGTCGAGCTGAGCGTCTCCGGGCAGATCGCGCCGAAGTGGACGCTGACAGGCGGGCTCATGCATCTGGCGACGGAGCAGAAAACGAACACGGTGCTGGACGGCAGGGGCGTCAGCGGCATTGCGGACTGGAGCGGGATGCTCGCCGCAGAGTACGCGGCGGATGCAAAGACCGCTGCGTTCATGCGCATGGTCTATTCCGGCAAGGCGCCTATCTATACGAGTGCGGCAAAGCAGCTCGATGTGCCTTCCTATGTGACGGTGGATCTCGGCGTGACCTACAAGACGACGCTCGGCACGGTGCCGACGACGCTGAGCCTCACGGCGTACAACGTCCTCGACAAACGTTACTGGATGTCCCGTCCGGGCTATAACTATGGGATTCAGGGCTATCCGCGCAGCTTTGTGATGTCGCTCACAATGATGCTGTAAGCTCAAAAAAGGGGGCATCTGCCGCACAAAAATGCGGCGGATGCCCTTCTTTATACGATTGATTCAGAACATGAATTTAGGGAGGAAACATGAGAAAGAACCATATTTTATATATGCTGTGCGCACTGCTCTGTGGACTTTGCCTGCTCGCGGGCTGCGGCAAAGAAAAAGCAGAGACAGCATCGGATGCCGCCGGCACCATCACCATCACGGACAGCCTCGGACGCACCGTGACCGTGCCGCATCCATTAACGCGCGTCGTCGTGTCGAACGCCTACAACGCCGAGCTCATCAATGCAGTGGGATCTCTCGATACGGTGGTCGGCGTGGACAACTATATCTTCAACGACCCCTCTGCCTTTCCGGGGCGGTTTACCAAGGATCAGGTCATCGGTGCCAATCAGGGGAATCTGAACTATGAAAAGATCATCGAACTGCAGCCGCAGGCGCTCATCCTGACGGGCAACGGCGCATGGGAGGATGCGACGGAAAAACTCGGCAAGTTCGGCATCCGGGTCATCGTGGTGGATGCGTATTACACGAGCCAGTTCGAGAAAAACTGCGCACTCATCGGCACGCTTTTCGGCAAAGAAGCGGAGGCAAAGGAACTCTCGGACTTCTTTATGGAGCAGCTTGCCTACATCCGGCGGCAGACGGCAGACATACCGAAAAAGAAGCTCTACTTTGAGTATCGGGAGGAGGGGAGTACGACCGTCCCGGGCAACTATTTCTACGATATGGTGAAGTATGCGGGCGCGGACAATATTTTTGAGGATGCAAAAAACCCACAGGTGAACATCGAGGCGGTGATAGAGCGCAATCCTGCCTATATCGTCAAAGTCTCGGAGCCAAAGGTCAGCGCCTCCTATATCCCGCCCACACCGGAGGATCATGCGCGCATCCTGCGCTCGATCACCACGCGCACGGGGTGGGACACGATTGACGCGGTGAAAAATGACCGCATCCTGCTGCTCTCCCACTATGTCCATGGCGGCGCATCAAAGCTCGTTGGAACGATGTATATCGCAAAGTTCCTCTATCCGGAGCAGCTCCCCGATCTGCACCCGGAGGACGTATTCAAAGTGTGGCTCGAAAAGTATCAGCACCTGCCGTATGTCAGCGGGCATACCTATCCCGCCTATCATTTGGGGGAGTGAAACGCGGTATGCTGGAACAGGAATACTATGAAAGCAGCCGCCGCAAATATCTGATGATTGGAGCGGGGGCTGCGCTGACGCTCATCGCCGCCTATGCCTTTACGACGCTTGGGATGAAGGATGCGGCGATGTTTCAGACGGTGGACGCCGTCATGCGGTATTTGGATGGAACACTTGATGTGGGCACGGACGCGGCAATGAATAAGATCATCCTGCTGCTGCGTCTGCCGCGCGTTGTGCTTGCGATGATTGCAGGCGCAGGGCTTGCGGTCGCAGGTGCGCTCATGCAGTCCGTGACGCGCAATGCACTCGTCAGTCCGTTCACGCTCGGCATCTCGGCGGCGGCGGCGCTTGGCGCCTCCCTTTCTATCGTGCTGGGGGCAGGGACGGCCTTGGACAGCAACCTCGGCATCATCAGCGCAGCGTTCCTGCTTTCATGCCTTTGTGGTGTCATCGTCTACGGGATTGCGCAGCGCGCGGGGCTCAATCCGACGAGTATTGTGCTTGTGGGCATCGCGCTGAATTATTTTTTCAGTGCGCTGACGGCGACGCTCGAATTCTTCGCGCAGGAGCACAAGCTCGCAGCGGTCATTCAGTGGACGTTCGGGTCGCTGCACCGCGCTTCGTGGGAGTATGTCGGCATTGGCGGCATCATCGTCACGGCAGGGCTTTTCGTCGCGCTTTTTTACGCGCTGCCGCTCAATGTGATGGCGGTCAGTGACGATGAGACGGCGCGCAGTCTCGGGGTAAATCCCGTGCGCCTGCGGACGATTGCGGGGCTTGTGGCAGTCTTTATGACGGCAGCAATCATCAGCTTTACGGGGGTGATTGGCTTCGTGGGACTGATCGCGCCGCATATGGCGCGCTTTCTCATCGGGACGGACGCAAGGTTTTATCTGCCGTTTACGGCGGTGCTGGGCGCGGCGCTCCTCCTCGTGTCGGATACGGTGGGCAAGCTGATCCTCTATCCGGTGACGATTCCCGTTGGGATTGTCATTTCCTTTTTCGGCGTGCCGCTCTTTATCCATCTGATTTTACGCAATCGGAGGGAACTCTAATGTCTGAGCAAGAAAGGATACGCCTGGAGGTCGAGCAGCTGAGCTTTGGCTATCGAAAGGGCAGGAAGATTCTCGATGGGGTTTCACTAACGGTGCAGGCAGGCGAGGTATTGGGGCTCCTCGGCCCCAACGGTACGGGCAAGACGACGCTCATCAAGTGCATCGCCCGGCTCCTGCGCCCGGATGCGGGGATTGTACGCGCCTATGGAGAACAGCTTGCGGATCTGCCTCCGACAGAGGTTGCAAAGCGCATTGCCTATGTGCCGCAGTATACGAGCGCAGCGTTCGGCATGACGGCGCTCCAAACGGTGCTGATGGGGCGGCTGCCCTATGCAGGATACCGCTATCGGGCGGAGGATGAACGCATCGCCTTTCAGGTGATCCGGCGGATGGAGCTGACGGATTTTGCAATGCGGAACATCCAAGAGATGAGCGGCGGCGAGCGGCAGCGCGTCTTCATCGCGCGGGCACTGGCGCAGGAAACCGGCATCATCATCCTCGATGAACCGACGGCGAGCCTCGATCTTTACCATCAGCTCTTTATCCTGCGCCTCATTACAGAGATTGCAAAGCATGAAAACATCGCCGTCCTCATGACCATCCACGACCTCAATCTCGCCTCGCTCTTTTGCGATACTCTCCTCATGCTGAAGGATGCGCATGTATTCGCATATGGGGGTGCGCAGGAAGTGCTGACCGAGGAGAATGTCGCAGCGATGTACGGGGTCAAGACACGCATCACCGTCGAGGACGGACGAAAGCATGTGCGATTGTTGAAGGATGGGTAGGAAAGGAGAAATGATGCAAATACAACGTGTGTCTGCGCTCCTGCTCTGCGTGCTGCTTCTGTTCGCGGCGCTCGGCTGCGGCGGGTCTCCGACAGAGCAGGCGGGCGGCTATCAGGTGACGGATGCCGAGGGGCGGGTGGTGATGTTTGAAGAAAAGCCCGTGCGCGTGCTGAACTATGCGCTCTGGCTCGATGATATTGTGCTCGGGCTCATGCCGCCGGAACGTCTCGTCGGCATCGATCATCTGGCGGACGATCCGAACAGCTCAAATATCGTCGGGATTGCAGAGCAGATTCCCGTGAAGCTGAATCAGCCGTCGGCGGAGCAGGTCGTAGCACTGCACCCAGATGTCGTCTTTCTCGATGCGGGAAAGGACGCCGCCGTGGCAGATACCCTGCGCGATCTCGGTATTCGGGTCGTTGCGTGTGAGAAGCCGCGCTCTGCAGATGGGGTGCGCGCTGCCGTCCGGCTCGTCGCCGCCGCGCTCGGTGAGGAGACAAAGGGGACGGCGCTGATCTCTGCCTATGATGCGGAGTGTCAGACACTCGCCGCCCGTGTTGCGGCGATTCCGCCCGCAGCGCGCAAGACAGTGCTCGTCATCTCAATGTCGCCGACGTTCGGGAGCAAGGGCGGGCTGTTCGACTATCTCTGCACGATGGCGGGGGTACGCAACGGCGCGGCAGAGATCGGCCTCACGGCGGGGCAGGCACTGACGAAGGAACACATCCTCGCGGTGAATCCCGATGTCATGATTGTGCCGGTCTGGAATGACCACGGCAGCCACGACATCGACAAGTTCAACCGCGAGTACCTCAAGGATCCCGCACTGCAGACGGTGAAGGCAATCCGTGACGAGCAGATTGTGCGCCCCCATGAGGGCTATATCTACAATGCATCGCAGGACATGGTATTCGGCGCACAGGACATCGCGCACATGGCCTACGGAGATGTGGTGGAGCAGCCCGTCGGGCGGCATCTGAGTGTGGCGGACGGGCAGTAAAGCCTCCTCTGCCGCGGCGGTAGAGGCTGATTTGCTGCCTCCCCCGTGTACGACAGGGGAGGGGGACCACGCGCAGCGTGGTGAAAGGGGCGTCCCCAATATCGTTTATTTTAAGGAGGATATTTATGAGAAAGAAACAGTGGATGGCAGGACTCTTGTGTGCACTTTGCGCAGTTCCACTCGCGGCGCAGGCGGCAGAGGAGACACAGCACTATGAGACACCGTCGGTCAACGTGACGGCGCAGGGCTATGAGAAGGAGACG
>ERZ773079.1658-NODE-1658-length-13088-cov-4.875547_pt1 | contig 13088 bp, 4 predicted proteins | sample MGYA00511355_ERZ773079 | MGnify/ENA primary metagenome ERZ773079 (study PRJEB29015, sample SAMEA2737979) | human oral metagenome | biome: human oral; feature: human-associated habitat; material: dental | place: China | collected 2117 ... | reverse complement strand
TGCGGCACAACGCCAGAATGGCTACAACGGCGTCGATGTTCTTCGGCAGGCTGACCGCCACCACGGCCCCGGGGCCGGCGCCCAGGGCGCGGAGCCCACGGGCCAGGGTCTCGACGCGCGCGTCCAGGTCGGCGTAGGTGACGGCCTGTGTCCCCTCCTCGACCGCGATGCCCGTGGGACGCGTCGCCACAGCGTGATCGAAGAACTCGATGAAACGCACCGGTTCCGGGCAGGGCTCACCAATACCCCATGCGGTGACCTGCTCGACGATGTCGGCTGGAACCACGTTCAGCTCACACACCGGAGCATCGGGCCGCGCGCTGGCCTCAGCGGCGAGCTCACACCAGGCCTGGCCGAGGTAGCGGGCACGTGCCTCGTCGTAGACATCCCCCGAGAACTCCACCTCAATCTCGGCGCTGCCGTCCGCGCGGTCGAACAGGCAGAAGTTGAGGTCGAACTGCGCCGTGCCCAGGTCGAGGTCGGTGACTGCCGTGGCGGGAACCCCGAGGTCAAGGTCGATGTCGTCGCCCTGCCTGGCCGCCACACCGATCTGGAACACCGGGTGCCGGTTCATGGAGCGGGTCGGGTTGAGGTGCTCCACCAACACATCGAAGGGCAGGTCGGAGTGTTCCAGAGCGTCCAGTGTCGCATTACGCACGTCATCGCACAGCTCAGCAAAGGTGGTGGCGGCGGAGATGCGATGGCGCATCACCAGGGTGTTGACGAACAGCCCCACCAGGTCAGCAAGAGCTTCCTCATCGCGGCCAGCGACCTGCGTGCCGAGTACGACGTCGTCGACACCAAAACAACTCACCAGGGCGGCCACCACTGCCTGGTTCAGCATGTGGGGGGTGCATCCCAGGTCACGTTCCAGGTCACGCAGCCGGTCGCGGAGGGGCGCGGGAACGGGCACGAACACACGCGATCCCCTGCCCGTGGCGACGGCAGGACGGGGAGTCGCCAACGACAACTCGGTGTCCTGCGGGGCGTCGGCCAGCCGGGTGCGCCAGTACTCGGTCTGTTCGTGGGCGAGTGACCCGGGGTCGTGGACATCGCCCAGCAGTTCGCGCTGCCAGGCGGCGAAGTCTGCGTACTGGACCTCCAACGGTTCCCGCTCCCAGGGCGTCCCGTCCCGGCGGGCCGCGTAGGCCTCACCGAGGTCCCGCGCCAACGGCTCCATGGAGACCCCATCAGCCGCGATGTGGTGCACGACGATCAGAAGGATCCACCCTCCGGGTTCGGCAATGAGGTGCACCCGCAGCGGCAACTCCTCGACCAGGTCGAACGGCTCGACGGCCAGACGACGCATCGCGGCATCGGGGTCACCGATGTGAGTCATGCACCGCAGCAGCTCCGGCAGGTCCTCGGGTTCCACGACGTCGAGCACGGGCTCACCGTCGACCACGCGGACATGGGTGCGCAGCACCTCGTGCCGGGCGGCGACGTCACGCACCGCCCGGGCCAGCGCGACCCGGTCGACGTCACCGGCCAGGTGCATCGCCAGCGGGATGTTGTAGGCGGGAGAACCGGGCTCCGTCTGGGCCATGAACCAGAGCCGGCGTTGACCGTAGGAAAGGGGCTGAGACATGTCTTCTCTCCAGAAGTTCAGACGCGGGAACGTGGGGTAAGGCGGGGACGCGGACGGCGTGGCACTGCAGCGGCGGCGGCTCGGGACGCCAACGCAGCCGGTGTGGGGGCCTCAAACAGGTCGCGGATACTGACCGCCCAGCCCGCATTTGCCACTGCAGCGACCACCCGAGCCGCCGCCAGGGAGTGCCCCCCGATGGCGAAGAAGTCGGTCGTCCGCCCGACCCCGGGGCATCGCAGGACTGTTTCGTAGGCCTCGCAGATGGCGCGTTCCACATCGGTGAGCGGGGCGACGAGGTCGTCACCGGGTGCGCTGCCTCCGGGTTCCGGGAGAGCCGCGAGGTCGAGTTTCCCGTTGGCCGTCAGCGGGAGCGCATCCAGCGCGATGACGTGCGAGGGCACAGCGTGTGGGGGAAGTTCGGCCCTGGCGCACTCCAGCACGGCGCCGGTGGAGATCCCGGCGGGAGTGACGTACACGACGAGAGCCGGCTGGCCCGCCTGATCCTCGCGGACCATCACGTGCACCTGCTCCACCCCCTCGACGGCACGCAGCACGGCGGCGATCTCGCCCGGCTCCACCCTAAAGCCGCGCAGCTTGACCTGCTCGTCGCTGCGACCGCGGTAGATCAGCTCTCCCGCACGGTTCCAGCGCACCACATCACCGGTGCGGTAGACCCGTTCCCCGCCGCCATCGGGATCGGCGACGAAGCGGGTCGCGGTCAGACCTGCGCGATCGCGATAGCCGAGAGCGACACCGGGGCCCCCGATGTAGAGCTCACCGTCGACTCCGATCGGGACCGGTCGCAGCAGGGAGTCCAGCACGAGCAGGCGCGCACCGGCCAGTGGGCCTCCGATGGGGGGTGCGTCCCGACCAGCTGTGAGCGGCCCTGCCACTGTGGCCGCGACCGTCGCCTCCGTCGGCCCGTAGGCGTTGAACATCGAACGTCCAGGGGCGAACCGTGCGACAAGTTCGGCGCTGCACGCCTCGGCACCGACCAGCAGGGTGTCGAGCCCGTCGAGACCGGCGGGATCGACCGTGGCCAGGGCACCTGGAGTGACCAGGGAGACATCGCAGCGCGACAACCACTGCGCCAGTTCGTCGCCGACGAGCACACCGGGCGGCGGGACGACGAGGGTGCCTCCCGCGGGCCAGGCGAGGCAGAGCTCCAGGATCGATGCGTCGAAGGCGAGGGAAGCGAGTTGCAGCACCCGTGTGCCGGGGGTGAGGCCGTAGCGTTCCTCCTGTGCCCGGGCGAAGGCGCCCAGTCCGCGTTTGAGAATCTCGACGCCCTTGGGTTCGCCGGTCGAACCGGAGGTGTGGATGATGTAAGCGACGTCACCTTCGCGCGGCGCGGTCTCCGGCAGGCAGCTGTCGCCGTCCGCATCGGCCAGATCGAGCACGGGGGTTCTCGTACCGGCTCGTTCCAGGGCCTCGATTCCCCCGCCTCCGGCCAGCACCACCCGCATGTCGCAGTCCTCGACCAGCCGGCGCAGACGCGCGGCGGGATGGGTGGCATCCAGCGGCACCGGAACCGCCTGTGCTCTGGCCACCGCGAGCAGAGCGACGATCGTGTCGGCGGAACGCGGCACACACACCCCGACCCGGTGGCCCGGCTCCACGCCCTGTGTCCGCAGCCACCCGGCCATCCGGGAGCTACGGAGGTCGAGTTCACCATAGGTGAGGTGACCGTCATGCGCCTCGACCGCGAGGGCGTGCGCACCGGCACCGCGCAACGCGTCGGCGAACAGGGTCTCCAGGCCAGCCGGCGTGAGGTCCACCTTCGTGGGCATCCCCCAGGACCGTATCGCCGCCGTCTCCCCTGGGGCATGACCCCGCAGCTCGTGCATGCGCAGCGACGGATCGGCGACGACACGCTGCGCGAGCAGGACGTATCTGTGCAGGATTGCCGTCGCGGTCTCGTCGTCGAACAGGTCGCGTGAGTAGTCGGCAACGACGCCGATGCCGTCGCGACGCTCCTCCAGGGTGAGGGTGAGATCGAATTTGGATCCCACGACGAGGTTGCGGGCACGCGCCACGTCGAAGAGCGCACCTGGAACCGCCTCGCGGCGGTGGTCCTGTGTGGTGAACATCACCTGGAACAGGGGATGGCGTCCCCCTGAACGGTCCGGGTTGAGGCGCTCCACCACGCTGTCGAAGGCCACGTCGGCATACGCCAGGCAGTCGGCATCGGAGAGTTTCAGGCGAGCCAGCAGCTCTTCGAAGGTCGGATCCCCCGACAGATCGCTGCGCAGGACCACCGTGTTCACGAAGAACCCGACGACATCCTCGAGTGCACTGCTGTCGCGACCGGCGGTGACGGTACCGACCACGATGTCATCGCCTGCCCCGTGAAGGTTCAGCAGCGCCGCAAACACACCGTGCAGCACGACAAACGAACTGACGCCGGCCCTACCGGCCAGGGCCGTCACTCCACGCTGCGTAGCAGCATCGATTTCCGCGCGGACCTGTCCCGCCCCCCGTCCGGATGCCTTGCCGCGCGCACGATCCGGCGGGAAGGTGACCTCCTCCGGCAGCGAACCCAACCTGCGTTCCCACCACGTGGTCCGTTCGGCCAGGCGAGCGGGATCGGTCGCCGCCGCGGCGCGCGCCCAGTCGTGATATTGCAACGCCGGTTGGGGCAGTCGTGGGTCCCGCCCCTCCGAGCGGGCCACATAGGCCGCTTCCAGGGCACGCAGCAGCGGCTCCATGGACCAGCCGTCCGCGGCGATGTGGTGCAGCACCACGACCACCGAACAACCGTTCCCGCTCCGGATCACGCTGACCCGCACGGGCAGTTCCTCGGTGAGCCGGAACACGTGACGTGCTGCCGCATCGATGGCGGTTGCGGCATCCGGGGTACAGATCTCGTTGATGACCGGAACCAGGGCGACCGCCTCCGACGCGGGGATGATCCTCTGCATAGGTTCGACGCCCGGCAACACCATGCTTCGCAGCGGCTCGTGGCGGGCGACGACGTCCCCGAGTGCGGCCTGCAGGGCCGGGAGGTCGATGTCATCGGCGTCGACGACAACAGGAATGTTGTAGACGGGCGTGGGTCCGTCGATCTGCTCGATGAGCCACAGCCTGCGTTGAGCCTCTGACATGGGAACGACGCCATCGGCGGGCCGGGGTGCCTGCATGATGCCGGTCGCCGGTGCCCCGCCACGGGCACGGGTGAGGAATCCACGCACGGTCGGTGCCAGCAGCACGTCACGCATGGCGACCCGAATGCCAGCCGCGGCCAGCTGCGAGACCAGTTTCACGACGAGCAGCGAGTGCCCGCCGAGACGGAAGAAGTCGTCATCGGGCCCGACCCGGGAAACCCCGATCACCTCCCCCATGATGCGGCAAGCCTCGGCCTGTTCACCGTCCTCGGCCGCTTTCCCCGAGCCGCTCAGGGACGGGGCAGGGAGGGCATCCCGGTCAAGCTTGCCATGGATCGTGACGGGAAGCCGGTCGAGGACCACCCAGTGCGACGGGACGGCATGAGCCGGCAGCGATGCGGCGGCATGGGCGCGTATCCGTTCCACGTCCACCCCGGCTCCGGCGACGTGAGCGACCAGCGCCTTCCCACCGGCGAGATCGTCACGCAACGACACCGCGGCCCCTGCCACTCCCGGGGCGGCGCCGAGGACCGCCTCGACCTCACCAAGTTCGATGCGGAAGCCGCGCAGCTTGACCTGGGCGTCGTTGCGTCCGACGAAGTGGAGGCGTCCCTCTCCGTCCAGGCGGACCAGGTCGCCGGTGCGGTAACGACGGCCACCGTCCGGCCCCGCGACGAAACGGGAGGCCGTCAGGCCGGGTTCGCCGACGTACCCGCGGGCGAGACCAGGACCGCTGATGTAGAGCTCGCCGACCACACCCGGGGCGACGGGACGCAAGGTGGTGTCCAGCACCTCCAGTCTCGCGCCGTACACGGGTTTCCCGATCGGCACGGAGACCCCGTAGGGACCGCTGAGACGGTGCCCGGTTCCGAAGATCGTGGCCTCGGTGGGTCCGTAGAGATTAACCAGTGGGTTGCGCCCCGCCACAGCGGTGGCGAACTGTGCGGGGAAGGCTTCCCCCGCCAACACCAGGGTCACATCCTCCGGGATGCTCGCGGGGTCCAGGGTCAGCGCGAAGGATCCGACCATGAAGGCGTGGGTGACGCCCAGCCGCGCCCACTCGGCCACCAGAGCGCCGCCAGAGTCGCGGTGTTCGTCGGTGATCAATGCGCCGGCGGCACCGGTCAGCAGCCCCATCGTCACCTCGAACACGTTCGCGTCGAACCCCGGGGAGGCCGCCTGCGCCACGACGGCGCCCTCCCCCACACCACACCACAGACGTTCGGAGGCCACCATGTCGGCGATCCCCGCGTGGGTGACGTAGACCCCCTTGGGACGACCGGTGGATCCGGAGGTGTGGATGATGTAGGCGCCGGTGTCGGGGAGCAGGGTCGCACCGGGGCAGTCGGTGACCGGGGCGATGGTGGTCAGCAGATCCGTGATACCGGGGTCATCCGCGACGACCATGCGCTGCCCGTCCCAGCGGGCCGCATCCGCTGCAAGCGTGATGACGATAGCCGCCGAGGTGTCCTCGACCACCATCCGCTGCCGTTCGTCCGGGTAGCGCCGGTCGATCGGTTGCCACACGGCCCCCAGCAGGCTCACCCCGAGGAATGCCGCCACTTGGTCCACTCCGCGCGGAAGCGCGCACGCGACCACGTCCTGGAGCGCCACGCCCCTGCTGCACAGCAGGGCGGCCCAGCGGCGGGCACGTTCGTCAAGCTCCGCCCGCGTCCACCGATCCTGCCCCGCGATCAGCGCGACGGCCTGCGGGTCGTTCTCCACCTGCGTGTTCCACAAGGATGCGATCGTGGCGCCGCCGACGGATGCCGGACCCACCATGTCGGCTGCCTCTCCGGGCAGCAGGACATCGCTTTCGGTCAGCGGCGCATCGGGGCGGGTGGCACCCTGTCGCAGCACGGATTCCAGCCGATGGACCAGCCGTTCGGCGTTCTCGGCACCCACCTCCGCCGCGTATTCGAGGACCCCTGCGATTCCGTCCGGGTTACCGGCCCTGAAGCGTTCGGTGAGGGCCCACACCAGCTGGAAACGAGCGGCGGGCGCAGGGGTCGACTGTTGCCGAACCCCGGGCAGGTGTGGAAGTTCCAGGGTGGCTCCGGATGCACCGTGCGAGGCGTAGTCGGGAACGAATCCGCGCTCCCCTGCACCCATGCTGATCAGGACGTCGATCCAGGGGGTGCGCCCGGGTTCGCGGTTCGGGTTCAAGGCCTCGACGACGCAATCAAATCCGAGACCGGAGTTCCGCATCGCCGTCAGATCGCTCTCCCGCAGCTGCGCAACCAATTCCGTGAACGTCCCACCAGGATCGATCTCACTGACGAGAACGATCGTGTTCACGAGTGGTCCCACCATGTCTGCCAGCCCGGCTTCGTCGCGCGCACCGACGGCGGCACCCATGCTGAAACGTCGCCCCGCACCGAGACCGGCCAACACCACCGCCATCGCCGCGTGCAGGACGACAAACGGTGTCGTCCGAAGTCGTTGCGCCAGGGCCAGCACCGCCTGGTGAACACGTGCATCGATGTCAAACGCGACGTAGCCCGCTCGTGCGTGGCCGTCCTCGACGGCGGGTATCTGTGGGCACCCGGCGGCAACGTCGCGTAGACGATCCCGCCAGAAGTCGATCTGCTCGGCGGTGGCCACCGAATCGGCGGCCCGGCGCACCTGCTGGACCGCCACATCGGCGAACTGCAGCGGCAGCGGCTGCCACGGGGGCGCGGAGCCCCGGGAACGGGCCGCGTAGGCGGCATCGAGGTCGCGATCCAGCAGCATCATCGACCATCCGTCGCAGGCGATGTGGTGCACGACGAGCACGAACACGTGGTCGCTCGGTGTCCGCAGCAGGATCGGTCGGACGACCTCCTCGGCCAGGTCGAACCGGTCGTGCACGGCACGGGCCACGGCCTCCTCTACCTCATCCGAACCGATCCCGCGAACCCTGACGCCGTCGCGGACGGGATCCGGCGCATCCACGCGCTGCCAGACCCGTTCGCCGTCGCTGCCATATCGGGTGCGCAGGATCTCATGGCGTTCCACTACGTCCAGCCAGGCTCGTTCCAGGGCTGCGACGTCGAGGCCGCGCCCCAGACGCACGGCGGCGGGCACGACATATCCGGAGGACCCGTCGGCGGATTCCTCGGCCAGCCACATTCGTTCCTGCGAGGGGGAACACGCCATCTGCCTGGTCCGTGGCACAGGCACAGGCGCAGGTGTCGCGCTGGTCGATCTGAGGTCATCGAGCAGGGCCACGACATCACCGATGCGCGGTGACGCGAGAACATCCGCAATTGCCAGGCAGAGCCCGGTGCGTGACTGCACCTCGGCGACAATCCGGGCCACATCGAGCGAATGACACCCCAGATCGACCAGCGAATCCTCGACCGTGAGATCGCTGATTCCGGTGACCTGTTCCACCGCCTCCGCCACGATGCGTTCCGTGGTCGTGCGCGGCGGCTCCCCTGCTGCCCGCAGCCACACCGGTTCCGGGAGCGCGGAACGATCCACCTTCCCGCTCACGGTGAGGGGCAGAGCAGGTAGGACGGTCACCGAGGAGGGCACCATGTAGTCAGGAAGTTTCCGCGCCAGTGCGGCACGCAGCGCACGAGGATCCACTGTGGCACCGGGCAGGGGCGTGACGTGGAGCAGCAGTTTGTCGGACTGCGGACCACCTCCCACGGTGACGACCGCCCCTTTGATTCCGGGAAGCTCCAAGGCCGTGGCCTCGATCTCACCGGGTTCGACGCGGAAACCGCGTATCTTGATCTGATCATCGGTGCGTCCGAGGTAATGGATCTCCCCCGTCTCGTCGATGCGCACCCGATCACCAGTGCGATACATCCTTTCACCGGGAACCAGCGGATCGGCGATGAAACGACAGGCCGTGAGCCCGTGCTGCCCGGCGTATCCACGCGCAAGACCGGCCCCGGCTACATAGAGTTCGCCGTCCGTGGTCGGGGCCAAGGTCGTGTCCAGGACATAGGCGCGCATCCCCTCGATCGGATGGCCTATGGGCACACGATCGCGGGCCGGGTCGAGGTCATGGGAGTGCAGGCATGTGACAGTGGCCTCCGTCGGGCCGTAGGTGTTGACCATGCGCCGCCCACCACGCGCCCATTCCCGCACCAGGGCTGGTGGGCACGCTTCGGCCCCGACGAAAAGGCATTCGAGGCTGTCGACACCTGACCCGCTGGCGCCGGAGAGAACCGGCGGCGGAACCAGAGCGTGAGTGATGCCCCAATTCTTCATTTGATCGGCTAGGGCCTGTCCACTCAGTCGTTGTGGACCGGGCAACACAAGCGTCGCAGCCGCCCACCACGTACCGATGATGTCCTTCACGCTTGCGTCAAAAGAAAGGGACGCGGTCTGCAGAACTCGACTCCTGCTCGTCAAACGCCAGGACTCGGCCTGCGAACGCGCGAGTGCTTCCAGCCCGGAATGAGGAACCACCGTCGCTTTAGGGCGGCCTGTCGTGCCCGATGTATAGATGATGTAAGCAGCCGCGGATGACGGAACCGGCGGCCACACAGATGCTCCGGAGGACGCACTCACATCACCCATGTCCACCAGATTCTGTCCTGCAGGAAAACTTCCCGCCGTCTCGTCGGTGACGACGATTGCCTGTGGACGGGAATCCTCCAGCAAGTAACGCAGTCGCGACCGGGGATGAGCGACGTCGAGAGGAAGGTAAGCAGCTCCTGTGCGCACGATCGCCACCAATGCGACGATCATGGCAGCAGAACGTGGAACGCAGATACCGACGACGCATTCCGCTCCCCCGATTCCCCTCTCGACGAGCAGGTTCGCGAGCGCCTCTGCACGGGCATCGAGTTCACGGTAGGTCAGCCGGGCATCGTTGGCATCCACCGCGATGCCTTCGGGGTTGAGCCGGAGAGCCCGCTCAAAGATGGCGGAATAAGTCAGCATCAGGAATCCTTTGCACAAGGTCGGGTGAACCGGGTAGCGGAACACCGCACCGAGCGAGCATTCGGAAATCGAAAAATTTCGAACTCAGAGCGAGGAACGGGAATCCATTGCCTTAACCAAGGAAGCGGGACGCATATCGGTCCAATGAGAGTCTACCCATTCCATCGCGGCCTTCTGCTTCATGGGCCCAGCGACCTTCACCCACCCCGAGGGAATATCCGCAAAAACAGGCCATAGCGAATGCTGATTTTCCGCATTGACCAGGACAAAGAAATCAGCATCTTGATCATCAAAGGGATTCACAATAAACTCCAGACATATTTGCACTTAGCAAGGATTAAATTCGCGTAAGAATCACTATCTTCTGGCGAAATGATAGCCACCCGAAAACACTAGGACTTACATTTAAAAAATCTATCCGATAGCTGCCACAAAGAGAGGGAACAACTTCCGAGACATCGCACTAATAACATCGCACATATACCCGAAGACCCAGGCAAACTCCATAAAACCTACCCCGGAGATACCTCGAAATCCGACACAAATCCCAAGGAGACCGAACAGCCACTCTCCGATATCCATCACGAGGCCTCGGAGCGCAACCGGCGCCGGCGGCACGCTCAAGGAACCGGAAACTGATCCAAGACCGGAGGCCCGGAGACATCCTCAAACGATGGAAGACCTCGCGCGGGCTCCCAACACCGGAGGGGTGAAACGGGCTGGACGAACACGGTGGGGAAACATCCATTACTCACCTCACTCTGCCCTGCACGCCGGAGCAACCCGCACAGGGCAGCCACCCGGACAGGACGGACACGATTTAGGCAACGTGTTGGACGATCCGAACTTCCTCGACACCCACGAGAGCCATGGCCATCGAAGCAGCCACGATCGATACTCATTCGATTACGACCGCTCCAACACGTCGAGTGACGGCATCGCCCCCCCATCAGCACACCACCAGAAATAGCGGCATTGGCCACCCCTCGGTCACGACCGCAGGCAGCACCTGCCGCGAGGACCCGCGGTACACCGCGGCATCTCGGCGATGCAGCCATCGCGACATTCAGGATTCGCCACATGGCAACCTATGCTAATTGCCAATACGACATGGTGCAACACCATTCGACAAATCAATCCGCTAACACCCGACCGAAGGTTGTTGAATATTTATCTTCCCACTTCCTTAAGACCTCCTCTGAATATTTACTTCCGCAAACTGATCCCTGGCGGAACGCCATCGATTATCATCACCACACCCCTGCACCACTACGAACAAGAACACCTCGAAAGCCGCCTGGCTAAAAGTTAAATATCCAAAGATGAATACCTTCCGCGCCTTTCGTGAAGTCGGCGTCAACTCGATACATGATTGCTTCCACCAATCCCACCAAGATTCGCAGGAAAGCCTCGAGAAACACACCAGGAATATCTCTTGCGGACGACGATGGACAACACCCGTCGCCCACCCGCGACCCGCTCCACCGGGGTGATGGCGGCCTCGACCACTTCACCCCTGCACGGCGGGATCCAGCACAGCGAAGCCGCAGGTGCAGTTCACCAGCGATTCGGTGACACCTCAGCGCTCGGCATGACAGTAGACTGTTCAACATGACCGACCTGACGCCACGGCGGGAGGCCACTGTCGGCCGCTTGGTCAAAGCTGCCATCAGCCAGTTCGCCGCCCGAGGCATAGACGCCACCAGTGTGGAACACCTGTGCGAAGCCGCAGGATTCAGCCGAGGCGCTTTCTACTCCAACTTCACTTCCAAGGACGACCTGTGTGTCGCGGTAGCCGAGCGCTACCGCGACAGCGTGCAGGCCAACCTGCCCGAAGCCGTTGCGAGCCTGCCTACAGACGAGGACCTCGCCCTGGTGGCCGATGCCGCCCTGGAGAGTTTCCTCAAGATCCTGTCTCCCAGCCGGGAGATGACGATCACCCTATTGGAGATCCGAATGCGGGCACTGCGAAGCCCCAAACTGGCCGACCACCTGGAGCGGATCAACACCGAGACCCGCCCATCACTGGTCAAGTTCGTGGACGACCTGGCCACGCGCCTCGGCATCTCCTTCGTGTTACCGACGGAGTACATCCTTGACCTCTTCGAAGCGCTCTACTACTTCGAGTTCAACCGTTACGGAAAGTACAGCATCCGGCCGCTTCTGACCCCCCTGGCGCTGTTCCTCATGCGTTCGGAGGACTGACACCCGGTCACCTCGAAGGTGGATGGTGGCGGCAGCGACAGCCGGACCATGTGTCCTGGCATGTCGCAGCCGCTGGCATTCCTACAGAAACCGTCCGCGGCGATACCTCAGCTCAGTCCGGCCCTCTCAGAGGGTCAATTCCCGCAGCGTGGCGTAATCCTCCTTCGAGGGATGGGCGATGATCACCCTCGGCGGGTGTGTACCCGGATGGGGTGTGACGAGGTGGGGCAGCTGCGAGGTGACCTCGGCGTAGGGCACGTCCAAGACGGAGTGCCCGCGCTCGAAGGCGATCACGTCCACCAGCGGAACGCTGGCTCCGGGCACGTCCTCGGGAACGAAGGCCATCGAGAAGAGCTCGTCGTCATGAACGTAGAGATCCTCGTAGTCGGCCACGTGATGGGGGTATTCCTGCTGGACGGATTCCTTGAGAGCGTTGTAGACACGCCCCTCCGCGTGTTGTTTGAGCCTTTGCAGTCGCCTTCCGAGCTGAGAGGTCTTCGGGGGCAGACTCAACTGCCACCGCCGATTGGCCACAACATGAGGCAGCGGATGGAGACCGTCGCGGGCGAGGACGGCCTCCTCCAGGTCATCGAGGAGATCATCCCAACGATCCGTCGCAACGTTGACCAGGAAGACGTCGTTACGACGGGCTGGGATGACCGCCCAAGCCGTACCAGTGCGCTCGCCGAGCCTGCTCAGAAGCTCCTCCATGGCCGCAGCATCCGCGAACCAGGCCGCTTCATTTCCCGGCGGAGCAGTCAGAGTCAAGACATCGGGTCCTAGCCCCATCTCAGAGAAGGCCATGGCCTCCTCCATGGTGCGCAGGTTTCCGATGGCCCTGCCTTGGAGTTCGATGTCGTACTCCGCGATCCGGTTGCCCGGCAGTTCCATCTCGGGGACGACACGCAGGGTCGTGGGTTCGTCGATGGCCAGCCCAAAACCGATGAAGTCGGTGAGCCATCCGACCGCTGCCGGAGCCAGCTGCCCCTGCGCAACGAAGTAGTCGGCGCTGCGGACCAGCGGGACGACGGCCTCAAGATCCATTCCGCCCGCTTCCCCGGAAGCACTCACGACGTCCACGGCACGATGCACCCGGGCGACGCGGGCCGCCTCGGGCTCGTTGGCGCGAACCGGTTCAGCCAGACGGGGATCGATCCCGATCACCTGCTCATCCTCGAGGCGCAGCATCAGCATGTCCGAATCCGGCTCCCCGGATTGAGGCGCATCCAGCACCTCAACCACACCGGGATGCGTCGCGAGGATCCTGATCGCTTCTTCTCGACTCATGAGGCCGACCATACGTGCGG
>ERZ773079.1655-NODE-1655-length-13093-cov-8.912180_pt1 | contig 13093 bp, 4 predicted proteins | sample MGYA00511355_ERZ773079 | MGnify/ENA primary metagenome ERZ773079 (study PRJEB29015, sample SAMEA2737979) | human oral metagenome | biome: human oral; feature: human-associated habitat; material: dental | place: China | collected 2117 ... | reverse complement strand
ATTCAAAATTTTATTAAATCATATAAATATACCAAATAAATCTTATATTGATAAGATTTTTTAAGAATATACTTATAATTAACTATTTAAAATTTAACCTAAGGAGGGGGTAAAATGAAGAAAAGTATGGTATTTTTTCTATTTATTATTTCTGTATTTTCCTTTGCAGCAGAAAAAAGTGCTGAAGAAATTATGGATGAGTTTAGAGAAAAAGTAAGTAAAAAAGAAGAAGCAAAACTTCAAGAAGAGGAGGTGGAAAAACAAGAAGATATTTTAGAAACTGAGGATAGAGAAACTGCTATGAAACTTATAAAAGAAAAAAGAAGGCAGATAACAGAAGAACCTTTGGAAGACAAATATGGTCGTGCAGAAAATAAAGGAGAGGCTTATGAAAAAGCCTTAGAAATAGGAGAAGCTAGAATGTCCTTTATAGAAGCAAAAGACAGTGAAGATCCACTTTTAAAGGAATATAGGAAGAATATTTCTAAGAAATATGGAGATGTAAAAGAAGAAAGAGTTAAGATTTTGGCAGAAAGAGAAAAAATACAAAAGCAATTAGCAGATTTAGATAAGTTAGAAGTAAAAGTTAAAGATTGGTAAGGGGGGAAATGATGAATAATAAACAAGAGATAGAAAAATCATTAAAACGTTATTTAAAGAAAAAAATAAGTTATACATTCTCACTTTTAATAGCCTTTTTGATAACAGGAGGCTTTGCGACAGCAAGTGAATTAAATCAAGAAGTGTTACTTTCAAGAATTAAGGAAGATAGAGAAAAATTAGAAAGTATGCTTCAAGAAAATTATAAGAAAGAAGCAGCATTACAAAAAGATAATTTGGATATATTAAAAGAAGCAGATTTTTATGTAAAACCTAAATATGGAGCTTTATTTTCAATGCCATATTTTAGTAAAAGATCAAAAAGAGTGGATAAAGAATGGCAAGGTAGTGTAAGGTCAACAACAGAATATGATGCAATGAGAAATAAATTTAATACACTACAAAGTGGAGGAAGTGATTTATCAGAAGCAGGAAAGTATACAACTACTGTAAATAAAAATTCAAGTGGTTGGGTAAATAAAAATACAAATTATGGAAAGACAGCTAATGCCTATGATGTAGAAGCGAAATTATTTATATTACCAGTGGTGAAAGCTCCAGTAGTAAAATCACCAACAGCTCCAGCCGTATCATTTACTACACCAGTGGCACCAAGTGAATTGAAGATAGATGCACCAACAGAAATAAATATATCAATGGGAGCAATAAATGTAAATGCCCCAGCAATAACAGCGCCAACAGTAAGTGCACCAGCTACAATAACAGCGCCAACAGTGGCAACAGTAACAGTAAATGAACCAAATGTAGCAATAAATATAGGAAGTATAAATGTAACAGGACCAGCAGGATTAACATTACCAACATTACAAGCCCCAACAGTTAATGTAACATTGAATCCTCAAGTCCCACCACATATTACACCACCTAATCCACAAATAACTCCACCAGTAGCCCCAGCAGCACCTAATTTCACTATTTATACACCTGGTGGTGGATGGTGGTTAAATGCTAATGGGCAAACTGGAGCAAATGGAATTTGGGATGAAACAAATGATAAATTTAGAAGTGGAGTAGTTGGATATAATAATTTTGATTCTACTGTATTAGTGGCAAGAAATGAAGCTATAAAATCTGAAGGAACTACTGCAAATAAAGCAAAAGGTTTTATAACAAATTTAACAAATATTTTACTTCCAGTTTTTGCTTCTATGGATTTAAGAGGTAATGGTGGAACTAGAGGTGAAGTATATGCATATAGAACAAGTGCAACTGATGCTCATACTGGATATAAGAATGTAACAAGTTTAACTACAGTTTTATCATATACACCTCAATATTATCCTGATACAAATCCGGGTGTAGTAGATTTATCAATAGTTGGAAGTGCAGCAAGAACTGGATATACTCCAGGAACAGTTTTAAATGGTGAAATTAAACAAAAAAATAGATGGCTCTTTACTAATCATAAAACAGTAGCAACAATAGATAATGTTAACTTTAAATTAGGTGGAGCAGAAGATTACAATGGAGAGGATGGAGTATATTTAACAAGAAATGATAGGAAATTAGTAATTTCAAATTCTGATATTGAATTAATGGGAAAAGCAGCAATAGCTATAGATATTTTACACTGGGGTCCTCATTATCAAACATCACTTCAATTTGGTAATGGTGTAAAAATCTCTATGACAGGTGATAAGAATACCTTATACAATAATGTTCCTTATTCAGATCAAGGAAGTTTTACTGGAAGAGCAGATTTGGATGCTAAATTTGTTGACTGGGGTCTACCTCATAGAGATGATGGTACTGGTAAAGAAGGTGTATATGGAATAACAAATATGGGAATAGATACAAAGCAAAATGTTATTTTTCATATTAGTAAAAATGGTTCATATCGTTGGAATGGATATAATGGGGGTTCAACAACTTTATCAGATGGTACATCAGCTATCTATTCACATGTAGCTAATCCTGAAGCATTGATGGTGTATACTCCACTTATGGGTAGAGTTCGTTATGAAAATAAAAGTGGCTCAACAAAAGGAGTATTTTCCTTTAATGGTTCTGGAAATGTTGGAGCTTGGGTAGATAAATATACTCCAGATAGAACAAAGTATTCTTATCCTGCTGCAACTGGTCCAGATGCAGGACCATGGAGTTCACATCCTGAACAAGCACCAATAATAGATTTAGGCGAAGTTCATATGAATGGTGATAGTAATGTTGGAATATATTTTTCTCAAGATAATAGACCAGATTGGAATGGAATATACCAAGGAAGATTACCAATAGATTTTAGAATAGGGATAGATGCAGCTGCTGGTTCACAAAGTTCTGCAGGAAATGTAGATGGTGATGCTACAAAGTCAAGTGGAAATGTCGCTCTTTATGTAACTTCAGGACAAAGAGAAGAATTGACAGTAGCTAATGGATATTTTCCAGCAACAGTTAATTTAGTAACTCATGCTGCAACACATAATTATACAACTAGTATACCAGCAGGTACTCAGGTTGGATATCCTGACTTAAATACAAATGCTCATGCTATTCAAAATTTAAAGATAACTGATTATAAGATAGATTTTGGAAAATATTCTAAAAATAATATAGCAGTTGTTGCAAGAAATGGTAGTGTTGTTGAATTAGAACCATCTTCAACAACAATAACAGATGGTCAAAATTCTAGTACTGCTGATGCAAATAGAGCAGATGGAACTATTTTAGCTTTTGCAGAAGGAGTATGGTGGAATCCAAGACCAGCAAGTATAGGACTAAATAATGGGACAGCAATAACATCTGCAGGACAACCAGTTGTAACAGATGGAAGAGCAGGGCAAAAATATGTTCCTCAATATGGTTCATCTGTTAGAACTACTAAAAATATAGAAATGGGTAGTAAGAATGCAGTGGCAGGATTTGCAAAAGATGGTGCATATATAAGTACAGGTGGAATTAAAATTTATGGTGCTGGTTCTACAGCTGCCTTTGCTTTAAGTAAAATAAAATATGGAACAACATCAGGTTACACTTCAATAGAAACAGATAAAAATTACGGTGGATTAGATGGAACACCTGGGTTTGACAGAGCTCCATCAAAGATAACAGTAAATGGAGATATAGTATTAGAAAATGGAGATGCTAATAAAGGTGCTATTGCAATAAATGATAATGGAGATGGAGCAGAAGTAAATGTAACTGGAAAATTAGTAGTAAAAGGTTTAGGTGCTTATGCAAAAGGTGAAAACGCATCTATAACTATTGGTGGTGCTGGTAGTACATTGACATCAGGTAATGATGGTTCACTGGTTGCATTAGATAAAGGAGTTATTAATTTTAATGGAGGAACTATAAATCATAGTATAGCTGATCAATTACCATTCTATTCAGCTAACCATTCTAAATTAACTTTTGATGGAACAACAACAGTAAATATTTCTAAAGGTATTGTTTTCTATGGAAATGCAAGTGATTTTAGTGCAGGAGCAGGAAATGCTTTGTATAATAAAATGAATAATGTAACTATTGAATTAAAAGATAATGGAGTTAATTTAGGAGTATTTAAAGACATAGATGCAATCTGGGATGGAACAAGTAATTACTTGAATGATACAACTAATGGTTTAAAAAATATTCCTAAAGTAAATGCAATTCATGATAATGGTTATTGGTATAAATCAGCATTAGAAGGAAAAAAACTTACTGTTAAAACAGATGTAGATAGAGATAACATATCTTCTGGTCCTACACCAGGTGACGGATTTAATGATATCACTATGGAAAGAAAACAAGTTATAGTAGAAAATAGCAGTAAAATAACTTCAACTAAAGGTAATCTAATGGCTCTAGGTTCTAATACAACTGGACTTTCAAATGCTGAATCTGGATACACAGTTAATGATGGAATAATTAATATTTCTGATACAACTCATCCTAATGATTCTATTGCAGCAACTTATGTAAACTTTGGACATATAGTTACTGGAAGTAATGGAACAATAGAAGTTGGTAAAGGCGTAGCTGCTTATGGAGTAAATGGAAGTAAAATCATAAATGAAGGTACTTTAAAAGTTGATAGTTCTGATTCTATAAATAAAGGTATAGGAATCGCTGGATTTGCAAAATCAGTAAGTGGAACAGAAACTTATGGTATAAATGATTCTACAATAAGATCTAAAATGGTACCTAATTCTAAATGGATAGAAATAGAAAATAAAGGTAATATAGATATTACTGGTACTGATGGTATTGCTATCTATGCTAAAAATAATGTTGGTAATATTGTAACAAAAAATCTATCAACTATATATAATAAAGCACCTATTACTTTGGGAGATAATGGTAAAGCTATAGTATTCCAAACTGATTATGATCAAGGTGGAACTATAACTCTTGAAGACTCTGGTACTAATCAAGATATTAAAGTTGGTCAAAATGGTATAGGTGTATATGCTGAAAATTCTGATATTAATCTTCTTTCTGATTATGGAATAGCTATTAAAGATAGTGGTGTTGCTCTACAAACTAAGGGAGTAACTAATATAAATGGTACTGGAAAAACTTTAAATGTAGAATATACAGGTTCAGCTGGAGCAACTGCTATGGCTATGGGATTCATTGGAACAGCTGCTACTCATACTTTTAATAATGATATAAATATCAGTATTAATAATACTGGAAATGCAAAAAATCTTGTAGGACTTTATGCTGGTGGAGATGTCAATAGTACTCCTCCATTACCTGGAGCTGGAACTTTAACAAATAATGGAGATATAACAGCTGAAAATGATGGAACTTATGGAATTCTATCTAAAGGTATAGATATTATAAATAATGGAACTATTAAAGTTGGAAATAATGCTTCAACAGATAGTGATGCTGTTGGTATCTATGCAGAAAATGCAAAAGTTACAACTGATGGTGATAAAATAATAATGCAAGGTGATGGAAGCTCTAATAAGCCTATTGGTATTTATGCAGTGAGCGATAATACATTATCATCTCTTAAAGAAATCACTGTAAATCAAGGTGCTGGAGCTATGTTAGTAAATGGTAAACAAGCTATTGGTGTTTACTTAGAAGATGGTAGCACAACTAATGATCAGCTAAAATTGATAAATGATTCTGATATAACTTTAACAGATTCTGCTGCTCAAGCTGATAAGAGAATAGGTATAGTTCTTAAAAAAGTAAGAAATACAGATAATGTAACAAATAGAAAAATTGTAGTAGGTAAGAATAATATAGGTATCTACAATGAAAATTCTATACTAACTCATAAAGGAACTCTTGATGTAAAGCATGATGAAGATGGTACACAAAATATAGGTATACACAATTTTGCAAATGGTGATAGTTTTGAATTTAATGTAGTAAAATCAGCTTCAGATCCAGGTCTTGTAGATGTTGAAGGTCGTGATGGAACAGTTGGTATATCTGCTGCAACAGATGGAACTAACCAAGGAAAGATTAACTTAACAGATGCTCAAATAAAAGTTAAAGCTTCAAATATGGGAAGTGGAAAAATACCATTAGGAATATATGCAAAAGGGGATAACCTAACTATCACATCTACTAGCGCAGGAACTAAATTTACAGTATCTCCAAATGCAGTAGGAGCATATTTAGAAGGAAATGATACTTCAAAATTATCAGGTTCTCATAAATATAATCTTTCATCAGAAAATACCCAAGATAGAATGGCAATAGGTTCATATTTTAAAGGTGGTTCTTATGCAACTACAACAAGTACTGAAAAAGTAACAGTAGAAAGTACTTCAACAAAAGCTAATTCAGATGGAGCAATAAGACCTATAGGTTTATTCTATGGAGAAAATTCTACTAAAAATGAAGCTAATATAGATATTGTTTCAACAAGTGATGAAGTTATTGGAATGTATGGTAAGGACTTAACTTTTACTAATGAAGGTATAATAGATGTAGGCGCAAAATCAATAGGAGCTTACTTTAAAAATAGTGATGTAACTAATAAAGGAAAGATTAATGTAACAGCGGCAGATGCTTATGGACTATACTTAAATGATGGAAATTCAAGTACAGAAGCTGAAATAACTGCTTCTGGTAAAAACTCTGTTGGTGCTTTGATTACTGGAAATTCTGGCAAATTTGAAAATAAGGTTGGAAATAAAATAATATCAAGTGCTGATAGTTCTATTGGTGTCTATGCTAAAGATGGAGGAGAATTTACAAATTCAGGTACATTAACTTCAGAAGATACAGCTACACCTCCAAATAGTATAGGAGCTTATGCAGATGGAGCAAAACTAATAAATGCAGCTAGTGGATTGATTGAATCTAAAAATGTAGCTCTATATGCGAAAACATCTTCTAATGTTACTAACTCTGGAACAATAGATATTAAGAGTGGAAATGGTATAGTAGCAACAGATAAAACAACTGTTGACTTATTGGCAGGAGATATAAATAGTGTTGATGACAAGGCAAATGGAGTTATAGCAACAGATAAGACAACTATTAATTTATCAGGAACAAATATCACATTAACTGGTGAAAAATCTAATGCTATATATTCAGATGATGATTCAACAGTTAATCTAACAAGTGGAGATGTAACAGTAGGTAAAGAAGGATTAGGAGTTTATACTAATAAAGGAAATGTTGACTTAACAGCATATACTGGAACATTTACATTAGGCGAAAAATCAGTTGGTATCTATTCTAAAGCAAGTACAGTTAATGGAGGAACTTTAAAAGTAGCATATACTGATCCTAGTCAAAAAGGTGTTGGAATATACTATGATGGAGGAACTGTAACTAATAATACTACTGTAGCTCATACAGGTAATAATTTAGTAAATATTCTTTCTAAAGGTGCTGATTTAACTAATACAGCGGATCAAACTGTTGAAGAAGATAGCTTAGGAATCTATTCAGATGGAGGATCAGTTACAAATTCAGGAAATATTACATTAAATGGAGATAGATCAGTAGGTGTTTACTTAGATAATGGTTCTAAATTAAATGCTATTGGAACAATTAATGGTAGTGCAGCAACAAATTATAAGGTTGGAATCTATGCTAAAAATGGTTCAATAGAAGGAAGTGGAACATATAATTTTGCTATAGATAATGGTGTAGCAATGTACTTGGATGATAATGCAGTTAATAACTTTACAGGTACTTTAAATATGGCTGGAAATTCAGTATCTTCAAAGAGAGCAGTTGGAATATATACAACAGCTTCTATAACACCAAGAACTATTAATACTAATTTGAATGTTACAGGAACAGATGCTATTGGAATGTTTTTAAGTGGTGATTCTACACTTGGAAGTACAGTAGATTATGGAGGAACATTAGATATTAGCTCAACAAGTAGCAATGATTATGGTATAGGAGCTATGGTACAAAATAATTCAACATTTAATTTAACATCTGCTGGAAAAGTTAAAATAGGTGGAGTCAATAATATAGGTTTCTTTGTAGAATCAGGAGGTACATTACAAGTAACTGGTGGAACTGTTGAAAATACAAAAGAAGGAATCTTTGCATATTTGAAAGATGGAAAATTAGATTTTAAATCTGGAACAGTACCTAATATCAATTTCTTAAATGTATTTGTATCTGGAAGCAAAGGAAGCATACAAAATGCAACAGCTGTTACAGTTGGAACTAAGGGACTACAAGCTAATAGTGGTGCAAAAATTACTAATACTTCAACTGGAATAATAAATGGAACAGTTGATGAAGCTAAAGCTCTTGTAGGTACTGGATTAAGTACAATAATAGATAACCAAGGAGCAGTTAAATTAAGTGGAGAAAAATCAGTAGCTATGTATGCTAATGACAATGCAACAGCAATATCAACTGGTTCTGTGGAAGTAGGTAAAAAATCAGTAGCATATTATGCAAAAGATAATGGTCTTGTAAATGTAAGTGGAACAACTAAAATAGATGAAGATTCAACTATTTTCTATCTTGATAAAGGTAGATTAAACTATACAGGCTCTGATATTACATTACCAGATAGAACAACAGCAGTAACAATTGCTGGAACAACAGGAACAACATTAGCAGATTTTAATGGTAAGAATATTACTGTTGGTGAAAATGGTACAGGTGTATATGTAACAGGAACAGCAGAAGTGGATAATAATACTATTCAAAATCTTGCTAAAATAAATGTTGGAAAATCTGGAAATGGTATTTATATAAATAATGATAAAAACTTCCAAAGTAATATTGCAATGAGTTTAAATGGTGAAGATAGTATAGGAGTTCTAAGTACAAAGAATGGAAATATAGATTACAGTGCTCAAATGAATTCTACTACTCAAAAAGTAAAAGGACTTGTTCATACAGGTAGTGGAGATACAGTAAACTCTGGAGATATTAAACTTACAGGAGATTCAAGTATAGGAGCTTATGCAGAAGGTGGAAACTTACTTGAAAATACAAATAAAATAGAAATAGCAAAAGGAACAACTAGTGCAACAGCAGTTGGACTATATGGTAAAAACCAAACAACTGTAAGAAATAGTGGAAGCATTAAGATGTTAGAATCTGCTATTGGTATCTATGGAGAAAACTCTAGTATAGAAAATACTGGAAGTATTTCAAACTCTGGAAAGAATAATAATGGTATCTATGGAAAAGATAGTAATGTAATGAACAGTGGTTCTATATCTTTAGGTGATTCATCTAATGGTATCTATGCTGCTTCAACTACTGCAAAGACTATTACTAGCAGTGGAGATATAACTGTGGGAAATACAGAGGCTTCAGGTATATTTGGCGCAGGTAAAACTGGAATAAATACTCTTGGAGGCACTATAAAGACTGGTACTAATTCAGTTGGTCTTGCCACTGAAGAAGGAGACATAACTGTTGGTTCAGCTACTAATTTTGATGTTGGAACAAATTCAACATATATCTATACTGAAAAAGGAAATGCTGTAAATAATGCAAATCTTGCCTTAAGTGATTATAGTATAGGTATGTATACAAAAGAAGGACTAATAAAGAATAATGCAAATGTAACAGTAGGAAAATCTTTAGTAAGTTCTAGTGATGCTAAGGTATCTGTTGGAATGGCAGTTGAAAAAGGAATAGTAGAAAACTTTGGTAATATCACTGTCCCTGATAAATGGGGAGTTGGTATGGTAGCAAATAAAGGTGGAACTGCTATAAATAGAGCAGGAGCTACTATTAATGTCAATGGAGAACTATCTTATGGTTTGCAAGCAACAGATGCTTCAACATTAATAAATGAAGGTACAATCAATGTAGCTGGAAAAGATTCAAGAGGTATGGCTGCTACAAATAATTCTAAAGTAAAAAATACAGGATTAATTAATGTTAATGGTGAAAATACTCAAGGAATTTTTGTTGATTTTGGTTCAGAAGTAGACAATGATGGTGGTACTATAAATGTAAATAACTCAAAAGGTACTGGAATTTTAACAGGAACTGGAGGAGTAATCAAAAATTCAGGAACTATCAACGTAGGAGTAGCAGGAGCAGTTGCAAGTAAAGATGATGGAAGTAGCCAACTTCAAGCTGGAGCTATAAGAATAGAAAAAGGTGGAAAAGCATATATTGATAATGTAGAAATTCAAAATAGTGGAACTATCAATATCAATGGTCCTTTAGATTTAGGAACTATAAAATTAGGAAGTACAGCAGGACATATAGGAACAATAAATGCAGAAACTTTTGAAAAAGGTAAGTTTATGGTTCTTCCTAATGCAGCTCTAGGAACAAGTAAAGATATGTATACTATACAATATCTTGGAGGAATTAAAAATGTGCCAAATAATGGAACTATAACAGCTATATCATACTCTGCGTCATTTGTAGCTGATATACAAAAAGATCCAGTTGACCATAATAAAACTAGAGTTGTTTTAGTAAAGATACCTTATGCTAAACTATTAGCAGAAACACCAGCTAAAGAATTTGGAAAAGGTTTAGATGATCTATACAAAGATTTAGGTAAGAAAGATCCTAAAGCACCAAAATCTAATAAAGAACAAGATATGTTTGATGCTTTAAGAATGATTTCAGATAAAGATGAATTAGGAGCAACATTTGATAATGAATTAAGAGGAAATGTTTATGCAAATGTTCAAAGAAGAATGTTAGATATAAATGAAAACTTCTATAATTCATATGAAAACTTAAAGAATAGCAATCTTTATGCTAGAGGAAGATTTAAAGCAGGAGCAATAATAGCAAGTGGAGATGCTAAAGATAAGAATCCAGGAGTAATAAATTACAAGACAAGAACAAATGGATTAATGCTTATAGGAGAAAAAGACTTTATAACTTATGGAAGAAGTGCAAATATAAGTTTAGCGTTTACAGAAACAAAGTTCAAATTTGATTATGGTTCAAAAGAAAGAGTACATTCAGGACAAATAGGAGTAGGATTTGAAAACTACTTAACAGATAAGAATTGGAAGTATTCAACAAGAGGAGAATTTACATTAAATAGACACCATACAACAAGAAAGATACATCTAAACAATGGAGTATATGAAAATAAGGGAAAATATTGGTCAGAAACATTGGAATGGAAGAATAAATTGCGTTATGAAACAGGAAGTTCAGGAGGACTTGTAACAGCAGGAGCATTTGGAACATTTAATTTAGGTTATGGAAGATTTAATAATGTAAGAGAAAATGGAGATGGAATAGAGCTACAAATAAGATCAAATAATATGTATATGGTAAGACCGGGAGTAGGAGTAGATTTAGCATTAAATCACTATACAAAAGGAGGCAAAGTAAGTCTAGTAGGAGTAGCGACAACAGAATATGAATTAGGAAAGGTATATGATGGAGTAAATCAAGCCAGAGTAAGAAAGTCAAAAGCAGGCTACTATGATTTAGAAAAACCAAAGAAAGTAAGAGACATATTTAAAGTAGGAGCTCAAATCCAATATGAAACAAATGCAGGACATCAAATAGGAGTAGGAGTAACAAGAGAAGAAGGTAGTGTAAAAGCTACAAAATTTGGAGTAAATGCGGTTTATAAGTTCTAATAATATAGAATCCCCTAGTTTTAATACAATAAAAAGTAAGAGGTTACTACAAAGTGTAGAACCTCTTATTTTTTGTGTAAATTTTTTATTATTTAATTTCTTTAATAGCTTGTATAAACCCAGCCAAATTTTGAATTTCACTAGGAATAAGAATCTTTGTAGATTTTCCATCAGCAACTTTTTCAAATGTAGTGAAAGATTTTAATGCCAAAATTTCTTTTGTTGGTTTAGCTTCATTCAAAACTTTAATAGCTTCAGCTTCAGCTTTTTGTACTTCAAGAATAGCTTGTGCTTTACCTTCTGCTTCTTTAATTTTAACTTCTTTTTCAGCTTCAGCTCTCAATATTGCAGATTGTTTTTCTCCTTCTGCAACAAGAATAGCAGATTCTCTTGTAGCTTGTGCTTCAAGAATTTTTGCTCTCTTTTCTCTTTCAGCTTTCATTTCTTTTTCCATTGCAACTCTGATATCATTTGGAGGAAGTATAGATTTTAATTCAACTCTGTTTACTTTTATTCCCCAAGGATCAGTTGCATCATCAAGTTCTTGACGCATTTTAGTATTGATAATATCTCTTGATGTTAAAGTTTCATCAACTGTCATATCTCCTATAATATTTCTAAGAGTTGTAGCAGTTAAATTTTCAATAGCTGATAAAGGTCTTTCAACTCCATAAGTATATAACTTAGGGTCAGTTATTTGGAAATAAACAACAGTATCAATTTGCATAGTAGCATTATCTTTTGTGATAACTGCTTGTGGGTCAAAGTCAACAACTTGTTCTTTTAAAGATACAACTCTTGACACTCTATCAAAGAAAGGGTTGATAAAACTTAAACCTGAACTTAAAGATTGATAATATTTTCCTAATTTTTCAACTATATAGACTTGTGATTCTGGAACAATTTTAACAGCTTTTAACATAACTATGGCTATTAAAATTATTAATAATACAAAAAATGGTATAAAAAACATAAAATGAAACCTCCTAATTTATTTTTTTATTATAATTTTATTGCCTCTAAAACCTAAAATTATAGGAATATCTCCTACTTCAAAAATTTCATTACTCAATGCAGTCCAAATAGAACCTTTATAGCTAACATCATAAACTTTTTCTTCCTTACTAATATCAACTATTTTTTTTATTTTAATACAAGTATCTATTTTTTCAGCATCAAAATTATCTTTGTTTTTAAAAAGAATTTTTTTTGCAAGTGGTCTAAGAAATAGAATAGCCAAAATAGAAATAATAGTAAAGAAAACTAATTCAATTTTTATGTTATCAAACATTAAAGAAACAAATATTGTTAAAGCTGATGCAATAGCAAACCAAACTGAAACAAGTGCAGGTCCTATAAATTCAATAACAGAAAATATAATAGTAAGTACTAACCAAAATACATATCCCATTTTATTCCTCCTCCCTTGAAAATTTATATATTTTAATTATAGCACAAATATTTTATTTTGTATCAACTTTTCTCTAAAAATATAAATATATATT
>ERZ773079.1653-NODE-1653-length-13105-cov-5.664368_pt1 | contig 13105 bp, 5 predicted proteins | sample MGYA00511355_ERZ773079 | MGnify/ENA primary metagenome ERZ773079 (study PRJEB29015, sample SAMEA2737979) | human oral metagenome | biome: human oral; feature: human-associated habitat; material: dental | place: China | collected 2117 ... | reverse complement strand
CAGGAAAATTAGCTGATATTATTATTGGTATTCAAGAAAAAATATTAGGTAATAAAGATAAAAAGGAGGGTAAAGATGAGTGAAATAATACAAAAAATTCTTTTTAGTCCATTCTTTGGGATAGTATTATCTTTAATAACTTATGAAATAGGAAAGTATTTCTTTTCAAAAACAAAATCTATTTTTTGTAACCCTCTTTTAATAGGTATACTTTTATCAATAGTATTTTTAATGTGTACAGGTATTCCATTTGAAGCTTATGATAAAGGTGGAAGTATTATTAAAATATTTATAAGTCCAGTTGAAAGTGTTATAATAGGAGTTGCTTTATATGAACAATTTCAAATTTTAAAAAGAAACTGGTTCCCTATTATTGTTTCAACTGTTTTAGGAAGTACTTTTTCAATTATCATTTTATATATATTAGGAAAAGTTTTTGGACTTCCTGATGATATATTCCATGCAACTTTGCCAAAATCAGTAACAACAGCTATTGCACTTGATATTGCTTCAAAGAACGGTTGGCAAGAAGCTTTAATACCTATGATGACAGTATCAACAGGTATCATAGGTGCTGTTATTGCTCCAGTAGTTACTAAATTTATGAAATCTCGAGTAGCTAAAGGTTTAGCAATGGGAACAGCAAGCCATGCTGTTGGAACAGCAAAAGCAATAGAAATGGGAGAAGTAGAAGGAGCAATGAGTGGATTAGCTCTTAGCTTATCTGCAATTTCAACTTCATTTATGATTCCACTTTTATTAAGTACAATTTTAAAACTATAAGTATTTATTAAAATAGTATTGAAGGATTTGACAGTTGGCAGGCAACAGAAAAACCTGAAGATAAAATAATTTTAAGAGTGTCTTAAACAGACACTCTTTTTTTTGCAAGTTCTCTCCAGAAAAAGGAAACAGAAAAATATATTAATTATTTTTATTGAAGAGGAGGGGAAAAAATGATATAATATATCATGCCAAAATGAATATTAGATGAATATTTTTAAGGAGGGTGAGTTTATTATGAAAAAATTTATTTTAACATTATTTGTTTTATCTTCTATTGGGATATTTGCAAATGATGAAATTATCTCTGAGTTAAAAGGACTTAATGCAGAGTATGATAATTTAGTAAAGGAAGAAGAGGCTCGTTTTCAAAAGGAAAGAGAACTTTCAGAAAGAGCAGCAGCTCAAAATGTTGAGCTAGAGAAGTTAAAAGCAAGTATTGAAGAAAAACTTGAAGCAGCTCCAGAAGAAAGAAAAACAAAATTCTTTAAAGATACTTTTGATGGTTTAGTAAAGGATTATTCAAAATATTTAAGTCAAATAAATGAAAAAATAGCTGAAAACAGTGAAATAGTAAGTAATTTTGAAAAAATTCAAAAAATAAGATAGGAGGGTGAGAAATGAAAATAAAAGAAATGTTGTTAATTTCTCTAAGTATAGCATCTTTAGTTGCATGCAGTAATAACACAACAAACAATGAAGATAGAGATGCTATGAAAATATTGGAAGAAAAAAGAGAATATTATGAAAAGCAGGACAAAGAAAAGGCAAAGGTAGAGGAAGTCAAAGCAATGCAAATGACAGAAGCTGAAAATGCTGGAGAAACAGTTGTAGAAGAAGATAGTAAAATGCAAGAAGATGAAGCAAAGCTAGAAGCAGAAAGAGTAAAAAATATGACTGCTGATGAAAAATTGGTTTATAGAGTAGATAAGGCAAAAGAAAAAATAGATGTTATGTTAGAAACAGCTAAAAAGGCAAGACAAGAAGAATTAGATGTTGGAGAAACAAAGGCAAAAGTTGAAGAGGCATTGAAAAATATTACAGAAGAAAAATAAAAGGAGGGGAAGATTTTGAAAAGAATATTGTTATTACTATTGTCTTTATTAATGTTTGCATGTACTAATAATAGTACAAATGTAGATGAAAGTAAAGAAGCTCAAATATCAAGACTATTAAAGGAAGCAGATAAGAAAAAAGAAGAGATAAAAGAAGAAGTAAAAGTTGAGGAACAGGTAGTTATAAATGATAAAGGTGAAGAAGTAGCAGTTGAAGAAGAACAAATAGTTGTTGAGCAAGATAAGAAATCACATAAAGGAATGACAAGAGGGGAAATAATGGAATATGAAATGACAAGAATTTCAGATGAAATGAATGCCCTACAAGCAGATGTGCAACAGTATCAAGAAAAGAAAGCACAATTAAAAGCATATCAAGAAAAATTAGAAAAATTAGAAAAACTAAATAATGCAGGTCTAAGATAAGAGGGGGGAAATATGAAAGATTATAAAAAAGTTGAAAATTGTTTAAAAAGTTTTTTAAAAAACAATAAAAGATTAAGTTATTCAGTAGCACTATTGGTAACATTTTTAATAAATGGTGGTTTTTCTTATGCTGATGAAGCAGTACAAGCCCCATTAAGAACAGAATTAAAAGTAAAAATAGAAAAGGAACAAGAAAATATATCTCAAATGCTGAAAGAAGCTGAAGAAAGCATGAAAGATATAGATTTAAAAATAAAGAAGTTAACACAAAGAGGACAATTTTGGGTAAAACCATTAGAAAAATCAAATCAAGTGTTCTTCTTTGTAAATTGGGGAAATTATAGTAAAAATAAAAATAAAACAGAAAGTAATTTCAATGGACCTGAATATTCTGCTTCTAATGGAAGTACTATGAACTATGGTCAATTTTATAATGGAAAATGGTATGGAGAATATGGAGTAGTAAAAAATCCATTGGAATTTGTTGATAGTATAGATTTTGGAGCAAATATAACACCAAAAGCAGTAGCTGAGAAAACGATAGTTGAAAAAACAGTAGTAAAGAAAGATATAACAGCTCCAGTTGTTACTCCACCAACAATTGAAGTGGGAGAAATAACATTGACAGCTCCTGAAGAAGTTGCAATAGGTGAAATGGAAGCTCCTAATGAACCAAATCTAAGTGTAACTACACCAAGTACAGTTCCAACATTGCAAGGGATAACAGTTGCAGCAGTGTCAGAAGTGAATGTAACTCCAAGTACACCAGAAGTAGCAGCAGCACCAACAATAAATGCACCTACAGTTACACCACCTGCTACACCAGCTGGGTTTACACCAAAATTAATAACACCTCCTGAAGAACCAGAAGATATAGTTATAACACCACCTGGAGAGGTTCAAGCAAATTTAACTGGATCAGGGGCTAATCCAAGTCCTCAGTATTATTGGTGGAATGGAAATGGGGGAGCTATTTCACAGATATCATTAACTGCTGGAATATTTAATATTGAAAGTGGTAATACAATTAATGTAAATGGTTACCAAGCAAAAGCTTTTACAGGAACAAATCCACAAGGAACTAAACCATCAAATGGGGATCAAGTAGTAGAGCAAACCTTTTTTCATACTTTGTTAAATGTTGCTTATTCAGAATATTCAAATGGAGTAGTTATTAACAATAATAGAAAAAACTCTACCTTAATTAACTTAGAAACAGAAGGGCAAGTTAATGGGAATTTAGATAATAGAGTAGGAACATATATAGATGGTGCAAAAAGAGATAAGTTACGTTCTTACCAAACATATTCTGGAATTAAAGGAGAAGATAATACTGAATTACTTTTTATAAATAAAGGAGTAGTAAATCTAAATGCAGATAATACAACTTATTTATTTACTACTTCTCATAGTTATGGAAACTTAAGAACAAATTATTTAGATAATGAAGGAACTATTTCTGCAAAAGGAGAAAATTCTATTATTATTAAGCACAGTCCAGATACAAGTCAAGCAAAAGCATGGATTTATTCTAATAATGGAACAATGAAAGCAGAAGGAAAAGGCTCTATAGTTTATGGAGCTGCTTATAGATATTTAGGAAGTGGAAGAGCTGCTTTTATAAATGATGGAACTATTGAAGTTAGTGGGGAAGAGGCAATAGGAGTTATTTTACCAAGAAAAACAGATAATAGTGAGTTAGCGAATGGGCATTTAGTATGGCTTAAAAAACCAATTTTCTTAAAAGGTAAAAAGTCAATGGGATTTGTAGCTCAAAATACTAATATCTCTAATGAAAAGAATTTAGTTAAATTTAATATAGATGCAGAAAAAGCAATTGGAATTCTTCAAGATGTAGAAGGTGCTGGAACAGCTAAAACAGCTGGGAAAATAGTGATTGAAGGAAATTCTTCAGGAAGTATGGGAATCTATGCACAACAAGGAACTTTGGATTTAATAAAGCCTCATGCTGAATCAGGAGAAACAGAAAGTAGTATAGAATTAAAAAATGGAAGCGATAATATAGGGATTTTTGCAAAAGGAGCAAGTACTGTTAATTTTCAAGGAACTACAAAAATAACAGGTGGAAAAGGACAAAAAGTTGCTTTGGCAACTGAAGGAAGTACCATTAATTTAAAAGAAGAAGTAACAGCTGGAGATAAGGCTACAAATAATTTTGTAAAAGATGCAGTTCCTTTATATGCAACAGGAACGAATTCAACTATAAATATAGAAAAAACAGATCTACTTAAATTTTATCTAAGTGCAAATTCAACAGCAGCATATGCGAAAGATAAAGGTAAAATAAATATGAATAGAACAACTTTACCAAGTGAACCTACTATTCATATAAAAGGGGAAAATGGTAAAGGAATAGGTTTATTTGCAAAAGATGGCGGGGTCATTAATGCACAAAAACATTATATAAAAGTTGAAGATGGAAGTGTGGGATTATCTTCTATCGGAGAAAAGGGTACAGATAAATCTAATATCGACTTTTCTGGTGGTAAGTTAGAATACACAGGAAAAGGGTATGCAGTATATTCAGATGGAACAGGAACAGTAGATTTATCTAATGCTGAATTAAACTTACATGGAAGTTCAACAGCTTTTGATGTTGATTTGGGAGCAGCAACTTTACCAACAAAATTAAATTCAGGAACAAAGATAAAAGTACACTCTGATGATGTTATTGCATTTAATTTAAAAAGAGCAACAGGATTAACAACAGTTGGTGGAATAGAAACAAGTATAAAAAGTAAAATAGAAACTAAATTGGGCTTAGGATCAGGTTCTTTAAATAATTTATTTACTGGAAGTACATCAAATAAATATAAAGTGGCAGCAGTAGATGGTGGAGAAATAACTGTTGGAAATCTTGATAAATCTGGAACAGCAGCTGATACAGCCGGAGCTAAAAAAGATGGATATGAATATTTCAATAGATTTTTAGCTCAAAGATTAAAAGCTACTGCAAATGGAAGTACAATAAAAGCTGTTTTAGACAGTGCTTTTGCAAATGCTAATTTTAATGGTCAAGTTGTAGGCTTTGAAATGAATTCAAGTAAAAATGCAACTAATGTAGACGAAACAGCTATTAATTTAGTTAATTCAAAGATAATGGCAGATAGAACAGATGCAGGAGCAGGTGCAATAGGAGCATTTATTAACTATGGTTTAGTAAATATAGATGCAACATCAAAAATAGAAGTTGAAAAAGAAAACAATGTAGTTAATAAGCAAGCTGTAGGAGTATATGCAGTAAATGGTTCTAAAGTAGATAATAAAGGAACTATTGATGTAGGTGGAGATCAATCAGTAGGTATCTTAGGAATGGCATATAGAGAAGATGCTTCTCATAATCCAATAGTAAAAGAATTTGGTGGAAAATTAGGAGAAGGAACTGTTAATATCACAAATGAAAAAGATATAAAAATGTCAGGTAAGGATGCTATTGGTATCTATGCAATGAATAACAATACCGACACAACAGTAACAAGTCATTTAGTAACAAATAAAGGAACTGTTGAAGTAGGAGATTCAGGTGAAAAGACAGCAGTAGGAATTTATGCTAAAGGAGTAAATGTAAAGCCTGAAGGTGGAAAAATAAAAATAGGTAAAAAGGCAGTAGGAATTTATGCAGAAGATTCTCAAGTTGGAGAAGCAAATAAAGATTTAGGAACTATAGACTTTAATGGAGATGATGGAGTAGGTATTTACTTAAAAGGTAGTGGTTCAAAATTAGTTGGAAACAAAGTTACTTTAACACAATCAAAAGATTCTAAAAATAAAGTAGGAATACTTGCTGATCGTGGAACAAACTCTATAATTAAGACAGAAGTAGCAGTAGGAGCTCTCAATAATGTAATAGCATATTACTCAAAAGGAAATCATGAATTCAATGTTCAATCAAATGTAACATTGAATGAGAATAGTATTGGTATTTCAGGAGAAGGTGATTTACTATATGGTGATGGAACAAATACATATACTATGAAATTAGGTAAAAGTTCTACTGGATTATTTGGTACAAAAAAGATAGGTTTAAAAGATAAAACAAATATTGAATTAAATGGAGAAAATTCTGTTGGAGCTTATGCTAGTGGAGCAGATGGAGAAATTACTTCTGAAGGAACTATAAAGTTCTTAAAAGAAAAAACTATAGGTCTATATGGAGCAGATGGTGCAACTATTAAGGATAAAACTTCAATGGATTTTAGCAATGTAAATGCTAAAAATAATATAGGAGTGTATTTGGCAGGTGCTAATTGGGAAAGAGATACAGCACTTACATTTAGTTCTGCTCATGAAAAAGGGAATATCTATTTATTTGCTCAAGGTGGTAGTGAAGGAGCAACAGATAAAGGAAATAAAATAACTTTAAAAAATATATTTAATGTTAGTCCTTCAAATGATCCTACTGGAAATGAAAAAACAATAGGAATGTACTTAGATACAGCCGTAAAAGGTAAATCAACTTATGTAGATAACACAGTAGATATGAGTAATGGCAATGCAAAAGTTTCTGTAACAAAAAAAGCTATTGGAATTTATGCAAAAAATGCAGATAATAGTAAAAATAATATAATAAATACATTAAAAGTTCTTTCTGATGGTCAAGGCACTGTTGGAGTATTTACTGATGGTAACTTAAAACTTAGTGGAACTGGTGGATTAATTGAAGCTCAAAATGCTGGAATAGGACTTTACGGAAATAAAGGGACAGTTACTGTTGAGGGAACACATAAAGTTGAAGTTACTAATGCTGGAACAGGTATGTATTTAACTAAAGGTAGTCATTTAAGTGGAGGAAAATTAGAACTTGAAAATAAAACAGCAGGAACATCAGCAGCTGGAATATATTATGAAGGTACAGGTAATGAAGTTGACCATAATACTGACATAGAAGTAACAACTGGAGAAAATTTACTTGCTTTATATGCTAATGGCTTAAAATTAAATAACAATAAAGAAATTCTTATAAAAAAAGGAAAAAATAATGTTGCTGCATATATAACAGGAAATTCTACATTTAGAAATAAAGGAAAAATACAATTAGGACATCCTACACAAAATGATTTTGAAAGTGGTATTGGAGTATATGTAGTAGATGGTGAAGCAATAAATGAATCAGGAAAAACAATAGATATTTACGACTTTGAAAATACAGCATCAGGAGGTTCTCTATCAGTAGGAATGCTTGCAAATGCAGCCAGTGGCAAAACAGCAAAAGTTACTAATAAAGGAACTATTAATGCCAATGGTGAAGTTATTGGAATGGTTGTAGAAGATAATTCAGAAGGTCTTAATGATACTGGTGCAGAAATAGTTGCAAAAGATAAAGAAGCTATTAATGCAAAAGCAATAGGAGCATATGTAAAAGGAGCTAATGCTAAATTTGAAAATAAAGGAAAAATTTCTGCTGAAAATATAGCTCTTGCACTTCAAGGAACAAAAGAAGGTAATATTAAAAATACAGGTACTCTTAATTTAACAAAGACAGGGGCAGTTGGAGTGTATGCAAAAGATTCTGTTGTAGATTTTAATATTGCACCAACAGTAGCAGGGGCAGATAAAACAGTTGCCTTATATGCATCAGGAACTACTAAAATTAAAAGTCAAATAACATCAGCTAGTGGAAAAGCTCATATAGGAGTATATGCAGAAGATAATGCTGAATTTCTATCAGGTTCAAAAGTAACAGTTGGTAATGGTGATGGAAAAGATTATGGAATAGGTGTTTATACAAAAGCAGGATATAATAAAACTGTAAATACTGATATCAAATTAACAGGAGAAAAAACTATAGGTTTCTATCTTGGAGCAACAGGAGGTAGTGGTTCAACAGTAACTCATAATGGAACTATTGATGTTGGAAGTGGAATAGGAGCTTATATTCCTGAACATTCAAAATTTGTTGCTCAAAATACTACTTTTAATGTAGGAGATAAAGGAACAGCAGTTTACCTAAAAGGTGGAGAAGTAGATTTAGGAAAAACTGGTACTGCAAATATTAATTTTAATGGAACAAATGGAAGAGCAATATATCAAGATGGAGGAACTATAACAACTGGAACAGGGTTGCATATAACTGGTTCAGGAAGTTTCTTAACACTTAAAAATGCTAATTCTAGTATTAATTCTCTTGTAGAAGTAGGAGCAAATGGAATAGGTATAAATGGTATTTATGATATGCCAGGTAAAGACTATACACTTACTTTGGAAAGTCCAAATGGTCATATTAAACTAGGTGGAGATAAAGCAACAGGAATAGCAGCAGTTGTTAAAAGTGGTGTTGGTCCAAATAAAGTAAATATAATAAATAAAGGAGTTATTGAAACTACTTCTGGTGAAAAAACTACTGGAATCTATGGAAAAGGTGCAAATATAGAAAATGCAACTGGAGCAAAAATAAATATAGGAGCTAAAGGAGTTGGAATTTATACAACTAATGATAGTAGCCTTGAAAATACTACTCTAAATAATGCTGGTGAAATTAATTTAGAAGGTGATGAAGCAGTAGGAATAGTAGCAGTTAAAGCAAAGACTAACCAAGATTTTGTTGTAGGAAAAATCACTGGAACAAAAAATAAATTAGTTGGAGCATATTTTAAAGAAAGTCTTGCAGCTACAAAAGTTAAAGATTTTGATATTTCTTTAGGAGATAATGCAAAAGGATTAGTCTTTGATGGAGGAAGTGATTTTACAGTAACATCATCATCAACTAATAAAGTAAAAATAGGAGACACAACAGGAAGTAGTCGTGGAATAGGAATAGCAGCTCTTGGAGTAAATGGAACTGTTTCTAAAACAGATGTTGTAGTTGGTAAAAACTCTTTGGGACTATATGTAAAAGATAAAAAATTAACATTTGACTTAGCTAGTGGAAAATTAGAATCATCAGATGCAAACAGAAGCTCTATTCTAGCTTATGCTGATGGAAATAACTCAGAAGTTGCTCTAAATGGTGGAGGAACTTTAAAAGTAGGAGCAAATGGTATTGCATTAGGAACTAAGGGTGGAAAAATTACTGCTAATACTGCAACTACTGTTGAAGTAGACGGAGTAAAAGGACTAGGAGCATATGTAGAAAATGGTGGAAGCATAGATAGTAATTTTGATATTAAAGTTAAGAGTGCTGAAGGTATTGGAATGTATGCAAAAGGTGGAGCAATAAATTCAGTTGCAAAAGTATCTGAAATTAAGGGAAATAAATCAATAGGATATGTTTTTGAAAATGTAACAAATGCTGTTAATATAACAAATTCAGTTCAATTAACTGATGCTAGTGCAACTGAACAAGTTGGTGTTGTAGCACAAGGAACAGGAAATGGATTAACAGTAGCAGGAATATCTGTTGTTGGAAGTGAAAATACAGGAGTATATAGCTCAACAGGTAAAGCAGTTACAAATAATGGAACACTTGATGTTGGAGATTCAACAGGAAAATCTTCTATTGGTATTTATTCAAAAGGTGGAGCAGTAACAAGTAATGGTAATGCTACAATAGGAAAGAATTCAGTTGGTATCTATGGAAAAGATGCAGGTGTTGAATTATCAGGAGATATGACTATTGCTGAAAAAGGTATTGGACTATATGTAGATAATGCCGATGCAACAAAAGGAGATACAAAAGTAACTGGTAAACTTGCAGTTGGAAATAACGGAGCAATAGGAATACAAGCAACTAATTCTAAAATTGAATTAGGAGGAGATTTAACAGTAGGAGATAATGACAGTAAAGGTATATTCTCAAAAGATGCTGGAGATGTAACAACTAATGGGAATATAACAGTAGGAAAGGACTCTGTTGGTATCTATAAAGAAGGTACTGGAAAAGTAGAAACAGCAGCTGGAAAAACTTTAACAGTTGCTGAAAAAGGATATGGAATATATTCAAAAGGTGCAGAAGTAATTAATAAGATGAATGTTACAGTTGCTGAAGATGCAATTGGTGCTTATGTAGAAGGTAATGACTTGACTTCAACAGGAACAGTTACAGTAGGAGATAAAGGAGTAGGTTTACTTGTAAAAGGAAATGGAAAGACTTTAACATCAACAGGAAATATTACAGTAGGTTCTAATAATTCAGTAGGACTTTATGCAGGAGATGATGCAAATATTTCTCAATCTGGAGATATCACAGTAGCTGATAACAATGGAATAGGAGTTTATTCTAAAGGTAGTGGAAATGTAACAACTTCTGGAAATATTACAGTTGGTAAAGATTCAATAGGAGTTTACAAAGATGGTAAAGGAACTATGAATATAGGTGTAGCTTCTCAAACAATGACTATTGGAGATAAAGGATATGGAATTTACTATAAAGGAAACTCAGTTGCTGATAGTATAATCAACAGTAATATGAATATGACTTTAGGAAAAGAAGCTGTAGGTATTTATGGTAAAAATACAAAAATTGATCATACAGGAAATATTACAGTAGGAGAAACAACTATAGGTTCTGATGGATATTCTAATCCAGATTCAAATAAAAACTCTATTGGAATATTTGGAGATAATTCAAATATTAACTTTAAAGGAACTATGACAGTTGATAAACCATTATCAGTAGGACTTTATGCAGCAAATGGTGGAAGTATAACAGTAAAAACTGGTTCAACAATAAATGTTAAAAATGGTGGAATTGGTATAATGACAGGTACAAAAGTTGATACTATCACTTTAGAAAGTGGCTCAACTCTTAATGTTGATGGAAAAGCAACAGGAGCAGGAGCAACACCAAAGAATGTTTCATTTGGTATCACAGCATATAGTGGAGCAATTAACAACCAAGGTACAATTAATGTAACAAATGGAGCAACAGGAATATATTTAGCTGGTACAGCTTCATTAGTAAACCAAGGTACAATAACTGTTGATGCTACTTCAAAACCTCAAGATAAACCAGGTACAAATTCAAGTGCTGAACTTGGAGGAATAAAAGTAACTGATAAAGGTGTAGTTACAATAAATGGTAAGGTAATAAATGGAGGAACAATAAAAATTAAAAATGGTAAATTAGATATGGATGGAATGGCTATAGATATTAGTACAGGAAAAGTAATAGTTGATGCTAAGTCTATTTCAGGAGTTGCTGAAGTACTACCTAATTTCTCACAAGGAAATTCAGTACAAAAAGTTACTGTAAAAGATGTATTTAAAACTAAAGATGAAGGAATAGGAGCATTTTCAGGAGATGTTAAATCTAAGTCTGTATCTTGGATAGCTAAAATATCTAAAGATCCTAATGATACAACAACAACTACAAAAGATATAACTATGGTAAGAATTCCTTATAATAGTTTAGTATCTGGTGAAAAATATAAGAACTTAGCTAGTGGACTAGAAGATGTTAGATCAAAGATAGCAGCTACTTCATCATCACCAATATTTAAGTCTTTAGATAATATAAGTTCACATGGAGATTTTGCAAAAGCTATTGCAAATATTCGTGGAGATATATATTCTAATATTCAAGAAAGAATGAAGACAGTTGAAAGTGCTTTTGATAGATCTTATGATGAACTTCTATCTTCATATAATAAAACTAGAAATGTAAATAAATTTAGTGTTATTTATACAGGTGGAGAACATAAAGATAATACATTAGGAGTTTCAGGATACAAGCATAAGACAGTTGGAATATTATACTTAAATGATAGAGAAGGATTTACATATGGTGGAAAATATGGTTGGTCAGCTGGTATTGTAGGAAGTAATTTTGAATTTAAAGGAGATACTAATAAAGGTTCTAAAGAAAGAGTAATATCAGGAAAATTAGGATTACATTATCAAACTCCATTAAATAAAAAAGATGACAATGCTGGATTAAAATGGTTAACAAGAGGAGAATTAACAGTAAACACTCATAGAACTAAGAGAAATAGCCAAGTAGGAAGAGATGCTTATCAAAATAAGGCAAGTTTCTATTCAACAGAATTATCTTGGAAAAATACACTTTCTTATGACTATGATATAAATACAAATTGGACAGTAAAACCATATGCTGGAATTGACATGTCTTATGGTCATATCTTTAAAATAAAAGAAAAGAATGAAGGTTTACCATTAGAAGTAAAAGGTAAAGATTACTTTGTAATAACTCCAAATGTTGGTGTTGAAACAAAATATGTATTACCATTAGGAGCAATACATCAATTATTTACAAAAGTGGATACAGAATTTAGTTATGATGTAACAAAACTATATCATGGTGTAAATCAAGCTAAGATGAAAAATGCTTCAACTGGATATTATGATTTATCTAAACCAGAAAGAAGAAGAGCAAGAGTAGCAGTAGGAGCAGAATTAGGTTTTGAAAAAGAAAATACATATGGAATAACATTTAGAACAGAATATCAAGGTTATAAGAAGAGTCAATTGAATTATGGAGTAAGATTAAATTATAAGTTCTAAAGAATAGCTTTAAATACCCCTTTATGTTTAAAGAATACTAGATGCAGAAATGTGTCTAGTATTCCACTTAATTTTATGAATTATGCCAGAACACTCGCGACTCTAGCACTTGTAGGGTGTTAGTCGTGAGAGGTTCAGAAAACAATGAATAAATTTTATTGACAAAATACTAAAATATGGTTTATAATATAAAAGTTGAGTTAATTATTGAACATATTTTTATAAATTTTATCACTAACCCTAGTGTATATAGATTATTATTTCCCAGAAAGAAGGTAGAAACAACCTTCTTTTTGCATTTTATAAAGAAATTTTTCTGAACTTCTAACAATTAAAACTATTTAAAGATTTTGATAAATGTATGAGGGAAGAATTTACACTCGTTTATAAAGAAAAATATATATATATTTTCCAAGATACTT
>ERZ773079.1651-NODE-1651-length-13123-cov-4.631007_pt1 | contig 13123 bp, 14 predicted proteins | sample MGYA00511355_ERZ773079 | MGnify/ENA primary metagenome ERZ773079 (study PRJEB29015, sample SAMEA2737979) | human oral metagenome | biome: human oral; feature: human-associated habitat; material: dental | place: China | collected 2117 ... | reverse complement strand
AAAACACCAGCTGATATTTATCAGGAGAAAGGATGCGAATTATGACTACCACGAAGGTACCTGTATATGTATCCCTGGCTGTTGCTGGCATTATGGCTTTGAGCGCCTGTGGTTCAAATAGCTCTAATAATGCTTCGAATTCTTCCCCATCGTCTTCATCATCAACAACAGCCTCCAAGACAGCTAGCGCCGGTGGATCCGGCACTGTGAATAGTGGCGGTGGAACTTCCGCAAACTCCGGTTCAGGCGCTAACGGCGGCGCAGCAAATTCTGGTGCTGAAGGCGGCACTGGAACGGGCCAAAACTCCGGCACTGGCGCACAGAGCGGCAGTGTAACCGGCGCCGATGCCAACGGCGGAGCACAAGCGAACCAGGGTGCAGAAGCCCAAGGCGGTGCCCAGCAGCAACAGGCCGATCCTGGAGGGGCGAATGCTGCGAATGATGAACACAATGTCACGAAAAACCCCAACGCATTGACCCCTGGCGAATACGTAATTCACCGCGAAGCTTCCTGGGACTACGTTGATACCACGGGTTCTCGGTATCATGTCGACGGCGACGGTGGCTGGACGAGCGTTGGGGAAGACGGTACCAGTACCGTTGCGGCGGATGGTTCTTGGACTAAGAACTATGCCGACGGGCACACGGTAGCCCGGGTAGAGGCTGACGGAACCTACCGGGTTACCTATGACGGTCAGCTTTCCCCTGAGATGCCCAGCAATGCTGTCCCGGTGTCTCCTGGAAAACTCCCCGACCCGAAGGCGGTCCCGGCAGTAAATCCGGTACAGCCCACTAAGCCGGGCATGTAATAACCAGCAGGGACACTTTCGCAAAGTGATTTGCGCGAAACGGGTGCGCATCCTCAATGCCTGAGGATGCGCACCCTATTGTGTGCACAGCGTACACACCCGCTGAAATTTGGGGGCTAACGTCGTCGGGGTTGCGGGTTGGGGTGAACGTCAAAAAATTCTATACCGGTGGAAGCCACCGTCTTGCGAAATATGTGAGACAGTATAAATTTATGATTTTTCAAAATATTAATAATCGTTAGTTGATTCGTTCATAAATAAAATTTAGTTTAGATATATAATGTAAATCAATTTCTTTAATGTGTAATACACGAGTGTAACTATATTTCGTGGTAAAAATATTTGCAAAATCTGGAAAATTCCTGACAATACATGTGAGCTATGCGACGGTTAAAATACCAGCTGATATTTATCAGGAGAAAGGATGCGAATCATGACTACCAAGAAGGCTACCGCATGCGTATCTCTGGCTGTTGCTGGCATCTTAGCTTTGAGTGCATGCGGCTCAAATAGTGCGAATGATTCTTCAAGTTCGTCCTCGGCTTCTTCTTCATCAAGTTCATCTCGTGCTTCTAGTTCCACAGGAAGCTCCAACGCTGTGAATAACGGCGGTGGAACATCTGGAAATTCCGGTTCAGGCGCTAATGGTGGCGCAGGTACGGAACAGAATTCCGGTAATGGTGCAGTGCAGGGTGACGGCGGTACCAGTGCTGGTACCGGCGCTAATGGAGGCGGTGCTCAGGCAGACCAGGGTGCGGGAACTAACGGCGGCGTCGCTGGCGGCGGAGCCCAACAACAGGGCGCCCCCGGAAAGACAGCGAACCAAAATCCCGGTTCTGAAGGGTATGTGCAGGTTGCTGAAGACGGATCCTGGACTGCAACCGAACCCGACGGTGAGATCGTGAGGGTGTATCCCGATGGGTCATGGGACCGGAGCAATCCAGCCACCGGAAACACCGATTGGGTGGGTGCCGATGGGTCCTGGATTACAAATGAAAACGGTCTGCCCAACGGCTCCAATAAGAACTCACAGGTGCAACCTAACGGTACCTACGAGGTCAGGATGAACGGTGAAACGTCTCGTGAGACCCCAAGTGGAACGCCTGAAACCCCCGTGATGCCCAATGGTTCGAATGCGGTAACCCCTAAGGGAGCGGTTCAGCCTGCAAAACGCTGATACCCCTTTGAAAGAAACGGTTAGGCGCGTATCCTCAACCATCGCAGGATGCGCGCCTATCTGCGTCTGTGAGGTGAAGGCTAGCAAGAACCACCCTCAGGAGTACTGTGACCCGCGGAAAATACTGCCCCGTATAGTTCGCGCTTACCTGAAATCTTGAACCTGCCACCGTGCTACAGGTAGCGTGGAGTACAGGTACACGATAAACACCCACCTCAGGAGGCTTTATGCGCGAGCAACACACTATGCCGAAAGATATTGCGGCGGCCCTAAAAAACGCGGGGTTACGCACCGACTATAAGGCTCGACCAGCGTATCAGCGCAACGACTATATTGGTTGGATCAACCGCGCCAAGACACCGGCGATGCGTATCGAGCGCCTCGAACAAATGCTCACCGAGCTGGCACAGGGCGGTATCTATATGGGCAAGGAACATAAGGCCTCACGTAAATAGGTTCAAGATGCACCGCCACGAGCAGTCATGCTGAAAACGCACCCGTAACGCACAATAAAAAGCGGATCCTCGAAACAGAATGTTCGAGGATCCGCTTTTGCAGAATGTGGAAGAAGCTACTTCTTGTGTGTGACGCTCAGATAGATGGAGATAGCGACCATCGCGGCGATAATCGAAAGAATCCAGCGGATCCAGTCGATACCGGCGGTTTCAGCAACACCAAGCAGACCAGCTACCCAGCCTCCGACAAACGCGCCAACAGCGCCCAAGATGATGGTCCAGAGAATAGAAATATTCTGCTGACCCTTCATGAACAGGCGGGCAAGGGCGCCAATAATAGCACCCGCAATAATCATCCCAATAAGCTGACCCATAGATACCTCCTTGCGGTTTGGATGAGTCATATACTGCGCAGAGTTCCATAGACTTTGCACACGAGCGATAATGTGTGGTTATCGCATATGAACCCTCAATTGTACAGTACAAATTACTTGATGGATAAACTATATGTGTATGCGGTTCCAACCCGGACTGTACACTATGCGGAACCTGCGCAGCTATAATCCCAGGAGCAGAAAAGAGCTGCCGGGGGTAAGACGCGCTAAAAGGCAACGGGTTCTGGCTTGTTACCTCACCCAGTTTCGGAATGCGGTTTATTTCCTGCTGCGCTTGAAATAGTGCTCCGATGGGTAAAATGCTGGCTCCTGCTTGTGCAGGAAGAATAATCTGATGACGCTTGAAATACGCAGGGTTAGTCTATCCGGTAGTGGAGCATACGGAAGGATTCCTTCAGGAATGGTAAACGCCGCGTTATCATGGCAGACAGTGCCCCGCTCTTCTTCCACGCCGGAAAGTCTGTCATCAGCCGTTTAGCGCTCACCAAGCGCAGGTTATGAGCCCAACGCTCGGGTTCATGATCGTCGTCGCATCCAAAAACGAATCGCGCGCGGGAGTGCTTAAGCGCTTCGTGCTGATCGGAATGCGTAACCATCCACGAGTTTATGACGTCGAACGCGATCTCACTGCCGTGAAAACGCTGCGCAAGATCGCGGAACAGAGCGCGTACCGTGTAACGGTCAAAGTACATCAGCATGCCTTCAATCACGAACAGAAATTGGGCATTCGGCTGCAGATCGTTCAGCTCGTCCATCCAACCCGCGTCGAAGGCTGAGGTTCCCAGGAAAACTTCACTGCCTTGCGGGGGCAGCAACTTTATACGCAAAGTCATCACATCGGGTAAATCTAGGCTGTAAAACGGCACGTTCTGCGCGATTTCGCCGATGCGTTCCCGGCGGCTGTCTAGACCGCATCCAACATTAACGATTACCGGGTTAGGTTGGCGCTTAATGAAATCGGCCGCGAGCCGGTCAAAGTAATCTGAGCGAATCGCGGTGCCGACAACGGTGTGAATAACGTTATCAAATTTAGAGAAATTGTAGTCTAACTGCGAAACGACTCGTCCAGCTGCCTCATCTTTGATGATTGGGTCGGGCTGTTGCGAGGCGAGGTGCTTCATGTACAGGGGAATAAGTAAGGTCTCGCTGATGGCATCTTCGATTTTCAGCATAGGAAAAAGGTCCCTTTCAGCTTTGACGAGGAGGTTAGCTTATCCTTAGTATACCGCGCGAGAACCTTTATTTTTAGGGTCTTGTCCGAAGGTTTTTATGCGGCGGCGCAAGATTGAGGAGTGCTACCGCAGGCGAGAGGCGGCTCTAAACATGTAAAGAAGAACCGTGTGAGGCAAATGCTGGTGCATATTCAGGCTCTTATTCTGGCGTTACAACCACAACATGACAAAGCGGGAGCATTTTCTTCATTCGGGAGCACTTTAACTGCTCCCGAATGAAGAAAATGCTCCCGAATTGAGCGTTACCGCAAGAGAAGAACTCTTCCATTACCTAAACAAATCCCACACGCTGAAGGTCGTGCGGCGGTAGATAGCTCCTTTTGCGGCTCGTTTCGGGTTTTTCACAAACCCCATACCGCGCTTACCATAACCAGGAATCACAGCTCTTTTTACGGCGCGTTTTGCCCGGCCGGTGGTGCGGGCCTTAATCATTCGTTTCACACTGGGTTTACGCATACCAATTCTCATACCTTTAGCCTACTCCCAGCGTCGCAAACATGCGTGCCGCATCGTCACGGGACCGCATAAAGGCGAGGCTTTGAGTGCACAGCCACCTCTTTGTAGCCATACGCCAAAACCTCGCCCGTATGAATAACCCAAGAGAGTTACATAACCACTACGAGTTTGCCACGTGTATGTTTCTCGGCTACACGATCTTGCGCGGCGCCAAGCTCCTCAAGCGAGTATTTCTTCTCAATGACTGGGCGCAGCTGACCACGCTCGACGGCATTGGTAATCCACCTCATGGCCTCGGACGATGCCTTGGTCGCCAGCAGGAAACCCACGCGACGGTTCGTGAACAGCGAAGTCAGCACCGCTGGAAGACCGTCGGGCGAGACCGTCATCATGCGCCCGCCCGGCTTCAAGTAGTTGCGGTAAAATGCGGTCACAACGCCGCCGCAGTCCAGGATCGCATCGAATTTCTCAACCTTTTCGGGGTCTGGCAGAGCCTCGTGGTCGTATGCCTCAATCGAACCTAGCTCGCGGCACAGAGCTATATTTTCTTCGGCAGAAACAGTCGCCACCTGAGCCCCCAAAATCTGCCCGATCTGCAGTGCAGCATGCCCCACACCGCCGCTAGCACCCACCACCAGCAGACGCTGACCGGCCTGGAGTTTCAGGTTCTTGCGGAGCACTTGCAGTGCGGCAAGGCTTACGAGCGGCAATGCAGCCGCATCAATCTGGTTCTGGATGCGCGGCGCATGGTGAATCCGGTTCTCACGGAATAGCACGTATTCGGCCGCCGTGCCGGTGGGTGCCATAGAAATGGAGCCGTTGAACCCCCACACAATATCGCCAACTTTGTAGTCCATCACGCCGGTGCCCACGCTGACAACCTCGCCGAGCGCATCCACACCGGTACCTTTGGGGAAGCGTTTACCCGTAAAAAGCCGCATTTCGCCTTCGCGCACGATCACGTCAATGCGATTCACGCTGAAGGCCTGCACGCGTACCAACACCTGGCCGGGGCGGGGAGATGGCACGGGAACCTCGTTGATCGTGAGCAGATCAGACCCGCCAAATTTGTCGTATTGTACGGCGCGCATTGTGGTTGGTAGCGACATATTTATCTCTTTCTTATCGGTCATTGCGGAAGCATCGGTGTAGGATGCACGGCATTCGACATGAGAACCGCAGCTGTGTAATGGGCGACGGCACCCAAAATAATGCCTCTGTGTTTAACTCTAACCTGTATGCGTGCCAAACCGTGATAAATGACGGTTTTACGACGGGCACCCGGGTATATTTCCAGGCGTACAAACCTGCTGGGCACATTCCTGAGTGCATAATAAAAACCCTTGATGTGAATAAAACGTTGAAGAATCGTGCTTGATTCACATAAAGACCCTTCTTAGCATGGGTGCTATGACGACTACATCTGTGTACTGTCTTTTCTTCGACGGTTATGAGACTCTCGACGCTATGGGACCCATCGAATTTTTGCACCGTGTGCCTGATGTGTGTATGCGGTATATCTCGGTGGCGGGCGCATCCGAGAGCGGTAGTTCACTGGTACGTTCCGCCCAGGGCTTTACCCTCAAGACGGAAATTGTTGAAAGTCTTCCTCCGGGGAGCATTCTTCTGATTCCAGGAGGTATAGGTACGCGCTCTCTCGTCATGAACGACCTATTCCTGCAAAACCTTGCGAAATTGGTACAGCAAAGCCAAACCTGCCTGACAGTCTGCACCGGAGCGGCACTTCTTGCCGCCACAGGTGTTCTTGACGGGAAGCCTGCTACTACTAACAAACGTGCCTTCGAGTGGGTGCGTGGGACGCGCCCACAGGTGAGGTGGCGGCAGAAGGCGCGTTGGGTGAGCACAGAGAAGTTTTATACATCCTCGGGAGTTTCGGCGGGTATGGACATGACTCTAGGTTTTATCGCCGACCGGTGGGGTTTGGAAACGGCTCAAGAGATCGCGTCCCGCTGCGAATATCTATGGCAAAATGACCCGGAGACTGACCCATTTGCACATTCTGCCGAGTTCGAATCAGCGTAGCTTCCTCCCAGCGCATAAAAAGACCCTTTATACGAATAAAGCGTTAGAAAATCCGCTTGATTCGTATAAAGAGCCTTTTTTACAACACTAGGGAGAGGGGAGGGGAGAACAGGGCAGCAAGCCTAGTGCGTCGTAACACCACCATCCACGCTCAATACCGCGCCGGTCACCCATGCGGCCGCATCCGATGCCAAAAACGCGGCGGCACGCCCAATATCATCAACATTCCCGATGCGCCCCAACGGAATCAACGCCGAGGCATTTTGCTTCATGTGCTCCTGCGCTTCAGGCGGCATCGCAGAAACATTGCGCAGCAATTGTGGAGTTTCGACCATTCCCGGCGCAATCGCATTAACGCGCACCCCGGCGGAACCCGCCTCAAACGCTAATGACTGTGTGAAAAGATTTAATGCGCCCTTTGTCATGGAATAGACCGTCGAAGGGCGCCCGGGAAGCATTCGTTTCGAAAAATATGACGAAATGTTAACAATATTGCCAGAATTTTTAGCGAGTTCAGGCAATAACTTTTGTGCCAAGAAATACGGGGCTTTGACGTTGAGATTAAAATGCTCGTCGAAAGCGTTCTCGTCGGTTTGTTCAAAGGGAATAAACCGTGCAATACCGGCATTATTGACCAGCACATCAATACTTCCCAAAATATCAAGGGCGTGCTCGGCGGCACGGTGTACTTCAGAAATATCCGTTAAATCTGCTGCGAAGGTGTGCACGGTCACGGGGTATTCGCTCAAGCGCGCGCTGGCTTCTGCAAGTTTTGTGGGGGTGCGAGCAATGAGGAATAGGTTAGCACCTTGGCGGGCAAATTCTTCGGCAATACCGTAGCCGATACCGTCGCTGCCGCCGGTAATAACGGCATTCTTGCCGGAAAGAGCAGAATTGGTATTCATGATGATCTCCTTGGGGGAGGGAATGAGTGATAAAGAGTAATTCCCGCTTAAAACCTGCTATCTCAGGCGAGAGCAGCGAATGTGCTGCGGGTATTTAGGAATTTGCTGAAGTTGAATGAAAGCGGCTAGAGAGCTTTACTCGCCTTTTATAAAGGCCATAAAGGCGGCGCCGTCAAGATAAATGCTGGAGGCAACAATTTTGCCGTCTCGCACTGTGAGAAATTCCGGAACCTCGAAAATCTGGGTGGCTCCTGCGGGGGACTTTGCGGTGTAGCGCGCAATAACCGCCGCTTTGTCACCTTCAACCACAAGATGTGCAAGCTCAACATTAGTGGTGGAATTAAAAAAATTTCCGGCACCCTGCAGATAATCTTGTTTGCCAAGATTTTGTTCTGCACTGTTGAATCCGTAGGCTAATTTATCGGAAATGTAGTCTTGCCAATTTTCGGCGTGAATTGCCGAATAGTAATTCAGGACGGTCTGCTTAGTAGTCATTTGACCCTCTCGCGAATAGAATATATGACATGCGGGTATAACCCACGCATTTAACTGTAACAGACATGTTCTATTTATTAGGGTAATAACTACGTGATTGATTCATCTAAGCCATTGCGAGCTGATGCGCGGCGCACGGTCAATATCGTGCTTCACGCCGCCGAACAAGTATTGCGCCGAGACCCAACCGCCTCGCTGGAGCAGGTGGCTACGGTTGCAGGAGTCACTCGAACAACTATTCATCGCAGATTCGCCAGCCGCGAGGTTCTTCTCGCGGAGCTGAGTAATATTGCCGTTAGAGAATTTTATGAAGCATTTGAGTCAGCAAGTCCCGAGACCGCTCCCGTCATGGTGGCGCTGCATCGCCTGACTGTTAACGTGATGCGGGTGAAGGCGATCTGGTTGTATGCGATGGCGCATCTGAGCGATGACGATCCCGCCGTGATTACAAAACAACGCACTCTTTTAGGGCGTTTGGGTAAGGTTTTTGAGCGTGCACAGCGTGAGGGCTATATCGCTGCAGATGTAGACCTTATCTGGGCGCAGCGTATGTTCCGTGCCATGACTGACGAGGCGGTAGCTGGTATCACCGGCACCGGTATGGGAGCTAAAGCCCCGCCAATGCCGACCGGGCCGGATGATTTAGCCAGACTGGAGGCGGTTGTAGACGATGCCGAGCTAGACCGCCTGACCACTTTGATTATGCACACTTTGTTCACTGGAATTGGAACTCACGAACCCTCTATATGACATGCAATCAGCGAGATGGATACAAGACCTTATTCGGTAGAAAGTATCTAACCTAGCTCGTGAAATATTGCATTATTGCCCGCCTTGGGTCATAAGAGCGAAGGATAAAAATACGCAGAGTTTAGCCGCGTTTCGGTAGTCCACCAGGCAGATACCCACTGGGAAAAAAGTTGGTGAGAAACGACATATACGCCTCAACAAAAGGTATGAATCACCCCGCAATACCGCGGGGAGCCGGTAGACGCTATTGTGCACCAGAACGGTTTTACCCAACCAACGTGAGAATAGAGGCTGTATCTCGCGGCACTCAATGCCCCACGACGTGGGCGGCGTGCGGTATGTTTTTGTGGGCCTCCACCTTGTCACGCTCATGGTGTGCTTCGAGTAGAAACACTCGATGTAATCGAACATCAGGGGAGAACCGGGGAACCTGTTTGCCAGTGTGCGTACAAAATTCGGTGAGCTACGTCAAAATATCTAATGGATAAGGTGCGCTCATAATAATTCTGATACGTCCCTGTAATTCAAGATACGCTCCGCCTGTATCAAAAACGAGAGGCGGAGCTATATTTTTCTGTAAAAACTTAATGGAGAAATTTTTTATAAAACCTTGGCTAAATAACTTCGAATATTTCTATATCAACGTAAAAAATTCGTTCTCAGAATAATTATTGTGATGATTCTTCGATATCTCTTGTATCTCGGTCCTGAATTATGTTTAGGGTTGAATTGTTCATGTCACCGATGAATGGAGTTTATGATGGCTTTTCGCTATTCTCGTCCGGCTATGACCGGTGCTGCTATTTTCACCCTTGCGGGTGTGACGGTTCTTCCGCTTGCGCAGGCAAACGCAGCGCCTGCAAGCCCTCAGGATGAGGCACGTTCTGGAGCCACACAGGGCCAGCCAAACTCTGCAGCGCAGAACGGTCAGGATCAGGGTCGGCAGCAGGGCGCCAATGCTGATGCTCAGGGTCAGCAGGGTGCTAACGCCAGTGACCAGAGCCAGAATGGTGCAACACAGGGCGGTGCGGCACAGGATCCTTCGCAAGCTGCATCCGGCGGTGAACAGCAGCAGGGTCAGCCTAGCGCATCTCAGGATCAGCAGGGTACTAATGCCAGCGGTCAGAGCCAGCAGCAGAGTGCTAACGGTCAGGGTCAGCAGGCTCCTCAGAGTCGGGGTGCAAGCTCTGCATCTCAGAATGGTCAGGGCCAGCAGCAGGGCCAGCCTAGTGCATCTCAGGATCAGCAGCAGAGTGCTAACGCCGGCGGTCAGGATCAGCAGCAGGGTGCCAATGCTAATGGTCAGGGTCAGCAGGCTCAGGGTGCATCCGCATCCCAGAGCAGCTCAAACTCGAAGTCTGCGTCACAGAATAATCAGAGCCGTCAGAGCCAGCCCTCCGCACCCGCGAATCAGAACTCCGGTTTTATTGCGATTACCTCTGTCGATGGATTCATTGACCCGCAGAATACTGATAACGTTCTGTCTGTAGAGACTACGGGGATCGATAATACCCACCGTGTACAGTACGAGCCGCGTGTTCAGGAACTTGATGAGTTCGGGAACATCGTTAATGATGACGTTAGCAACGGCGGAGGGTCTAGTCTTGGTTCGGACGGGAGCTTCGGGATGTACGTGAGTGTTGATGGCACTAAGATTAACCCGAACCACCAGTACCGGGTCTACATTGATGTATTCGATCAGGATACCTTAACGGCGAGTTACGCGTACTACCCCGTCGTGGTTTGGAACCGTACCTATATTCCGGTTGTTCCTCTGTCGGCAGCACGGTAATTAATACGCCGTATTATCTTTTGCATTTTGTTTAGTGTATTAGATTTCTGAAAATAAAATATATTTTCGGCTCAAGGGTCTTCGGGAGCATGTTTTAGTGATATGCATGCTGTTGAAGACCCTTTGAGTCGTGTTGACACATTAGTTTATGTATATATTTTCCATCGAAACATTCATGTTGTCATAAAAATAAATATCAAGAAATAATGCTAAAAATGCTAGACCTAAACTCAACCATGTATTACATTTAACAGTATTCCACTAACCGATGAATGGAGTACAAAATGTCCAATACCCGTTTTATCCTGACCGGAGTGGGTGCGCTTGCCCTCCTAGGTGCATCCGTGGTGCCGTCCGTTCCTTCCTTTGCCGCTGAAGGGAACGCTGGTGCGCAGACTCAGCAGGCTATCTCTACGCTTCCGGGTGGCCAAAATACTGGCACTAATAACACCAATGGGAACAACACAAATATTAATACAGGGGCTAAAGTAACTTCCGTTGAGGGCGGCCCGCTGAACCCTCTGACAGGGCAGAACAACCTTACGATTACTGGTGAGGGGATTGACCTCAACAAGTCTTTTGACGGTTTAGGTGCAGAGGTCTACGAGGTTGATGCAGACGGCGACTTCACTGGCGAGAACTTAGTTCAAGACGGCGGAGGCCTTGTTGTGACGGAAGACGGTCATTTCCGTGGCACTGCCAAGGTTAAAGGCGATTTCGATCCCCAGAAACACTATGTTCTCTACATTATGAGCTACCCCGGGCACGGTAACCGCACAATAGAGGCTAAACAAGATCTGCCTGTACAGCAGGTTGACAGCAAGGACCTGCAGTCTTCCGTAACCCTGACCACCAACTCCTCGAAGACAGATAAGCTCAGCAGCCACCTGAACACCAATGTCTTGACCCTGACCGGAACCCATTTTGATGACGTGAAACAGGTCAAGATAAAAGTTGAGGGGCTGGATGAGAACGGTCAGGTTAACGAAACTCTTGCCACCAAAGACGTCTCGGCAGAGGTGAAGAACGGTAACTTTACTACTCAGATTCAGATTTCTGGATCCAAGATTCAGGAAGGCAAGCACTATCGGGTGCTTATTGAATCCAGCAGCGACGACTGGGTAAGGGCTGTGACTAAGGATTTTTATGGCGATACGGATGATGAGGTTGTAGGCATCATTAACGGTGCACCCCTTAGCCGCAGTGCCGCCGAGAATCACCTGAAGGTTGCTGGCGGCGGGTTTAACCCTGCAGCAGCGGCTCAGAACGGCTCCAAGGTTCGGTTGATTTTCACCGAATACAATGTTGAGCTTGATGATCCCAGCAGCGATGAGATCGTGAATACGACTGTTACCCCGAAACCGAACGGCGACTTCGAGGGCGACCTGACTATTCCCGGTAATAAGCTGCAGGCAGGAAAGAAATACGTGGTACGCGCATACCTTGAATACGCGGATGGCGGAGTCGCAAGCGACATTACCCTCAAGACCCTGGTTCCGACCACGAACTAGGCTTTATTAAGAGAAAATCTCTGTGCTGACACCCCTAGAAGAAGATAAGGTGCTACATAAACCTAAAATTTCCTTCTAGGGGTGTTGCATGGGTAAATCGACCGGTACGATTTGATAAATCCACACTATAGATGCCTTCGCCAGGAGATAGATGATGCGCGCCTTCCTCTGTTCTTACTTCGCCGGTGTAGAACCCGCCTTCAAAAATTTCTTGCGCGGCAACCCTTCACAACAGCATGTGGTATTTATCCCTACCGCCAGCACGGTTGAAAACACAACTTTCTACGTTCAGGATGCCCTGAACGTTTTCAAAAATTTAGGGCTAACCCCCGATATTCTCGACATTGCAGAAGTTGATTCAGAAACCGCGAAGTTGCGCATCGAACAAGCTGAAGTTCTCTATATTTCGGGCGGTAATACCTTCTACTTGCTGCAGCAGCTCAAAGCCAAAGACCTCATCAATTTCATCGCAGAGAAGGTGCGCCACGGCATGATGTACGTGGGGGAGTCGGCTGGAGCTATGGTCGCTTCGCCTGATATTGAGTATGCACGAATTATGGACGACTCTGACGCTGCTCTGGGAATGTTCAATTTTAAGGCGTTGGGAATTGTCGATTTCTACCCGGCGGTGCACGAGGAAGAAGAACCTTTCGTTCAGGCGGTACGCCGTATGAAAAGCGAATATTCGGATAAGCTAGATCTTGTGCCCATCAACAATAGCCGTGCGATTCGGGTTGAGGGCGGCGTTCGCTTTATCGTCTAGGTTTTCTCCATCGGGCAGAAACCCACCGCATAGCGTGTTCACCTTGAAATAGCAGACTTCGGGAGCAGTTTCTTCATTCGGGAGCGGTTAAAATGCTCCCGAATGAAGAAACTGCTCCCGCTTCACCCGTTTACCAGGTTAGGATCGTAATTCTGGTCTTTCTTAGCATTCCGGAACCCTGAACGTGATGCAATAGAACTGATCATTCCAGAGCAAGCTGGTGTTTGTATCCTCCATGTCTTCGGGTATCAGCGCCTCAATCTCCGAGAGATCGAAGGTGGCGTTCTTGTAGGCTTTACGGGTGAGGACGTTCTTCTTGTACTGCGAATCGATGTAGTCG
>ERZ773079.1648-NODE-1648-length-13135-cov-11.150153_pt1 | contig 13135 bp, 13 predicted proteins | sample MGYA00511355_ERZ773079 | MGnify/ENA primary metagenome ERZ773079 (study PRJEB29015, sample SAMEA2737979) | human oral metagenome | biome: human oral; feature: human-associated habitat; material: dental | place: China | collected 2117 ... | reverse complement strand
GTCAGGCCATCGCTGGCGTTGAAGGTTGGCAGGGAGCCGCCGTCCTCGTCGCGCTGGTTGGCCAGGAGTGTCTGAGGGTCCTGGAGCAGCTGGTGAAGTGGGGCTCCGGTGGAGCCATCCTTGACGGTGCAGGTGACGGTTCCCAGGAGATAGCCGCCGGTGCGAGTGACGTGGTCGAGGGTGATGGCGACTTCTCCGCTGGCGTCGGTGCCCTTGGCGGTGAGGGTGACACCCTCGGAGCCCTTGGCGACGGGACCCTGTGGGTCTGGCAGCTTGCCACTACTGCTGGCAGTGGCTGAAGTAGCCGTGCTGGGGTTGCTGCTCTTGATGGTGGTGCCGTTGGCGGGGGTGAGGGTGATCTCGACTCTTCGGTTGGTGGCTCGGGCCTCGTCGGTGGTGTCCTTGACGCGTGGTTCGGACTCGCCCTTGCCGGTGATGGAGGTCTGCCATTTATCCAGGTTGGTGAGCTGGGTCAGGCGGGTGTGGACGGCGTTGGCTCGTTTCTCGGAGAGGGTCTGGTTGTAGGTGTCGTCCTGGACGTCGTCGGTGTGGCCCACGATGCTCAAGGTGCCGCCTTCGGGGTGCTGCTTGAGCTGGCCGGCAACGGTCTGGAGCTGTGCCTCGGCTCCTGAGGCCAGGTCGGCGGAGTCGGAGGCGAAGGTGACGTCACTGGCCAGGGTGACGGTGATGTCCTTGCCGCCGGCGTGGGTGCTGGTGGAGTCGTCCAGGGCCCTCGTATAGCGCTCGATGGCGACGGGGTCGGCGAGCTCTGCGGCGGCGTGGGTGGACTGGTCAATCGCGGTTTGGGCGGTGGTCAGGTTGACGTCGGCCTTCTTGGCGGCGTCCGCCTCCAGGACCGAGACGGTGGTGAAGCCGGCCATGGGGACGAGGACTGTGACGGTATCGGCATCCACTTTGCCGAAGGACAGGTAGGAGGTGATCTTCTCGCCGGGCGTGAGGTCAAGGAATACGCCACTACCGTTGATAGCGCTCCACACGCGACCGGAGTTCAGGTCGAGGAGCTTGGCACCGGAGGCGCCGGTGCCAGGGCGGAAGATTGACGGGACTCCCAGGTAGTTTGAGATGTTGAGTTTGTTGCTGTTGTCGCTGTAAGAGTTGGCGTCAATGTCATCGATGGAGGCGTCATCCTTGGCGCGAGTCAGTTCCAGCGCCATGATCGAGGTGGCCTCGTCCTTGCGGATGACGGGGGAGACCCGCACCGCGACCTTGTGGCCCATGACGTGGGCATCGAGCTCCTGCCAGTCAGTGCTACCCGCCTTGGCCTTACCACCGGTTGAGGCCAAGGAACCTGACGATGAAGTGGGTCCGCCTTTGTTCTTCGACCACCCGGGGATCTTGCACCCGGTCAGCACCGGCAGTCCTATACCGGTCAGGATCGTTCCGGAGAGAAAAACGCGACGACGCATCGGTACAGGTCCTTTCAGCTGTCCTTGACGGGAATGTCGGTGAGGCGGTATGCGTTGCCGTTGGTGCTCTTGTCGGCTTGGTGGTCGAGGGTGATGGTGTCGCCGCCGGGGTCGGGCCAGACGACGCAGATGGTGGTGGTGCCCGCCTTGAGGCCGTCGGAGACGTTGAGCTCGGTCAGGGGGATGTGCTGCTCGGCGTAGGCGTCGAGGTAGTCGGCGGGGAAGATGCGCTCGCCTCCGGCGATGAGGGTCAGGCCGTCGCTGGCGTTGAAGGTTGGTAGGGCGCTGCCGTCCTCGTCGCGCTGGTTGGCTAGGAGTTTCTGCGGATCTTCGAGCAGTGGGTGCAGTGGGGCTCCGGTGGAGCCGTCTTTGATAGTGCAGGTGACGGTTCCCAACAGGTACCCGTCAGTGCGGGTGAGGTGATCGAGGGTGATGGTGACCTCTCCGCTGGTGTCGGTGCCCTTGGCAGTGAGGGTGACGCCCTCGGAGCCCTTGGCGACGGGGCCTTGCGGGTCCGGCAGTTTGCCGCCGTCGTTGCCGGGGGGTGGCGGTGGTGGTGCTGCTCTTGGGGGCGGTGGTGCCGCCGGTGGGGGTGAGGGTGATCTCGACTCTTCGGTTCGCGGCCCGAGCCTCGTCGGTGGTCTCCTTGACACGGGGCTCGGACTCCCCCTTGCCGGTGGTGGTAGGGCTCCACTTGTCGAGGGTGGTGAGCTGTTGGAGCCGGTCTTTGACGGCGTTGGCGCGTTTCTCGGAGAGGGTCTGGTTGTAGGCGTCGTCCTGGATGTCGTCGGTGTGGCCCACGATGGTGAGTGTGCCGCCGTCGGGGTGCTGCTTGAGCTGGTCGGCGACGGTCTGCAGCTGGGTGTCGGCGGCGGGGGTGAGGTCGGCGGAGTCGGAGGCGAAGGTGACGTCTGATGCGAGGGTGACGGTGACGTCCTTGTCGCCGGTGTGGGTGCTGGTGGAGTCGTCCAGGGCGCGGGTGTAGCGCTCGATGGTCGCGGGCTTGGCGAGCTCGGTGGCTGCGTCTGGGAACTGGTCGAGGTTGCTGCTGGCGGCGTCCAGGTCGATGCTGGCTTTCTTGGCGGCGTCCGCCTCCAGGACCGCGACGGTGGTGAAGCCGGCCATGGGGACCATGACGGTCACGGTGTCGGTGTCGACCTTGCCGAAGGACAGGTAGGAGGTGATGTTCTCGCCGGGGGTGAGGTCTAGCAGTCCGCCGCTGCCGTTGATGGCGCTCCACACGCGTCCGGAGTCCAGGTCGAGGAGCTTGACCAGGGAGGCGCCGGTGCCGGGGCGGGAGATTGATGGGACTCCCAGATAGTTTGAGATGTTGAGCTTGTCGCTGATTCCGCTGTAGGAGCTGGCATTGATGGCGTCGACGGAGGCATCGTCCTTGGCACGGGTCAGCCTCAGGGCGATGATCGAGGTCTTCTCGTCCTGGCGGATGACGGGGGAGACCTCCACGGTCACGTTGTGGCCCATGATGTGGGCGTCGAGCTTCTGCCAGTCGGTGCTACCTGCCTTGGCCTTACCTTTGGCTGAGGCTGATCCTCCGGCCGTGGCTGAGGAACCCGATGGTGAGGCGGATCCATCTTTGTTCTTCGACACCCCCGGAAGGTCGCAGCCCGCCAGCACCGGCAACCCGAGCCCCGCCAGGGCCGAGAGGGCCACAAAAGACCGACGAGACGGCACTGAGAACGAGGACATGGACGACATAAGAACTCCTTGATAAAAGCAAGAACTTCCTCATCAGAGCTAGGAAGCCCTGATGAGGAAATTCCATGAGGTCGGACACCTCAAATAACGGTGCCTGTTAGTTGCCGAGATCTGCGATCGCCTTCGCAATCTTTTGGATAATGATCTCTCCGATGGTGCTTCCCCCAGATCCAGCCACTGAGATGACGACGCCGATAATCGCAGCAGCGACGAGGGCGATGCCGGCGTACTCGACCATCGTCTGGCCTCGTTCGCCATCGCGAAGGTTGACCCAGGCCTGCTGGAGACGAACCTGAAGGCGGAGCAGTGCGTTGTTGTTCATGATGACCTCCATCACTGAGTGGCACCGTGGTGATGCCTCATGTCTTTGACGGTCTCCAAGTTAGGGGGGTGCGCGCCCTGTCAGGTAGGGGCATGCGCCCTGTCCTGTGGCCTACTGGTTGGTGGGCGGTGACAACCAGACGGCGATCGCCTCGGCGCGGCTGTGGACGTGGATCTTGGGGTAGGCGCTGTTGAGATAGTTTTTCACCGTTCGTTCCGAGAGAAAAAGCTGTTGGGCGATCTGGCTGTTGGACATGCCGGTTGCTGCGAGGTCCAGAATCTCGGCCTCCCTCTCCGAGACCTGGTCACGCAAAGGGTTGTCTGAGGCTTTTTGAGTATGGGTGTTGAGCATGACATCCGCTGCTTCCCTGCCGAGCACCAGGCCGCCGCTGCGGCAGGTCTCAATGGCGCCGGCTACCTCGTTGATGCCCAGTTGACCGTGGACCAGATAACCGCGTGCCCCCGCGTCAAGCGCCTGGCGAATGCTGGCGGGATCTCGATTCGAGGTGAGCATAATGACCGACGCGTCACTGGCAAGCTCGGGAAGGATCTCAAGCCCGCTGCGTCCCGGGGGCATAGAGATATCGAGGAGGATAATGTCAGGGGAGTGCGCATGATTCGCCTCGAGCGCGGAAAATGCGTCGTCCGCTTCGATGACCTCATGCACGGCGTCGATGCGGTTGAGGACCGAGCGAAGTCCGAGTCGAACAATGGCATTGTCGTCAACGACCATGACCTTCATGTGCTCTTCTCCTTGCTGTTGCCAAGTGAATTAATGGGGACACGAAGATGGATGCGTGTTCCATCGGCAAATTCAGGGGGTGAGTCAATGGAAATGTGGCCACCTAAAGACTCGGCGCGCTCTATCAATCCGGTAAGTCCATAATGGCCTTCCTGGTTGAGGTCGCTCTCTCTATTGTTGAGACCAATACCATCGTCGTAGATGTCCAGATAAAAGTGTGTTTTGTCGTAGAAAAAATCGGCATTGACTGATGTGGCTTGAGCGTGCTTCTCGACATTAGTGAGAATCTCACCCACAATTCGCTGAAGTTGCCACATCGCCTCAGTTGAACAAGGCATTTGGGGTTGTGATTCACTTCTGTTTGTGGAGACTGCAATGCCAGTGCGCGCGCCCCACCGGTTTACTTCCTCAGTGAGTGCCCCAATGACGTCTTCGTCGCCGCCAGAACGCAGGCCGTCAAGAACGAGTCGCGCTTCTCTGCTTGCCTCGTCCGCGGACTCGAAGATCAGGTGGCTGAGCTGAGCGTCGGGGTGATGCTCGGAGGCGAGAGAGCTGTCCAAGGTCTCGGCGAGCATGCGAATGCCGTGAACGCTTTTCGCAAGCGAGTCGTGCAGGTCCCGAGCGATGGTGAGCCGTTCGGCAAGGGCACGTTCCTCGGCTCTTGCGAAGGCGGCTTCGGTGGAAAGCCGACTGATTTCTGCGAACTGGCTGTTTAAACGGTTGCCGAGAAGGATGCTGATAAAAATCCCTGCAACCATGGTTGCTGCAACAACAGTAGGAAGGGGCGTGTTGTGAAGTTTGAGGAGTGCAAGTGACAAGGTGACGCCAACGCTCCATAGTGATGCCCAGAACGCCTGGCTTACGAGGCCGATGAGCACTGAGGATGCGATGATGTAAGCGAGAGAAAGAGGGAGACCGCCAGAAAATATGGTGGGAAGAGTGGTGACGACAATGCAAGTAACTACTAGGTCGGAACATAAGTAAATCCAGTTACCAACAATGAGTTGTGGGTACTTCCGAAACGCTCTCAGAGTTACCCAGTTGACTACGAGACCTAGTAGTGGCGCTGCGACGGGGGTCCGGCCAGTATTCGAAGCAATAATCCCGAGTTCACTGGCTAGGATGAGTCCGAGCCGTATGTCGCAGATCAAACCGACGGCGGTGAAAAGGGTATGATGTTGAATGGAACTGGAGGCGAGTTGTGAGTGTCGAGTGTCAAGTATCGGCATGTTATCCACCAAACAATCTTGCGATTGTCTCCCAATTGGCGAATATCATCCCTCCGAGCATGAGAATCATGGCACCTGGAACCATGGTGGTCGTGGCGACGAGTGCCACCTTGGGCTGCGCCTTGGCTGCGGCGCGGCGGACCTGCTGTGCTCGTTCGCGTCGAATCTCCTTGACAATTGAAGCGAGAGCATCACCGATCGGGGTGCCCAATTCTTCGGACTGGAGGAGTGCTGTAACGAAATTATCGATGTTATCGGAGCGGCAGCGTTCCTTGGTGGCGGTAAAAGCGTCGCGCCGTGAAACGCCGAGCCGCATTTCATGAAGTGCCTTACGCATCTCCTCTGCTATAGGGCCGTCGAAATGGCTGCAAACGCGCTCGAGTGAGCTGCGAAACGACATGCCTGAGCGCACTGTAATGGCAAGAATATCAAGGAAGTCAGGAAGGTCGCGGTCGATCGAGGCCTGACGCTTCTGAACTGCCTGAAATAACCAAAGGTACATCCATCCCGAAAATGCCGCACCAAAAGACAGTCCGTATATGGGGCGGCCCAACAAGGTGAAAATCACGAGAAGGAGAATGCTGAGTGAAATAAAGCCGGCTTCTCGTTGAATGAAGAGGTCGAGAGTGAGACCCTCTGGGTTGCCGGCGTTCTTCAGTCGGCGATCAAGAGACTTCAGGTGGGCGGGACCACAGAGTTTACGAAGAAGTTTCTGGGTTCTAATGCCAAGGGTGTCGATGACGCGAACAAAGGTGCCATTGCCTGTAGGGGCATGATATTCTTCGCCACTGAGTCCGTACTGAGTGGTTCTGTCATCTCTGATGAGGTGAATTCCGTATGCAGCAAGAAGGACAAATAGTGTTGCTGTAGTGCTGAAAGCAATTGCTGTCACACTAAACCTCCACCCGGGAGACGAGCCTCATGAGCAGTGCGCCGATTCCGAAGCAGAAGAGAGCGGCAAGGAGGACAATGCGTCCGGCGAACGATGACGCCATATCGTCCAATACTCCAGGCTTCATGACGTTCATGAGAATAACGGCGGTGAGACCGATGAGGGGAACTAGATAGGCACTGAAGGCCGAGCCGATAATGGCGGTCCTGACTTCGCGATGCAGTTGCTTGCGGTCTTCGAGCGCGAGGGCGATGTCGTGCAGGGCGCTGGCGAGCGCGCCGCCTGCTGTGGACTGGATGATGATCGTGCGCACGAGGACATTGAGCTCACGTGAGGGCATCCGCTCGGAAAGGTCGGTGAGAGCGCTGTTCAATGACCATCCGAGCGCGAGCTGAGAGGTGGCATGTTTGAGTTCCACGCCCGCGGGCTCGGACATCTCCTGGGCGGCCAGGACCAGGGCGCGTTCTACCGACATGCCTGCTGAGGTTCCGTTGGACAGAACTCGAGAGACCTCGGGGAGCTGGGCGATGAATCGTTCGACCCGTTGGTCCCTGCGTCGGCGCAGCCATCGGAAGAACAAAACTGGGATGAGAGCGGCAAAAATACCGCCTGCGATTTGTCCAACGACAAGGCGTGAGAGGAAGAACGTCCCAACGGTCACCCCTGTGAGAATAAGCTCCGTGATCGCGACGTCCCAGGTCAGCCCAGCGCTGGAGATCCTGTTCCGCAGCGGCTTGCTGAAAGGGAGTCTGCGAAGGAGAGTAAGAAGAGCACTTCCTGCGGTTCCTCGCTGAGAGATTTCTGTGGCTCCGAGGCCTTGTGCGAGTTCGGCTGTGCGCCCCGCATTAGCGGACAAAGTGATGAGTGCGGCACTCCCGATGAGGAGGGTGGCGGCGCCACTGATGTAGATGAGAAGGACATTGCTCATGATGCCGTCTCCTCCACAAGAAGGCCTGCTGGGAGTTGTAGGCCGTGTTGGTGAACTCTGTCCGCCATGGCTTGAGAAATGCCACGGAACTCGAAGTGTCCTTGATCACGCTGGACGGTATGAACGTACCGCATCATGAGCGAGGTCGTATAGCTCTCGCGGCGTCGGGAGGTCACAGCTTCAATAGTGCTGACCCTCCTCATGCCGGTGGAGTCGCGTTCCAGCTGGATAATGACGTCGATGGCACCATTGATCTGATCTCTGACGGTCTCGACTGGGAGCGTGACATCGGACATGGAGGACAGCGTCTCCAGGCGGCTCAGCGCGTCGGTGGCGGAGTTGGCGTGCACGGTGGTCAGTGAGCCCTCGTGACCGGTGTTCATCGCCTGGAGCATGTCAAGCGTCTCGCCGCCACGGACCTCGCCAACAATGATGCGATCGGGGCGCATACGCAGCGAGTTTCTCACTAGATCACGAATCGTCACCTGTCCTGCGCCCTCGGTATTGGCCGGACGCGCCTCCAAACGAACCACATGGGGTTGCTGCAGGGACAGCTCGGCCGCATCCTCAATGGTGATGATCCGCTCTCGGTCCGAGATCATTCCGGACAGTGCGTTGAGGAAGGTCGTTTTCCCAGATCCGGTTCCGCCGGAGACGAGAATATTGAACCGAGCGGCCACCAGTGACCCTAAGAGGTCAGCGGCTTCTTGCGGCAGGCTGTTGCGAGCGACGAGATCGGGAAGGCGGAAGGGCTGAGGGAACCGCCGGATGGTAATGGACGGTCCGTCGAGCGCCAGCGGCGGGATGATGACGTTGACACGTTCTCCGCCGGGGAGGCGTGCGTCGACCATCGGGCTGGACTCGTCCACGCGGCGGTTGACCGAGGAGACGATGCGGTCAATGAGCTGATACAGCTCGGCCTCAGAGGTGAAGCGGGTGGGCACCCGCTCGATTCGTCCGGCCCGCTCGATGAAGACATCCTCCATGCCGTTGACCATGATCTCTGTGACGGAATGATCCGCGATGAGGGGTTCGAGCACCCCTAGTCCAACGGCGTCGTCGATCACTCGCTTGATGAGCCAGGCCCGCTCGCGCGGCGACATGACGGGACCCTCGAGGGACAGAAGTCGTGAGAGTACCCGCTCCAGGCGGGCGCGCTGCTGGGCCAGCTCTAGCCCGGCGACCTCTTCAAGGTCGATCTCATCCAGTAGCCGGGTTCGGTAGAGCGCTACCAGGTCCTCTCTGCTGCCGGCGGCCTGCTGTCTTCCTCCCTGGGGCTGGGCAACCCGGTCTCGTAGTGCCATCTCAGCCCTCGGGGAAGTAGGCCGTACGAGTCACGGTGACGCGTTCACTAGTGATCGACGGGATACCGATCGGAACCCGGGCGGTGACCTGAACACAGTGCCCGGAACCGCAACTATCCGATACGGACTCCAGGCGTACCCAGTCGGGCAGCGCCTCATGCGCGGCCTGCTCGGGGGAGCGCCCCAGCATTGCTGCGCGAGCGCCGTCTCGGGCGGCTGCGCTGACGGAGGTCACTGTGGAGACAGCGAAGAAGCCCTGAACAAGGAACAGGGTGACCAGGACCAGAATCGGCACGAACCCAATGAGCTCAATATCAAGGACACCTCGCTCCTCATGACGTAGGCGGCTGATCAGGCGCTTCGGGGATGAGGTGAGACGGGCAGGGCAGGCGGCTGCGGTTGTGGACGTAGTACTCATCACTTCTCCCAGACGATTCCAGCACTCGCAGAGGTATCCATATCGACAACGGAGAGGACCGGAAGCGTGACGGTCACCCTGTCTGCGCCGGAGCGTGTCACCTTGGTACGTGCGGCGTAGCTGTTGGGCAGACGACTGGTGACTTCCTGCTGCACCTGACCCGGGCTCTTTCCGATGCCGTAGGCGTGGGCCGCCTCATTGGCGGCATGCGTGGCGTACATGTAAGAGACTCCGATGCTGAGTGCCTGGATGCATATCAGAATCACAGCGGTGGCCAGGGCGAAGACCACGGGGAACTCCACCGTGATCTGGCCCCGTTCCGAGCGGCGGCGCTTGCGGCCTCGTCGCGAGATCTTGGTCGAGTCGTCCGCCATACTCTGTTCGGGAGCGCTGCCAGGGTTTGTCGCCGTTCCGGTCACGATGGCACTGGCGATGGACTGGGCGGCCTTAGCCATGGCGGGAACCCTTGACGTCAGCAGAGTGTTGGAGTTGACGGCCATCTCGATCTGAGCCGTCAGGTCGGGAATGCTGGCGGCCAGTGCCACTCCTGTCATCTTCGCTGCGGTAGCCGGCTGGATCTCACGTTGCCGACTGGTCAGGTTGACCACCAGTCCGAAGGGGCGCCCACGGGCGATATCGAGGCGGTCGAGCGCGTCGTTCAGCCTGCGTACCGAGCGCAGGGCCGGCGCATCGGGGGTTGCGACGATGAGGGCTCGGTCGGCGGAGTCGAGCCCCATGGCCAGGATGTCGTCAAGCCGGTTGCCGCAGTCCAGGATCACGTGGTCGAACTGGTAGCGCAGCATGGTGAGGATCTGACGCGTGGCCGACTCCGTCAGTGTCTCACCGGTCTCGCCCTGTTCCGGGGCGGGCAGGAGGGCGATCCCGCCGGGGAGGGGATACGTGACCTCGGAGATCTCCCGGGCGCTGACCTCTGCTGCGATGTCAGCCAGGTCAGCGATGGACCGGCGCACCGAGATCCCGGTCATGGCGGCAAGATCACCACCGCGGACATCGAGATCCACCAGGCAGGTACGAGCGCCCTGAGCGAGTTGCGCGGCAGCCATGAGGGCGACGGTCGAGGTGCCTACACCCCCCTTGGCGCCGACGACGGCGGTGATCGTGCCCTGACGACGTGCAGTGATCTCCTCCCGGCTTGAGGCCTCGCTACGAACCGCGCGCGACCACGCCAGGACCGGGAGCAGACGGTTGGAGACCTCCTCGAGGGACAAAGGCAGCGCCAGCACGGTCCGTGCTCCGGCGTCCATCGCTGCCACAACGCTTTCGGAGGTACGAGTCCGGCTCAGCAGAACAACGGGAATGAGTGGGTAGGTGCGGGAGAGCTCTTGAACAGTAGGCAGAGCGATGCGCCCCTCCAGCGCCTCATCGACCAGAATGCACGATGTGACGTCCGGTTCCAGAAGCTCTCTCAGCTTCTCAGGCGATGTGACAGTACGGACTTCGCCAAGTCCCTCAGCCTCGGCCATAGCCGCCAGCACCTGCTGGCGGGTCTCCTCATGATCGGTTACCAGGTACTGCATCAGCTCGCTCCTTGGGCAGGAGTTCCGGGATTGGCGGAGTACTCGGGGGTCTGTGCGCTCCCCTGGTCACCGTCGCGGCGCAGAAGGAGACGGACTTTCTTCGAGAAGCTCTCGGCGTAGGCGAGCTTGAGCGACTGCTCAGGCGTCAGCGAGAAGGTCACCGGGACGCTGTCCTTCTCCTCGGAGAAGTTCCCGTTCTCGTCCTTGTCCTGCACCTTCGTGGTCACACCGACCTCGGTGATGAGTGCGTTCTGAATAATGATCTCCGCCTTCTGCGCCTTGGTGTTGGGATCCTCCACCGTTGAGACGATGTCGACTCGGGATCCCGGAGTGACCTTGCCGGCGACGCCGGTCTCGGCGTCGATCATGATCGACACCTCGCGATATCCCTCCGTCAGCTGCGGAGGATCCTGAAGCATGCTGGTCTGCAGCACCGCGCCCTTGTTCAAGGTGACTGCCGCCACCTTGCCCTTGAGGTCATTGACGTCATGGATGGCGTCGTCGGGAACCCACCGCTTGGGAACCTGCTCGGTGACCACATCAGCCGCAGTGACCTCCTTGAGCTCGGTCACCTGCTGCGACAGCTTGAGAACGGTTGTCATTGGGCCGACTTGCGAGGAGATTGACTGGACATAGCTGAACATGGCTACGAAGGTGACCACTGCTCCGAGGACCGTGACGAGGATGAGCAGGACACCTCGCCGTTGACGCGGATTCATCAGGACTCCTTGACTGGGTGGGGGGCGGAAGCGCGGGACGCCTGCGCAGGTACGTTGGGCCATGTGCCGCACAGGAGACATCCCTGTGGCACGGCCATCTGACCGCAGTAGGGACAGAAGGTCTGGGCGAGGGGTGCAAGCGCCTGTGACACGAGGGGGCCGGGGTTGGTGATGAGCATGGTCATTTCCGCCCATGACTTGGCCGGCCAGGTGCGGGACATGGGGAGCAGGGGTTCCCGGTGAAGCCCCAGGGAGGCCAGGCCGCCTGTGACTCGGTTCTGCTCGTCGTCCGCGGCCCAGATCGCCAGGCTTCCCTGAGGCGGTTTGTTCCAGACCACGTCCTTGACCTTGGTAATACGGCTTTGCGCCTCACCCAGGTCGAGGGTGAAACGAGAACCCGGCACCATCGACTGCAGGTGCTGTCCGATTGTCGGCGAAGGGCTGGTGAGCTTGCTGACCGAGCTGAGGGCCACTCTGGTGCGTAATGCGGGCCGCAACGCGTCGACCACCGTCTGCGCCTGACCGTAGGCCCGAGAATGAAGCTGTAGCAGGCAGTAGCCCAGGGCGCGGAAACGGGTCTCCGGCTCATTCAGTGCCAGGACGCCGAGATCCTTGCGTTTGAGGATCCCCCGAACCGTGCGAGCGGCGTGCTCGTCCTCCCCGGTGCGGCACAGCAGCAGGACCGGTCCCTGACCGAGTCGCTGCAGGATTGTGGTGGCTTGGCCCATATCCCAGTCCTTGTTCGCGTCCGGGTGGGACCGGGAGCCGGTGAGCACAAGCATGAGAGGCCTTACGTTGTCTTGCCCCGTAAGGGGCGGAGTCGATGGGGCGGGAAGTCGGGCGAGGGGGCGGCGGAGTTGTCAATGGTGGTCCGCGCCACGCCTAAAGGTTACAAAGTGGTAACGCGTTATGACCGTACCACGAGGAGGTGCTGGTGGCTTTGTGGAGTTCTCACCATGTGGTGTGACTCCCTCCTTATGTCAAACGATCGCCAGCGGCCAGGTGAGCAGGGCTCCTGCGATGAGGTACGGGCCGTAGGCCATGGGGTCCTTGCGAGAGGCCCGGCGGGTGATGAGCAGGAACAATGCGGCGATTCCGCCCAGGAAAACTCCGATGCACAGTCCGAAGGCGAGCATCCAGGGGTCGAGCCACCCCAGCCACAGACCGATCACCGCGCCGAGCTTGACGTCTCCCAGTCCCAGGCCGGTGCGGAGATACGCCAGGGCCAGGCTGACGCTCCCCACTACCAGTGCGCACAGTGCCGCGGTGAGGGCGGTACGCGCCCTGTCGGGATCCAGGACGACGGCGACCACTCCGCATGCGGTCAGCCAGGCAGTCGTGGCGCCCAGCAGGCGGTTGGGGAGCAGGTGCGCCACGGCGTCGACGCTTCCGGCGCATCCGAGCAGCGCGTACACAGGGATGGCGGTGAGCGTCGCGGCGGTGGTGCCTATCCGGCTGCCCCACCAGGCGCACAGGAGGCATAGAGCCAGAGCCAGTAGTCCTTGTGGCACCGTGCCGAGGAGGCCGGGATGCTTGAGTGTCGGATACTCAAGCGAGGCGGGAGGCTCTGAGGCTTCCGAGAGTGGCTCGGTGGTGCTCTCTGCGCTGACTGTGGTGCCATCCGCCGTGTCTTCTGAGGCGGCCGTCTCGGAGCGCGCGCCGGCGTCGGACTTGTCCTCGTCGTTGAGGGGCTCGTGCACGTAGCGCCTCGTCCATGCCGAGACGGGGCCGGCGATGAGCACGACGGAGGCGAGTGCCACTGTGCCGAGTAGCCAAGGTTGGGGAGACATGGGAGGCCTTTCAGTGAGTCGAGCCGAGCATGGTGTTCTGGACTCCCGTGGAAGCGGGATCGACTCGTGGGGGCGGATCGGTGGGAGCTGCTGCCAGGATGCTGCCCCTGC
>ERZ773079.1647-NODE-1647-length-13141-cov-11.197004_pt1 | contig 13141 bp, 9 predicted proteins | sample MGYA00511355_ERZ773079 | MGnify/ENA primary metagenome ERZ773079 (study PRJEB29015, sample SAMEA2737979) | human oral metagenome | biome: human oral; feature: human-associated habitat; material: dental | place: China | collected 2117 ... | reverse complement strand
GCGCCGTCGGCGTCGACCGGCTCGGCACCGGAGCGGTGCGCGGCGCGGACGGCGTCGTCGAGGGCCTTGAAGCGGCGGTACAGGCGGGGGTCGAGGCCGTAGGCGTCGTTGTGCGCCGACAGCTCGGGGGCGAGGGCCTCCTCCAGCGCATCGAGGTCGGGGCAGTGCGTGGCCGAGGTGAGCACCCCCAGCACGGTGCTGACCCGGTCGAGCAGCTCCCCGGAGCGCTCGAGGGGCTCGATGGTGTTGGCGATCGTGGGCTCGGCCTCGTTGACGGCCACGGCCTCCCACTCGGCGCGCTGGACGGCCATGCCGGCGCGCATGGCCGGCTCGATGTCCTCGTGACGCACGGCGGCGAAGTCGGGCAGGCCGAGGTCGAGCGCCCAGGGGCGGGCGAACGTGCTGGCGTCGGGCAGCGCGGCCGTCGCGGCGCCGGAGGTCTCAGTCATGGGCCCATCGTGCCATGGACCCGCGGCCCCCCTGCCCACGGCGGACATCACCGCCCGCGAGTCCTCTAGGTCTATAGTCCTATTTGTCGTAGTCTTGCGATGACATCAGGACGAGCGGTCTCGGGCCGTTCGTCTTCACAGCCGAGGAAAACCAAGGGGAAGCACGCATGAATGTCGCCGAACAGCTCGTTGCTCAGCTCATCAGCGCCGGTGTTCACCGGATCTACGGCATTGTCGGCGACTCCCTCAATCCTGTCGTCGACGCTGTGCGCAGGACCGGCGGCTCGGCCAAGGGCGGTATCGACTGGGTCCACGTGCGCCACGAGGAGGCCGCCGCCTTCGCCGCGGCCGCCGAGGCCCAGCTGACCGGTGAGCTCGCGGTGTGCGCGGGCTCCTGCGGTCCCGGCAACCTCCACCTCATCAACGGTCTGTACGACGCTCAGCGCTCGGGCGCACCGGTTCTCGCCATCGCCTCGCACGTCCCCAGTGTTCAGATCGGTGCGTCCTACTTCCAGGAGACCCACCCGGACCGACTCTTCAACGAGTGCTCCGTGTACTGCGAGCTCATCTCCACCCCGGCGCAGGCGCCGCGCGTCATGACCTCCGCCATCCGCCACGCCGTCGCACTGGACGGGGTCAGCGTCATCACCCTGCCCGGCGACGTCTCCGACAACAGGGCCGTGGCGCCCACCCCGATATACACACCGGCGCGCTCCGCCGTCCTGACGCCCAACCCGGCGGATGTCGAGGAGGTCGCCGAGCTGCTCAACAGGTCCCGGAAGGTCGCGATCTTCGCGGGTCACGGCGTCGGGGACGCGCACGACGAGGTCATCGCCCTGGCCGGCGCCCTGAAGGCGCCGATCGGGCACTCGCTGCGCGGCAAGGATCTCATCCAGTACGACAATCCCTTCGACGTGGGCATGACGGGACTGCTGGGCTACGGCGCGGCCGCGGAGGGCATGAAGGATGCCGACGTCCTGCTCCTGATCGGCACCGACTTCCCCTACGACCAGTTCCTGCCGGACACCGTGACGATCCAGGTCGACAACCACGCCGAGAAGCTGGGTCGACGCACCGACGTGTCCTTCGCGATCCACTCCGACGTCGCCTCCTTCGTCGAGGCGCTCCTGCCCCGCATCAAGGGGCGACGCTCAGACTCCTTCCTCAAGGCGCAGCTGAAGAAGCACGCCAAGATCATGAAGGCGCCTGTCGGCTCCTACACGCGCAACGCGGAGAGGCTCAAGCCGATCCACCCCGAGTACGCCGCCCACGTGCTCAACGAGGTCGCCGCCAGGGACGCGATCGTCACCGCGGACACCGGCATGTGCAACGTGTGGACCGCCCGCTACATCGATCCACTGGGCACTCGCCGTCTCATCGGATCCTTGCTGCACGGCTCCATGGCCAACGCCCTTCCCCAGGCGATCGGCGCTCAGGTCTCCCACCCGCACCGGCAGGTCATCTCCGTGTCCGGTGACGGAGGCCTGTCGATGCTTCTGGGCGAGCTCGTGACGGCCCGCATGCACAACCTTCCCGTCAAGGTCGTCGTCTTCAACAACTCGACCCTGGGCATGGTCAAGCTCGAGATGCTCGTGGGCGGCCTGCCGGACTTCGGCACCGATGTCCACGACGTCAGCTACACCGGTGTCGCCAGGTCCATCGGCCTGCACGCCGAGCGCGTCGAGGACCCGAAGAACCTGCGTCAAGCCTTCCAGAGGGCCTTCGCCTTCGACGGTCCGGCACTGGTCGAGATCATCACCGACCCCAACGCCCTGTCTCTGCCGCCCGAGATCACCGGCGAGCAGATGATCGGATTCGCCACGGCGATGAGCAAGATCGTCCTCAATCGCGGCGCGGGCGAGGCCGTGAGCATGGCGACGTCGAACATGCGCAACATTCCACGGTTCTGAACGGCCGGGTCGCCGGCACCGCGCAAGGCCGTGGAAGACGGATCGGCCTGCGCCCCACCGACGTCACGTCCCGCGTCCATCGGAGACGAGGGAGACGATGAGCGCGCGCGTCGCGGCATCCATCGCCTCGGTGTAGTCCTTCCCGGAGGCGAGTTCGGTCCACCAGCCGTCGACGGCGAGCAGGCCGACGCGCTGGCCGGGAGTGAGAGTGAGGGGGTCGCCGACCCACTGGCGCTGGAACGAGCCCCAGGCGCGGTTCAGGCCGGCGGTCTCGGGACGGCCCGACATGAGGAAGGCGAGCTCGCCGGGCAGGAGGGCGCCGTCGAGGACGGAGACCGCCAGGGCGGTGACGCGCTCGGCGCGCGTGGCCGTCTCGAAGGGCTTGCCCAGGGCCTCCAGCGCCCCTGCCTTCCAGCGCGCCAGCAGGTCGGCGGCGATGCCTGCGATGAGGGCCTCGCGCGTGTGGAAGTGGTAGACGATCCCGCCGCGGGTGAGCCCGACCTGCTCGGCGAGGGCCTCGAAGGTGAGCCCGTCCATGCCGTCGCGCTCGATGATCGTCAGCGCACCGGCGACAATGCGGTCGCGGTTGGACTGCCGCACGTCGCTCAGCGCTCCTCCGCCTGGTCGGACGCGTCCCCGGCGGGCACGTGCCGCCAGGCCATGACGGCCGCGAGCAGGAGGATGGCCGCGGCGACGACCGCCGTCGCCTGCATGGCGTGGGTGAAGGCGCGCTGGGCCTGAAGGTAGAAATCCGCCTGAGCGGCGTCGGCGCGGTCGACGACGCCCGCCAGGGTGGCCAGGGACTGGCGCGCCGCCCCGATGACGGAGTCGGGCAGGGCGGAGCCGGCATCGGCGGCGAGCGGCTCCAGGAGCAGGCGGTAGCCGACGTCCTGAACGGTCCCCAGGACCGCGATGCCCAGAGCCGCCCCGAGCTCCAGGCCGGTCTCGGAGATGGCGGAGGCCGCCCCCGAACGGTCGGCCGGGACGGCGCCGAGAACGGCGCCGGTGGCCACGGAGGCGGCGACGCCGATACCCGCGCCGATCAGTACCAGCGCCCCGGCGAGGGCGAGGTACCCGGCGACGGACTCGGCGGCGGCCAGGGCCAGGAGCCCGAGGGCGGTGACCGTCAGGCCGCCGGCTCCCGCCCTCCCCTGACCGAAACGGGACACGAGCCGCCCGACGACGGTGATGACGGCGATCGCGGCGATGGAGCCGGGCAGCTCGGCCAGGCCCGCCTGAAGGGCGGAGTACTCGCGCACGAGCTGGAGGTACTGGCTGAAGAAGTAGACCAGCCCGGACAGGGCGAAGATCGCCATGACGGAGATCAGGACCGCCCAGGTGAAGGCGGGGCGGGCGAAGAGCCCGATGTCGATGAGCGGGGTCGACAGGACGCGCTGGCGGCGCATGAAGACCCAGCCGAGGGCGAGCCCGACGACCAGGCTCACCAGGCCCCAGATGGTGGGCCCGTCGTGGGCGAGGGACTTGACGGCGTAGATGACCGGGACGATGGCGCCCACGGACAGGGCGGCCGACAGGATGTCGACGGGCCCGCCGTGCTCGTTGCGGGACTCGGGAAGCAGCCACAGGCCGGTGGCGACGGCAAGCACCATGACGGGGACGTTGATGAGGAAGACGCTGCCCCACCAGAATCGCTCCAGGAACAGCCCGCCGACGAGCGGGCCCAGGGCGGTGCCGCCGGCGGTGCCCGCGGACCAGATGGCGATGGCGGTGGCGCGGTGGCGGGCGTCGGGGAAGATGTTGCGCACCAGCGAGAGCGTCGAGGGCATGATGGCCGCCCCGCTGACGCCCAGGAGCGCACGGACGACGATGAGGGCGGCGGCGCTGGGCGCGAAGACCGCCAGCACGCTGGAGACTCCGAAGCCCGTGGAGCCGAGGAGCAGGAGGCGGCGCCGCCCGACGCGGTCGGCGACATTGCCCATGGTCACCAGCAGTCCCGCCAGGACGAAGGAGTAGATGTCGCCGATCCACAGCAGCTCGCTGGCATTGGGCGCGAGATCGGCGCTCAAGGAGGGGACGGCCAGGGCCAGGACCGTGGAGTCGACGGCGAGCAGGGCGACCACCAGGGTGAGGACCGCCAGGGCGGCCCAGTCCCGCGCGCTGGGCGCAGGCGCCGAATGCGGGGAGACAGTGGTGGTGCCGAGATCGCTCGTCATGCCCATAACTGTACATCACGTACAGTACACTTGCTGTGCAGCTGCGGGCATGAGGATGGTCACCCCGCGCCGGGCCGCCCTCCCTCGGGACCGGTCCCCAGCACCCCGGCGACGTCCGGGGGGAAGTACCCGGGTCCCTTGAGGACCTTGCCGTCCTCGCGGTAGACGGGCCGCCCGTCCGCGCCCAGCTTGGACATGTTGGAGCGCTGCACCTCGGCCAGCACGGCGGCCAGGTCGATGCCCGTCTCCAGGGCCATGCCGTAGATGACGTAGACCAGGTCCGCCAGGGCGTCGGCGGCCGCCACCGTGTCCCGGGTGCCGTCGTCCGCGGCGACGGCGCGCGCGTAGGCGGCCTCGATCCCGCTGCGGGCGGACGCCCCGTAGACGGCCTCGACGAGCTCGGCGAACTCCTCGGCGATGAGACTCATGCGCATGTCCAGGCTCTCCCTGTCCAGGCTGGGGCCGTCGGTGCGCACGGGCAGGTCGTACAGGTGGTGGAAGCGGCGCACGAGGGCCTCGGGGTCGTCGCCCTCCCGCTCGCCGACGCCGTCGGCGGCCACGAGCGGGGTGGCCGCGCCACGGGTGCGGGAGGAGCCGCTCGCCCGCCCGCCGGTGGTGACGGGGCCGTCCCAGGGGGCCGCGGGCCGTCGCGGGTCGTCGGGCAGGAGCGTGCCGACCCAGCCGTCGTGGAAGGCTCCGTCATTGGCGTTGTACGAGCGCACCCGCCCCTCGCGGCGGAAGCCCAGCCCCCAGGCCACCCGCCAGGACGCCCAGTTGGGGACGCCGTCGTGGATGTCGCAGCGCCATCGCAGGGCGACGGCGCGCATCGGGCCGGCCGGGTCGAATGCGGCCTCGATGAGGGCGCGGGCGGCGCGGGAGACGATGCCCCGCCCGCGGGTCTCGGGGGCCAGCCAGTAGCCGATCTCCCAGGGGCCGTCCTGTCGGCCGGTGACGCCCATCATGCCGACGAGGGCGGTGCCGTCCCGACGCTCCTCGCGCACCGCCCAGTTCAGGGAGGTGCCGCTCTCCCAGCCCTCCGCGACCATTCCGGTCACGAAGCCCTCGGCGTCGGCGCGGGTGTAGCCGCGGGGCACGGTGGTCCACTCCTGGATGTCGGGGTCCTGGCAGATCTCGGCGATCCGGTCGATATCGGCCCCGGTGGGCGCGGACAGCAGGAGCGCGGGCAGCGGCTCGTCGTCCCGCCGGGCGGCGGGAACACGGATCTCGAAGGGCCTCATGCCCGGGGATGATAGCCCGCACGGCATAGCACGCACGGCGTGAGGCTCCAACGGACGCCGGCCGGATCCGGACGATGGGCGGCGACGGTCGACTAGGGTGGGCGGTGCCCTCTGGCATGCCCGGTATGTCCCGATATGCAAGGAGCCACTGTGAGTCGGTCCCCGGCGCCCGCCGCCCCGCCCATGCCCCGCTGGCTGCACCCGTCGGTCCGGGTGCGCGTCCGCTCGGGGGTGGTGTGCGTCGAGCAGCGAGTGCCCGCTCGGGTGGCCGAGTTCAAGGTCGTGCACGACATGGACCGGACGGGGCCCGATAAGCGCACCGTCCCGTTCTACGAGTCCGGGCTGACCGACCCTGACGCCCTGCCACTGGTGCGCGAGCGGCTGACCGTCCCGCTGGCCGCCGTCGGCTCGAAGGAGGAGGCGGACCGTGCCGTGCGCGGGGCGCTGGCGGGCTTCCGGCCGCCCCGGGGCGCCTCGCGGCTGGCGGCCCTGCCCCGGTGGGACTTCTTCGGCTACGCGGTGGGAACGGTCCTCCTGGCCTGCTTCACCGCCGGGGTGTGCGTGTTCGGCGTCAGCATGATGCTGGATATGACACGGCCGCCCGGCGGGGACGAATTCGGCCTGGTGTTCATAACCATCCTCATGTCGCTGATGACGGTGGGCGCGACGGCGTTGACACTCGTGGTGGCGCGGCGTGCCTGGGCGATGCGCACCCCGCCGTGGCTGGCGGAGGACCAGTGGCGGTTCCTGCGCCGGACGCTGACGGGACTCGCCCGCCAGGAGCCGGGCTCCTCCCGGCCGCTGGACGTGGAGGAGGGTCTGCGGCGTGACCTGCTCACTCACCCGAACGGGGAGCGGACGGTGCGCGGCCTGACCCGTGATGGGCTGCCCGGCCCGGTCTGGCCCGACGGGGCCGACGTGGCCAGGGCCGTGCGCCGGGCCGGGCGGACCACCGCGGGACTCGCCGTCGTCCTGCTCCTGGGTCTCGTCGTCGGCGGTGCGCTCCTCATGATCCCTGTGTCCATGGGCTTGCTCTCCCCCATGACCCTGCCGGTCCTGGCCTACGCGATCCTCGGCGCGTTCGTCTGCTCGCGCCTGAAGCGCTCCGACGCCGTGATACTGAGCCGCCCGTCCGCGGTGCCCGGCGACCACGGGCCCGTCACGATCCACCCGGATCGCGTCGACGTCCTCTCCCTGCCCTCGTGGTGCGAGGCCCGCCGCCGCGAGGACAGGTGGAACTCCCTGTTCGCCGTGCACCTCCTCCTGGCCGCAGCCGTGCCGGCCTCGCAGGCCGCCATCGCCATCGTCCTCCACGACGACTCGCTCGTCACCGGCGGCGGGATCGGACCGGCGGCCGCGGCGGTGCCCTTGAGCGTCCTCGCCCTGGGCGGCGCGGCGGGCGCGTGGTGGTCCGCGAGTCGGGTGCGTCGGCGGGATGCGGAGCGGCGCGCCGCCGCCGGGCTGGCTTGAGCCACTGCGAGCCGGTCGGGTCGCAGCCTCATCCGCCCGCGCCGGCGCGACCCCTCCTGCGCAGCACCGGCCAGCTCGTCATGAGTATGGCGCCGCCCAGCAGCCCGTAGACCAGGGCGACCCAGGTCCCGCGGGCGTCGGCGAACCAGCCGACGATCGGCGGTGAGATGAGCATGATGACCCGGGCGAGCCAGGACACGATGGTCAGGCCGGCGCCGGGTCTCATGCCGGGAACGTCGTCCGCGGCGGCGTAGGCCACGGGCACGGCGACGGCGCAGCCCGCGCCGGCGATCACCATGCCGATGAGGGTGCCCGGCACCGAGCCGGTCGCGAGAGCCGTCCCCATGCCCACGGCCACGAGCGTGCCGCCGCCTGCGATCACCGCGCGCTCCCCGAGCCGGTCGATGATGGCGTCCCCCACCAGCCGCCCGATGATCATGGTCCCCTGCAGGCAGACCAGGCCCATGCCCACCGTGCCGGGTGCGGCGCCCTGGTCGAAGAGCAGCAGCGAGGACCAGCTGTCGGCGGAGTCCTCGGGGAACATGGCGGCGGCGCACATGACGCCCAGCACGATGACGACACCGGCGGTCAGCAGACGGGATGTACGGGCCCCCGCCCCGGAACGCGGGCCGCGGGAGTCGGCGGCGTCGTCCGGGAGCGGGGTCCCCTCCGGCCGGTCGTCGGCATCCGGCCCCCTGATCGTCCATGGCAGCGCAGTCCCGGACAGGAGCGCCAGCAGGACGAGGACGGCTGCCATGTGCAGCCCGACGGGAACGCCCGCGCCGGCCATGGCCTGTCCTATGAGGGCACCGAGCACCGCGCCCAGGCTCCAGGCGGCGTGGAAGCTGGTGATGATGCTGGACCCCCACCGCCGCTCCACGCGCAGGCCGTGCGCGTTCTGGGCGACATCGACAATGGCGTCCACGGCGCCGACCCAGGCCATGCACAGCGCGAAGACGAGCCAGGAGCCTGCCAGTCCGGCGCCGAGCAGTCCGAGGCCGAGCACGACCATGCCCACCGAGGCCACTCGCGCAGAGGTGAAGCGGGTGATGCACCAGGAGGCCGCCAGCCCGGCCCCGAGTGCGCCGACGGAGGAGAACATGACGGCCTGACCGAAGGCCGCCTTGGTGATGCCCAGATGCGCGAGCAGCTCGGGATAGCGGGGCACCAGGTTGGAGAAGCCCAGGCCGTTGGCCAGGAAGGTGAGGCAGACGGCGGTGCGCGCCCTGACGAGGGCGGGCGGATGCCTCGCGACAGGGGCGGGAACGGTGCCGGTCACTGAGGTGGTCCTCGCAGTCCTGGTGGGCAGAACATGGGCGGAGCACAACATGGGCCCGGCTGCTCGGCCGAACCCACGTCCCCGGTGTCCGAGGGGGGACTTGAACCCCCACGCCCGTTTAATTAGGCACTAGCACCTCAAGCTAGCGCGTCTACCTATTCCGCCACTCGGACCCTGTCATCATCGCCACGGGAAGGAGCACCCGCCGCGGCAACGGAGAGAAATCTAGCACGCCCTCCGCAAGACGCGGCAACTCCGCCCCTGGTGCGCTCAGTCACAAGGCCTCGGTGGTGATGGTGGCGCTCATCGACCACGACGAACCGGGCCCGAGCACGGGCGCGTCCTGACGCACCGCCGCCGTCTCGACGCACAGGAAGGAGGCGAATTCGTCGTCGGCGAGATCCGCGATCCGCGAGGCCCCCCGGGACCACGGGTTCCACACGACCGTCGTCGGCGAGCCCGTGCCCCTCACCACGATCGCGCGCCCGTTGCCGGGATCCGTCACGCGCACCGGCGCCTCGGATCGATAGATGCGATCGATGGGTCCGGCGATTCTCAGGGGCCCGTCCTGCACCCCTCCGGAGGCGCCCTCCTCGGCGTACTCGGCCCCCTCCAGGCCGGTCAGGACGCAGGCCGTGACGTCGTGCACCGCCAGATAGGTGTGCAGCGCGGCCTCGACCGGACGCGGCCCGGTCCCCGTGTTGCGCAGCGACAGGCTCACGGTCAGCGTCTCCCCCGCCGTCACCTCGTAGAGCGCGACCAGGGCGTCGTGCTCCAGGCTCAGCAGCGCGCGGACCCCGCCCCCGGACGTGGACTCGACCGACCGCAGCGACCAGTTCATGATCCGCGCCCAGCCGTGCTTGGGCCTGGAGGTACCCCGCGGCCCCGCGGTGAACCACGGCAGGCACAGGGGGATCCCCCCGCGGATGGCGGTCTCCCCGTCGAAGCGGGCCCGCTGCGAGACGAACACGACCGGCCGGCCGCCCCGCGGCGTCCAGGCCGTCAGATGCGCCCCGAAGAGGTGGATCTCGGCGCTGCCCGCGGGCGCGTCGATCAGCAGGCGGGGCTGGTCCCCCCGACCGGGGCCCAGGGCCGCGGTGCGCGGAAGACGAGGACGGTCGGCATCGGCGCTCATGGGACCACGCTAGTAGGCTTGCCGCGTCCTGTCCGACGTTCTCCACGGCCGAGATGAGAGCGAGCGCCCTTGAGCATGAGACCGAGCACGAGACCGCCCTCCCCTCCCGCAGGGGGCGCCGCGGTCGAGCTCTCCGCCGTCCTGCTGGATCTGGACGGCACCATCACGGACTCGGCCCCCGCCATCGTCGCGTCCTTCTCGGCGACCTTCGCGGACCTGGGCATCGCCGTGCCCGACCACGCGACCCTCATGGGCTTCGTCGGGCCGCCGCTGGCGGACACCTTCGCGCACTACGCCGGGCTCACCGGCCCAGAGGGTGCGCGCGCCGCGGCGCTCTACCGCTCGCACTACCGCGAGCTCATGCACCGGGCCCCGGTCTACGAGGGGATGCCCGAGCTCGTGCGCTCCCTGCACGACGCCGGGGTGCCCCTGGCCCTGGCGACCTCCAAACGGGAGTCCCTGGCCCGGCAGATCATCGAGCGCGCCGGCCTCGGCCCGTGCTTCACCGCCGTGGCGGGGGCCGCCGACGACGACCGGGGCGGGGCGAAGGCCACCGTCATCGCCCGTGCGCTGACGCTGCTGTCCGCGGCCGGAGCGGGCACAGGACGAACGGTGCACGTCGGCGATCGCAGGTACGACGTCGACGGAGCCCGGCAGGCGGGCGTGGAGTGCATCGGCGCGCTGTGGGGCTACGGCGATGCGACCGAGCTGGCGGGAGCGCGCTGGCTGGCCGCCGACGTCCCCGAGCTGGCCTCCTTGCTGGGAACGGAGATATGAGACATGACGCAGAAGAACCCAGGGCAGGAGGATCCGACTCCGGACCCGCCCGCCCCCTCCGGGGCCCGCGCGCGGTCCGCGGCCGACGCCCCCGCGCCGGCCGGTGGGACGACGAACCTCCACCGACCCCACCGGCGAGGACTCGGAGCCCGACTGCGCGACGGGCACGACGCCCTGTCGCGCGCCATCGACCGGGCCGAGGAGGCCAGGCGGACCGCGCGGGCCGAGCAGCTGCGCTACGAGGACGCCGGTGAGACCACGGCGTCGCCCCCGGGCCCGTCGCCCGCCGCCCCGACCACGCGCACCGCGACCCTCGAGACCCTGCCCTCCTGGTTGGTGCGGGGCGGGATCGGGGCCTGGCTGCTGCTGGGGATCGTCATCGTCATCGCTCTGATCTTCTTCATCACCTCCTGGATCATCCCGGTGTTCATCGGGGTGTTCACGGCCCTCGTCCTCACCTCGATCCTCCAGCCCCTGGTCAACCTGTTCGCCCGGATCATGCCGCGCTACCCCGCCACCTTCCTGGGGCTGCTGACCGCGGTGGGAGCGGTGGTCGGGCTCCTCTTCTACGTGGTCACCTCGGTCACCAACCAGTGGAGCATCCTGGCCACGCAGTTCTCCGACGGCGTGAACACGATCATGGACTTCGTGGAGCACGGCCCCCTCCCCATGCACCTGACCGAGGCCGAGGTCATGGGACAGGTTCAGCGCCTGGTCGAGCAGGGGCGGGACTACGTGCAGTCCAACGCACCGACCCTGGCCACCGAGGTGCTGTCGAACGCGAGGACCGTCGTCGATGTCTTCGCGGTCCTGGCGCTGGCGATCTTCTCCACGATCTTCTTCCTCGCCTCGGGCGGTCGCATGTGGCGCTGGTTCCTCAACGAGCTCCCGGCCGCCATGCGCGAGTCCGTGCACCGGGCGGCAGGCGCCGGCTGGTACACCTTCGCCGGCTACGCGCGCGGCACGGTCATCGTGGCGCTGACCGACGCCGTCATGGCGGGAATCTTCCTGCAGATCGTGGGGGTCCCGCTCGCCGCGCCGCTGGCCGTCCTGGTGTTCATCGGCGCCTTCATCCCCATGATCGGCGCGCCGACCGCCATGGGCATCGCGATGGTGGTGGCACTGGCCTCCAAGGGCTTCATCACGATGATCGTGGTGGGTCTGGGGGTCGCCGGGATCGGCCAGATCGAGGGGCACATCCTGCAGCCGCTCATCATGGGACGGCAGGTCTCCCTGCATCCGGTCGTCGTCATCATCGCCGTGGCCGTGGGCACCTACTCCGTGGGGCTGCTGGGGGCGATCGTCGCCGTCCCGCTGATCAGCGTGCTGTGGTCCGTCTACTCCGAGCTGCACGTCAAGGACGCCCCGGTCGTGGGCGAGCTGCCCGCGTACCCCGGCGGAAAGGACGGCTGAGCGGCTCGGGGCGATCAGCACCAGTCGCGGCTGCCCGTCGAGGCGATGCCCTCCAGGGCATCGAGACGGTCGGCGACCAGGGCGGTGACGCCGTCGGCGGACTCGACCAGACCGCGCACGATCAACGCGCTCGCACGCCGGCCGACGCGACGGTAGCGCTTCCACATCCCCGCGGAGCAGACGACGTTGAGCAGGCCGGTCTCGTCCTCGAGGTTGAGGAAGACGGTGCCGGCCGCGGTACCGGGCCGTTGACGGTGGGTGACGACTCCGGCGACGCGCACGCGTTCACCCGAGTCCCGCCGGACGACCTCGGAGATGGTCAGGACCCCGGCCCGCGCCAGTCCCGCTCTCACGAAGACCGTCGGATAGCCCTGCGTGGAGGTGCCCGTCAGACGCAGGTCGGCCGTCTGCCGCTCGCGATCGGTCATGGGATCCAGGTGCGGGGCGCGGGCGCCGACCGCGGTCCCGGGCAGTGGCGGTTGGTACCACTGGTCGATCGTCTCCGCCCCGCCCGTCGGACGGCCTCCCCCCGGCCCGCCGCGCTCCCCGGACTCCCCGGCGAGCACCCCGGCGGCCCACAGGGCCCGCCGCCTCCCGACTCCCAGTGAGGCCAGGGCCCCGGCGGCGGCGAGGGTCTCCAGACGGCGGCGGCTCAGGCGCACGCGTCGTGCGAGGTCGGCGACATCGGTGTAGGGGCCGTGGGCGAGGCGCTCGGAGACGATCGCGGAGGCGGCCCGCCCGCCCAGGCCCTTGAGAGGGGCCAGGCCGAGACGCACCGCGAGATCGGGGTGGATGTCCAGAGGGCTCAGGGCGTCCGGCGACGGGCGCAGCGGCTCCCAGCCGGTCTCCCGACCCGCTCCTCCCCGAAGCATCCGCCCGGCCTCCTGCCGACGCGTGCGGACACGGGCTTCCTCGTGCGAGGCGTTGACATCGGCTGGCAGGACGCGCACGCCGTGCCGTCGGGCGTCGGCGACGAGGGACTGCGGGGACCAGAAGCCCATCGGCTGGGCCGCCAGCAGCCCCGCGTAGAAGTCCTCGGGCCGCCGGGCCTTGAGCCAGGCGGAGGCGTAGACCAGATGCGCGAAGGAGAAGGCGTGGGACTCGGGGAAGCCGAAGTCGGCGAAGGCCCGCAGCCTGTCGAAGACGACCTCGGCGGTGGCGGCGTCGATGCCCCGGGCGATCATCCCCTCCACCAGGCGCAGGTGCAGGGCCTCCATGCGCTCCATCGAGCGCTTGGAGCCCATGGCCCGGCGCAGGGCGTCGGCCTCGGCGGGGCTGAACCCGGCGGCGTCGACC
>ERZ773079.1645-NODE-1645-length-13147-cov-13.436450_pt1 | contig 13147 bp, 6 predicted proteins | sample MGYA00511355_ERZ773079 | MGnify/ENA primary metagenome ERZ773079 (study PRJEB29015, sample SAMEA2737979) | human oral metagenome | biome: human oral; feature: human-associated habitat; material: dental | place: China | collected 2117 ... | reverse complement strand
GGTTCCCTCGCCCGGCCCGCCCCCGCGGGCCGGGCCCTCCTCCGGTCCACATCACCGGCCTCAGCCCGCCGACAGGGCGGACTCGAGCAGCCTCTGCAGGACCCCGCTCAGGGAGCCGGAGCGGATGATCGCCAGCAGGAGCCCGGCGAAGGCCGCCGCGGCGAGGGTCCCGATGGCGTACTCGGCGGTGGCCATGCCGGCCTCCGCGTGCGGGTCGGGCGCGCCGTCGGGGGCGGGTCCGGCCCCCTGCGGGCCCGGGTGGGCCAGGCGCCAGGAGCGGCGCAGGGTCCGCACGGTGTGCCTCAGCGTTGTCATGATTCCTCTTTCCGGGATCGGGAGCGCCGGACCTCGGTGTCCGACGTCGTCCGCGGGCGCGCGGCCCGCAGTCCCAGGGTGGACGCCAGCGGGCGCCTTGCGCATCCACCCCGTTCGAGCCCTGTGGACGACCCCTGAAGCCGGCGGCCCTGTGGTGACCGGCCCGCCCCGCCGCGCCGCGGTCGAGGCCCTCGACGGCGCCGGACTGGCCGCTTCGACCGATTCCGGCGAGGGGCGGAGGAGGGGCGCGGGGCGCGCGGTCAGCCGCCGACGAGCTCGCGGATCTCCTGGGCGGTCAGCCGCGCCCGGCTCATGCCGGCGCCCGCGGCCTCGTCGGCCGCCCCGGCGCCCTCGACGACGCGGTCGAAGAGCTCGGCCTTCTTCTCCTTCAGGTCCATCACCTTCTCCTCGATGGTGTCGGCGGACACGAGCCGGTAGACCATGACCGGCTTGTCCTGGCCGATCCGGTGGGCGCGGTCGACGGCCTGCTCCTCCACCTGCGGGTTCCACCACGGGTCGAGCAGGAAGACGTAGTCCGCCTCGGTCAGGGTCAGGCCGAAGCCGCCGGCCTTGAGGGAGATGAGGAAGACGTCCGCCTCGCCCGAGCGGAAGGAGTCGATGGCGCCCTGCCGGTCGACGGTGGCCCCGTCGAGGTAGGCGGTGCGCAGGCCCGCCGCCTCCAGGTGCTCGCGCACGCCGGTGAGGTAGCGGGTGAACTGGCTGAAGACGAGCGCCCGGTGCCCCTCGGCCACGACCGGCCGCAGGGTGTCGAGCAGCACCTCGATCTTCGCGGTGGGCTTGCGACGGCGCGCCCGGCCCTTGCCCGATGCCTTCGCCCCGCGCCCGGACCTGCCGCCGTCGGCCCCCCCGGCCTCGACGAGCGCCGGGTCCAGGGCCATCTGCCGCAGGATGGTCAGCGACCGCAGGGCGGAGAAGCGCGCCTGGGCGGTGTCGGTCTCCAGCAGGCCCAGGACCTTCTGGCGCTCGCGGGCGAGGCGGGCGTCGTAGGCGCGCCGGTGCGCCGGGGGCAGTTCGACGGCGAGCACCTGCTCGGACTTGTCCGGCAGGTCGGCGGCGACCTCCTCCTTGGTGCGCCGCAGCAGGAAGGGGCGCATATGCGCCCTGAGCGCCTCCAGCCTGTCGGTGTCGCCCCGCTCGATGGGGCGCCGGTAGTGCTGGGTGAAGCGGTCGGGCCCGGGCAGCAGGCCCGGGGCGGACACGCTCAGCAGGCTCCACAGGTCCATGAGGGAGTTCTCCAGCGGGGTGCCCGTGATGGCGACGGCCGACGGCGCGCGCAGGCGCCGCACCGCCTTGTAGGTCGCCGAGGCGTGGTTCTTGATGAACTGGGCCTCGTCGAGCACGAGCCAGGACAGGTCGACGGCGATCAGCTCCTCCTCGTCCAGGCGCGCGATCGTGTAGCTGGTCACCAGCACGTCCGCCTGCGCGGCCTCCTCGGCGAAGTTGGTGCCGCGCTTGGCGGAGGTGCGGGTCACGGCTCGCACGCGCAGGTCGGGGCAGAAGCGCCCGGCCTGCTCCACCCAGGTGCCGACGACGCTCGTGGGGGCGACGACGAGCACCGGCCCGGGTCGCGGGGCGTCGGCGGTGTCGCCCGCAGCGGCCTGCCGCTCCTCGAGCATGCGCTGGATGGCGGCCAGGATCTGGACGGTCTTGCCCAGCCCCATGTCGTCGGCCAGGATGCCGCCCAGCCCGGTCGAGCGCAGCAGGTCCAGCCACTGGTAGCCCTCCAGCTGGTAGGGGCGCAGGGTCGCGTTCAGCCCGGCCGGCGCGGGGATCTCCAGCGGGTCCGCGCCCGACCCGGCGCCGGCGCCGTCGCCCCCGTCGTCGAGCGGCCGCAGGGCCAGCAGCCGCTCCACGTTCTCCCTCCAGCGCTGCGCGGTCCGCCCGACCACGCCCAGGGCCACCAGCTCGGCGTAGTACCCGGCCTGGAAGGCGCTCACGCGCAGGGCGTCGGGATCCTTGGGGTCCGGCTCGGCCAGCGCCCGCCCCTCCGCCATGAGGGCCGCCAGGCGCCGGATCTCGGGGCGGTCCAGGTCGATCCACGCCCCCGAGTCGAGCAGGACCTCCTCGTCCCCGTTGGCGACCGCGGCCATGAGCCGGGCGATGGGGACCTGCTCGTCGCCGACCTTCACGTGCACCTTCAGGGAGAACCAGTCGGGGCGGTCCGCGTCCTCGTCGACGTCGGTGGTGACCAGCACCTCGCCGTCGGCCTCCCGGTAGTCGGGCACCTCCCCGACCACCTCCGTCTCGAAGCCCTCCATGTCCTTGAGCACCGGCAGGGTGCGGACCATGAAGTGGGCGGTGTCGATGCCCGACAGGTCGAGCCGCTTCCATAGCTCGCCGTGCTTGGCGACCAGGGGCATGAGGCGCGCAATGATCTCGCGCGCCAGGCGCCGTTCCCCGGCCAGGTCCCGGGGGGCGCGCAAGTCGGCGGGATCGCCGCCGGCGCCTCCGAGCCCCGACACCGCACGGGCGCGCCCGGCTCTGGGCATTGTGCGGGCGCGGCGGCCTTTGGGCGCCCACACCCTGCCGCGACGGGGCAGCGAGACGGCCAGCGGCTCCGGGGCGTTGTCCGCCGGGTCCGCCGTGGCCTCCGCGGCGTCGAGGTCCCCCAGCACCTCCTCGCGGCGCACCTCGCCGTCGGCGGTGCGGTAGCGCATGAGCCACTCGGTGCGGGCGCGGTGCGCGGCGCCGTCGACCGTCACCCGCAGAACGGCGTGCAGGGCGGCGGGCTCGGGCAGGTCGATCCGCGGGTCGTGGATGACCACGGGCACGGCGCGGCTGAGGGGCTCCAGGTACTCGCTCTTGAAGCGCGGCACGTCCGACGGCGGGACGGTGATCCGCCGGGTCGTGTCCGCCAGGAGCCGGGCGAGGACCTCGCTGGGGGCGGGCTCGATCGGCATGAGGACGAGGCCGCCGTCGAGGCACTCGACGACGAAGCCGTGGACGGGGCTGCCGATCCCGGCGATCGGGGGGCTGTCGGAGACCCGCCCCTCCAGGTCCGCCACGTCCTCGAGGTTGAGGGCCGGCGCGACGACGAGGGAGTCGTCCTGCGCGATCCGCAGGCTCACCCCGGCCTTGAGCCCCTCGGACACGAGCACCGGCTGACCCCCGCGCTGCGCGGTGGTCAGTGTGAGTCCGGCCGCCACGCCCCGGCGCAGGATCTCCCAGAAGCGGCGCGGGACGTCGTCGAGGTCCACGCGTTCGTCGGAGTAGTAGAAGCTCCTGGGCACCATCCGCCCGATCTCCTGGACGGCCTGGAGGACGTCGTCGTCCACCTCCCCGTCGAGTCCGCCGCCCAGCACCTGGCTCCAGGAGGCGCCCTGGCGGTTCCAGCCGTTGCGGCCCCTGACGAGGGGCAGGAGACTCAGCCCCCTCCTCCTGTGCGCCCAACCGACCGAATCGCCCTGGCTGACCTCCAGGGCCATGGGGCGGCGGGCGCCGGAGTCGCTCACGCGCAGCAGGTCGGTCAGCGTGCCCTCCCAGCCGGCGCCCGCCCCGACGGGGGCCGGGACCGCCTGACGGCGGACGGTCAGGAGCACGGCGACGGTGTGCTTGCAGTTGGTGCCGACCGGGCAGGAGCAGGAGCCGGCCCAGACCGGACGGGGATCGTCGGAGGAGTTGCAGTAGACCATCGTCTGGTAGCTGCGGTTGCCCGAGCCGCTCACCTGTCCCGTGAGGATGTCCCCGCCGGGGGAGACGGAGACGGAGCGGACGCGGCCCTGCTCGACGTAGCGGCACCCGCGCAGAAAAGTCCGCTGGCCGACACGCTCGATGATCTGGTCATCACTCACGCGTGTGGGCCAACTCTCCGAGGAGATCATGCGAACCATGAGCGCAGTCTACGATGCGGGCCCGACGCGAATGCACGCGCCCCGCCCGACGCACCGTCGGAGGGCTCCGCAGGCGGCGCGCGTTCGCGCACGGTGTCACTCGCGCACGGTGTCACTCGCGCAGGGCGTTACTCGCGGGGTTCGCCGGCGTCCCGGCGGCGCCTGGCCTCCTCGTACACCCGCGCCGTCTCCCGCCTCAGCTCGCGCAGCTGGGCCCTCTCCTCGCGCAGGTGGGCCCGGTTCTGGGCGCGCAGGACCGCTCGGCGCTGCTCGGCCTCCTCCCGGTCCAGGTGCCTCTGCCTGCGCATCTGGGCGCGCCAGTGGGCGCGGTCGGCCTCGATCTGCGCCAGGCGCTCGGCCAGGTAGCGGGCCTCGGAGGCGGTCAGCCCGTACTGGTGCATGCCCAGATCGTGCCGCCGACGACGGCGGGAGCCGTCCTGCGCCTGCGCCGCCGGGACCGGGGCCGCTCCCGCCCCGGCCGCCCCAGCCCTGGCGGCGTTCTCCGCCCGACCCCCGGAGGCCTCCGCCGGCCCCCGCGCCGCCGCCAGGGCCGGGGCGGCCGGCTCGCGGTCGGCGTCGGAGGACAGGGCCAGGCCCAGGGCGGGCATGACCAGGACGCTGAGCGCACCGGCCAGCACGAGGGTCGAGGCGAAGGAGGCCCTCATCGCCCCGGCGTCGACGGCGACCTGCGTGACGGCCACAATGATCGGCAAGGCGGTGGTGGAGTAGACGGCGATCTGCAGGGACTGGCGCACGGAGTAGGCGCGCGAGCCGTCGCGGCGCCGCTCCAGCAGGGCCGCCACCCACACCGGCAGGCCGCGCGTGAGCACCAGCAGCACGAGGAAGGCCCCCAGGTAGATCAGCGAGGAGGCCGTCAGCTCCAGCTCGATCGCCATGCCGGAGGTGACGAAGAACAGCGGGATGAAGAAGCCGTAGGCCAGCCCGTCGAGCTTCTCCTCCAGCTGGCGGTCGCCGTCGGGGACCGCGTAGCGCAGGATGAATCCGGCCGCGAAGGCGCCCAGGACGACGTCGAGCTCGAAGACCTCCGCCAGCGTGCACAGCCCCACCAGCAGCAGGATGGTGACGCGGATGGTGGTCTGCGCCGTCGTCGAGCCGCCCAGGTGGATCGCCTCGACCAGGCGGCGGCCCGCGCGCTGGACGCGGTCGGTGAAGCGGACGATGAGCAGGGTGATGGTCAAGAAGGCCAGGAGGATGACGAGGGACTGCCAGGTCGAGCGGGTCCCCAGCAGCAGCGCCATGAGAATGATCGGGCCGACCTCGCCCACCGCCCCGTGGTTGAGGATCGCCGCGCCCACGGCGGTGGGCAGCAGGTCGCGCTCGCGCAGGATCGGCAGGATCGTGCCGATGGCGGTGGAGGTCATGGCGATGGCGATGGCGATGCCGTTGGCGGAGAAGACCCCGCCGGACACTCCGACGGCGGCGACCGCCGCGAAGGCGAGGCCGAGGGACCCGGCCCAGGCGGCCATGGCGTGGCGGCCGCCGGAGCCGCGCAGCTCGTTGACGTCGATCTCGTAGCCGGCCATGAGGAAGAGGAACGAGACGCCGAGCTCCTTGAGGAACTCGATGTCCTGGCCCTCGTGGGCGATGCCGAGGCCACTGGGGCCGATGAGCACGCCTCCGGCGATGAGCAGGACGGTCTCCGGAAGCAGGCGCTTGGGGACGCTCCAGGAGATGAGCGGCGCGATGAAGGAGACCGCCACAATGCACAGCAGGGAGACGAAGACTGCGCTCATGCCTGTTCCTTTCCTCGGTGGCTTCCCCCCGGCAGGGGCCCGCGGGCCGGGGCGGTGCCCGGGCCCGCGGTGCCGGGCGCGCGACCGAGTCCGCTCCGGCGATGACCGGCGGTGGGGATGATACCCAGGCCCCGGCGCCCCGGTCGGATCGCGCGAGTCGGTGACGCCGCCGCCGGCCCGGGCCCGCGACGCGCCTCCCGGGCGACGCGTTCTCAGGAGCTCGGGAAGACCGGGAAGAGCTCGGGCGGTACCAGGTGGATGCCGCCGAAGTCCAACTCGCCGGCGGCCTCCGCGTCCAGCCACAGCTCGAGCCATTCCAGGAAGCGCAGGGGCCTGCGTGTGGTGGGGTGGACCATGGGGAGGATGCCGCAGTCATTGGCGAGGTCGAAATACCACACGGTGCCCCTCACCTCGGGGTCGGCGGCGGCGACCACCAGGATCGTGTCCATGCCGCAGCCCTCCGTGCACAGGGGGATCCATCCGCGGTCGGCCTCGCCGCGCTCCAGCGCGTCCCAGTAGGGGTCCTCGTCCGCGGGGTCGCAGACCAGCGGCCGGGTGAAGGTGCAGGGGAAGGGACGGCCGGGGTCGAGGTGGCTGAGATCGTTGTCCCGGTCGGGCACGCCGAGCTCGCGCAGCCCGTGGAAGGGCCGGGTGCCGGACCCCGCGACCCGAGTGATGAAGGCGCGGTAGTCCTCGGGCAGGACGACCCCGTGCTCCGCCTCCCAGGCCGCCACCGCCGGCTCCGCCAGAGGCGGCCGCCACCGCATCGCGCCGCCGGGAGCGGAGCCGGGATCCCGGCGGGACGTCAGTCCCACGAGCTTGTCCGCCACGCGCTCAAGATCGTCGGATACCGCCACCGACGACATGCTACCCGGCCTCGCTCGGGCAGGTCTTCCTCCCTTGATCCCTTCCCGGCCCGGGGCCGACGGCTCTCGAACGCCGCCGTACGGCATCAGCTCCGATGGACACAGCCGCAGCGGGCAGCGCGATTCCCGCGGTCGCCGCGGGAATCGCCCACGAATGCCCGGAGGCGAGAACGCCGCCGATCGCGCCCGCGATCGATACGGCGATGTACATGGCCGAGGAGTTCAGCGCGACCGGCAGACCCGAACGAGTCCGATCCGCGGACAGAAGACGATGCTGCTGCGGACCGGTGATGGCCCAGGCGGCAAGGCCGAACAGCAACGAACGGTGGCACGCTATGCTTCGCACGGCGCTGTGCGAGGGCGCCGGTGTGCTGACGGTCTTCGACGTCCTGGCTGCCCGCCTCTCAGAACCGGACTACCGCGGTCGCGGAGGCCCGTGCCACCGCCGCGGCCCTCCTGGACAGCACGAGAGCCGCATCTACCGAGGACTCACCACGGGATCGTCCTGCGCAGGAGGGTGTGTCGGGACACGACGACTCGCAGACGGCCCGGCACCCCCTGCACCAATAGTCCGGCTCCCGCTCGTCCGCCCGGCGAGCAATCAGTATCGTGATCGAGCCGGGCACGGCGGGGCGGGCCGGGCGTAGCGAAGCAAGCCAAGCACAGCGGGCACAGCCGGGCATGCCGGGCCTGGCGGGCCGGGCGCGCCCCGTCGGGCGCTAGCGATCCTCCCGCTCGGCCTCCTTCAGAGCGGCCTCGAGGGCGGGCAGGACGCCGCGGGCGCTCAGCTTGCGCTTCCTGGCGCTGAGCCGCTTCAGAGCCTTCTCGCACAGGTCCTCGGCGGACGACCACTCGGGGGAGCTCGCGCGGACGTCCCTCATGAGCGCGACCAGCTCGCGCGGATGGATGTCCTCGATGGAGTCCACGTAGTCCAGGGCCTTGCGGCGGTACGGCGGCGCCACGCGCATGGCATCCATGTTCCGCCACACGAAGTCGCGCTCGCCGACACGGTCGATGTAGGCGAAGGCCTCCCCCAGGATCTCGCCCACCTTCCTCGCCCGCGACTGCGTGGTGCGCGACACGCCGAAGGCGCGGCAGATCTTCACGATCAGCCGGTGCCTGATGATCGGCGACTCGACGTCGCAGATGGTCCGGGCCACCTCGACGACCCGGGCCCTCGCCTCCTCATCGCCCGTGGCCGCACGGTCCAGGATCTCCTTCGGGAGCACTCCCCCGGGTTGCCACTGCCGGTAGTCGGCCGGGCCGATGAGCACCGCCGGCCCGGCGGGCACAACCGAGCCCTCAGCGCCATCAGGGCTCTCAGCGCCATCGGCGTCCGCCCCGGGCTCCCCCTGCGCAACATCCGAACCGGCCCCGCCACCGGCGGGCCCGACGACGCCGGAGGCAGTCCCATCGGCCGCGCTGCCGGCGGGCCCGGCGGCGTCCGCCCCGGACTCCTCCGGCCCCCGCACGGCCGGCTCCCGCGGCTCCTGCGACGAGTACGTCCCTCCGGCGGCCTCGACGAGCCGGGCGACGACGGCCTGCGCGTCGGCCACCCACTCGGGCATCCACACGCGCTCGACCCGCTCCCATCCCATGGTCCCCAGGACATCGACCGGCAGCAGATCGCGATCCGACGTGCTCCCCCGCCGGTCCCACCCGGGCCCGTCGAGGAGCACGGCCACCCCGGGCCGCCCCGGCCGCCCGGGGTCCTCCTGGCTTCCCGGTCGCCCGACCGGCCCGGACTGCTCAGGCGCCTCCGAGACCTCCGGCCGCCCGGCCGGCCCGGACTGATCCGCAGACCCGGAGCCTTGCGGCAGGGCCAGGGCGAGGTCGATCTCGAAGGACGAGTGCCCGACTCCGACGTGCACGTCCAGCCCCGCGTCCCGCAGGCGCTCGGCGATCTCGTTGCGGTGGAGGTCCACCGCGCTCCCGGAGACCGGCAGCGCCGGGGGCGCGCCGCCGGCGCGCGCCTGCTCCAGGTAGGCGCGCAGGTCCTTCAGCCCCTGATGGCTCGAGCGCTCGGCGTGCAGGTCCTCGGGATCGAAACTCGCGAACACGACGATCTGACGGCGGGCCCGGGTGATGGCGACATTGAGTCGCCGTTCGCCGCCGGCATGGCCGAGCGAGCCGAAGCTGAGCGGGACGTCGCCCCTCTCATTGGCGGAGAAGGTGAGCGAGAACAGGATCGTGTCCCGCTCCTCGCCCTGCGCGTTCTCCAGGTTGCGCACGAACAGGCCGTCGCGCGCCTCCAGCGCCTCGGCGACGCGATCCGAGCCGAGCTCCTTGCGCAGCCACGACTCGATGAGGTCGCGCTGACGGGCGTTGAAGGTGATGATCCCCACCGACGGGGTGCGTCCCGGAGATGCCTCGAACCGCCGGACCACCTCCTCGACGATCTTGCGCGCCTCGGCCGGGTTCGTGTTGGGCCTGATCGACGGGTTCTTGACCCGGCCCTCCGGCCTGATGTACGTGCCGTCCACGCGCCGCAAGGAGATGCCGTGGCCGTCGGGGCCGTCGTCCGACCGCGGGGCCATGGCCCGAGGGCTCGGGAAGGACAGCAGGCGGCCGTCGTAGTAGTGCCGGTTGGAGAACGCGATGAGGGACTCGACCCGACTGCGGTAGTGCCAGGTCAGGGCACGGCTCGGCACACCGCCGGCGAGGCACCGGTCGAGGATCGACTCGTTCTCGCCGCGGCCCGCGCTCCCCGGCTCCCCGCCGCTCCTGGCCGCCCCCGGGGCGGCGGTCGGCGGCATCTGCTCGGGATCCCCGACGACGACCACGGAGCGCCCCCGCCCCATGGCCCCCACGGCGCCCGCGACCGTGATCTGGGAGGCCTCGTCGAAGACGACGACGTCGACGTAGCGGCGGTGGGCCGGGAAGAAACGGGCGACCGAGTCCGGGGAGACCAGGAGGCACGGGGTGATGGCGACCACGAGGTCCCCGTAGAGGTCGATCAGGTCCCGGATGTTCAGGGTCCCCTTTCGGCGAGCGATCTCACGACGGAGCGCCTCGGCACGCGGACCCGCCTCGCGCAGCGCCGTCTCACGGCGGTCGAGGACGACGTCGAGCAGCTCGGGGGTCAGGGCCTCGCGCAACCGCTCCTGGGTGCGCCGGTAGTCGTCGAGCAGCTGCGCGTGGACGGCGGGGTCGAAGGAGTCCAGGCCGGTGGCGCGGGCGCGGTCCTCGAAGGCGGCCCGGGCCCGCTCCCACTCGGCGCTCTCAGGACCCGCGACGCCGTCGGCCATCCCGGCGCCCTCGACGCCCCCGGCGTCGCGCGCCTCGATGAGCGCCTGGCGGGCGCGGTAGTAGGAGGAGGGGGAGCTGCCCTGTCTCGGGTCGTGCAGCCCCTCCCGGTAGGCGTCCAGGCGCGCCCGGAGCGCGGCCAGCTCCCGGCGCAGCGCGTCCGGATCGGCGCCGGGGGCGGGCGCCCGCAGATCGAGTGCGCGTCGCAGGGCCCGGCAGACATCGACGGGCTTCATGTCGTTGTCGTGGAGGTTGAGCAGGAGGTCCCCGATGCCCGCCTCCTCGCGCAGGCGGCGGGCGACGACGTCGAGCGTCGAGAGCTTCTCCGCCACGAACATGACGGTGCGCCCCGTGGACAGGGCCCGGAAGATGAGGTTCGCGACCGTCTGCGACTTGCCCGTCCCGGGCGGCCCCTTGACGACGAGGCTAAGCCCCGCCGCGGCATCGGCGATGACCCGCGCCTGGTCGGAGTCGGCGTCCAGCGGCAGGTTCTCGACGACCTCGTCGATGTCGGCGCCCGCAGCACCCGCTGCGTCCTCGGCCGGCCCGCCGCCCGCCGGGTCCGCGAAGGCGGCGCCCGGGGCCTCCAGGAGGTGTCCGACCACCGGGTTGGAGACGATGGTCGGCCAGTCCGTCTCCAGGTCCTGCCACATGCGGTAGGTGGAGAAGCGGAACATGCCCAGGTGCACGGCGGGTTCGACGACGTCACGGCGGCCGGACTCCCGCAACCGGCGGCGCAGGCGCTCCAGGGTGGCCTCGATGTCGATGCCGTGCTCGTCGCGCACGGGCTCGGCGAGCTCGGCGAGGTCCATGCCGGTGTCCGCCCTGAAGCGGGTCAGCAGGGAGTGGTTGGGGGTCGAGATCCCGTCCTCGTCCAGGACGATGCCGTACGTCTCGCCCTCCTGCCTGAGTCTGACGGGGATGAGGATGAGGGGGGAGCGCACCCGGTAGCCGTCGATGCGCCATGCCAGGGCGCCGACGGTCAGGTAGAGGTTGTTCGCCCCGGTCTCCTTCAGGGTCGTACGGGCGGAGACGGTCATGGCCCGCAGGCGCTGCTTGTACTTCTCACGAGTCGACAGGTCGACGTGGACCGTCCGCTGCTCGGTCAGCAGCGCGGCCCGGTCCTCGGATCCCGCGGCGTCGTGCGGGACGGGGCGCAGGGTCACGAGGTCTCCGGCGTTGACGAGGTCCTCGAGACGGCCGATGAGCTCGGGCTGCACGAGCAGCTCGACGACGTCGCGCGAGGGGCGGCTGATGAGCGGGTTGCGCCGGGACAGGTCGAGCAGATTCCGTTTCCACTCCTCGACGGCGGGCGGGGCGGGGAGACCCTCGACGGCGGCGGCCTCGGGCGCCGAGGCGGGCGCGCCGTCGGCCGGCGATCCCTCGGCGTCCACGACCGCGGAGGACGATCCGGGGGCGGGCCCGCCATCCTCCGACGCGACCGGGCGGGTCGGCGGCGGCAGCTCGACGACGACGTCGTCCTCATCGCGCTCCAGCATGGGCTGCGGGGGCGCGCCGTCCGCTCGGGAGGATCCGATCGGGGCGACGAGGGCCAGATCGGACAGCGTCCCCAGCGCGACGCTGCGCGCCGGACCGGTCAGCTCGTGGAGGACCGAGGCCGACAGGGGCGCCGACAGGTCGGGATCGATGAGGCCCATGACGCCGCGCCGGACGAGGTCGACCGCTTCCTGCGGGGAGGCCGGCGGTCGGCCGGCGCCGCTCCCCCGATCCCTCCGATAGCCGAGGAAGGCGGCCTCGGGGGTGAGCAGGAGGGTGGTGGCCATGTCCAGGCGCTCCAGGACGCCGGCGATCAGGGCCGCGACATCGAGGGTGCTGCCGGCGCGCGCCTCGAGCAGCCCGGCGGCGGTGCGGATGGGGTGGGGGGAGGAGCTCCACGGGCCGCCCGCGGCCTCGATGGTGACGCGGTGCCGACGCAGGACGGCGCACGCAGCCGCGGCGAGAGCGTCCGAGTCGTCGGTGGCGGCGCGCGGGCTCCGGCCGTCGGCCGCGACGTCGAGCGCCTCGGCCGCCTGCTCGGTCCCGGCGCCCAGCCGCGCCGCCGCTACGCCCTGTGGGGCTACCTCGGCTTCATTGACGCCGCCTGCCTCCACTGGGTCGAGCGCGGCTGCCCCGACGAGGAGCGCTGGGGGCTCATCGACGCCGCCCTGGGGGCCCTGGAGGGCGGGCTGGGCGACTGGGCGGCCTGAGTGCGCCCCGACGGCGCCCGCCTCCGATATCCTCGAGCCGTACCGACCGACGAGGTTCAGGAGACGGACTAATGACCCAGGTGGCATGCGGGATCGACATCGGCGGATCGGGCGTCAAGGGCGCCCTGGTCGATCTCGGGACCGGTGAGTTCATCGGCGAGCGCGTACGCATCGAGACCCCCCGACCATCCACGCCCGAGGCGGTCGCCAAGGTCTGCCGCACCATTATCGAGCGGCTCGGCGTCGCCCAGGACGTGCCCGTGGGCATCACCATCCCCGCCCCCATCGTGCGCGGCACCGTCGTCTTCATGGCCAATCTCGACAAGTCCTGGAAGGGCGTGAACGTCGACGAGCTCATGACCCGGGTCCTGGAGCGCCCGTCCCACGCGCTCAACGACGCCGACGCCGCCGGGCTGGCCGAGGTCGTCTACGGCGCCGCCAAGGGCGTGCCCGGCACCATCATCGTCACCACCCTGGGCACGGGCATCGGCTCGGCCGTCATCGTCGACGGCACCCTGGTGCCCAACACCGAGCTCGGCCACCTGGAGATCGACGGCCACGACGCCGAGTCGCGCGCCTCCTCCCATCAGAAGGAGCTCCACGACCTGAGCTGGAAGAAGTGGGCCAAGCGCCTCCAGCGCTACTACGGCCACGTCGAGATGCTCTTCAGCCCGGACCTGCTCGTCGTCGGCGGAGGGGTGTCCAAGAAGCACGACAAGTTCCTGCCCCTGCTCGACCTGCGCGCGCCCATCGTGCCCGCCAAGCTGCTCAACACCGCGGGCATCGTCGGCGCCGCCTACGAGGCGGCCCGCGCCGCCGGCAAGCAGAGCGGGACGGACGCCGCCGACAAGTAGGGCGGGGCGCACGGGGCCGGGTGGTCGTGGGGCCGGCCGGGGCGGGGCGAACCG
>ERZ773079.1641-NODE-1641-length-13170-cov-7.001067_pt1 | contig 13170 bp, 11 predicted proteins | sample MGYA00511355_ERZ773079 | MGnify/ENA primary metagenome ERZ773079 (study PRJEB29015, sample SAMEA2737979) | human oral metagenome | biome: human oral; feature: human-associated habitat; material: dental | place: China | collected 2117 ... | reverse complement strand
TAAATGTGCATTAGCATATAAAAATTATTTTGCCCACCATATTGACAAAGAACCAATATAATATTAAAATGTTATATAATGACATATATAAAATTGGGAATCAATATAAATACGTATAGTTAATTTAGTTTAAAATATGAAAAATGATTTTTAATACTAAAAAATAGTAATTTAACGAAAGTAAAAATCCAACATATAAAAAGTTTTGCGCATAGCATTATAAATGGTGTTTAGTATAAGTTATTGTAAAAAACAATTAGCTATGTGATAATTAAGCAACTTTAAAATTATTTTATAAGGAGATTTATTATGTTTAGAGAAATGAGAAGAAAAAAACAGCTTTTATCAAACGAGGATGTTATGGAGATTTTAGAAAAATCTACATCAGGAGTGCTTGCAGTTATTGGAGATGATGATTATCCGTATGCAGTTCCTGTAAGCTATGTGTACTATGATTCAAAAATATATTTTCACGGTGCGAAATCAGGACATAAACTTGATGCTATAAAGAAAAATGCAAAAGTTTCATTTTGTATAATAGATAAAGATGATATTGTAAAAGAGGAATATACAACTTATTTTAGAAGTGTTATAGCTTTTGGAAAGGCATATATAGTTGAAGATGAAAAAGAGATTATGGAGTCAATCGAAAAGCTGTCTATAAAATACTATCCTGAAGACAGTGAAGAAAACAGAAACAAAGCAATAGAAAGAGAAAAAAAGGCTCTTTGTATGGTTAGAATAGATATAGAACACGTTACAGGAAAAGAAGCGATAGAACTTGTAAAAATGAAAAATAAATAAAAGGTGATTTTATGAAGAAAATAACAATTTTTTTAAGTATTATATTTTTTTTGTCTAACTATGTGCATTAATTCGTATGCCGATAATTTTAAGATAATTGATGAGTTTTTGGATATGTATATGCTTAATGGCAAGACAAATATGAATTTAAGCAAAAACAGCTCTTCAGATGATAAAAATGATTTAATTACAAACGGAAAAGTTATTTTGGGCGATGAAATGCTGTTTACAGATGAATATAAGCATTTGATAGACGGTAAAAAGATAGGGCTTGTTACAAATCAAACAGGAGTGAACTCAAAAGGAGAAAATACGAAGAATGTATTGTATTCATATAAGAATGCAAAACTTACATCTCTATATGCTCCTGAACATGGAATAGACGGAACTGTAAAGGCGGGAGATTATGTATCGTCATATACTGACAAAGATACAAAATTGCCGATTTATTCGCTTTATGGAGATACAAGAGAACCTACTAAACAGATGTTATCTGGTATTGATGTGCTTTTATTCGATTTACAGGACATAGGTTCAAGGACATATACATATATTTCAACTATGTATAAATGTATGGAGGCCTGCAAAAAATACGGCAAGACGTTTGTGGTATTGGACAGACCTAATCCTATTTCTTGTAAATATGTGGAAGGTTTTGTGCTTCAAGATGAAGCGAAATCATTTGTAGGAATAGACAATATGCCTATGGCACATGGTATGACAGCAGGAGAATTAGCGAGATATTTCAACAGGAATATAGGTTCAGATTTAAAGGTTGTAGCAATGAAAAATTATAGACGTGATATGATATGGCAAGATACAGGACTTAATTTCAAACAGACATCACCGTATATACCTAATATAGAATCTGCATTTTGTTATATGGCGACCGGTCAATCTGAAAATATGGGCATAGGCATGGGGGATAATTTTACTTGGTCAGGTGGTAAAAATATAAATTCATCGGTGCTTGCAGATAAATTAAATTCTTACGGTTTACAAGGAGTAGAGTTTATAGCGCTTAATAAAGGTCAAAGTGGAGGAGTAAAGCTTAAAATTACAAACTATCATACATTTAATCCGGCAAAGACAGGATACTATATAATGGCAACAGCCAATTTACAAAAAGCGTTGAATGTGAGTTTTTATGACAGCAAAGGCAGAGCTACTATGTTTTATAAGATAAGCGGTAATAAAGCCTTCGGCAATGCTATACTTGCAAAAAAATCAGCATATGAAATAGAACAGCTCTATAGAAAAAATGCAGATGAATTTAGAGAAAATACAAGAAAATATTATATATATGAATAGATTGTTAAAATAAATAATCAGGAGAAATAGAGTAATTCAATTAAATAATCGAATATATATACCAAGGGATTGTTTTTTTACAATATCATATGAAATATAAAAAAGGTACTATAATATTTTGGTGGGCAAATAAAAAAATATGGAGAACTCAATTAAAAAATTGTATAATAATTTTGGACAAAAAAATACAATTAAAAGAGGTTCTCCATATGAGTAATTATAACACAAATAAAAGATATTTTGAAACAGTTTTATCAAAAAAAGAAAATATATGCAAAGCAGAAATAACACTGAACATAGCTAATATCATGATAACACAGTGTTATAATGATATTAGCTATATAGGATATGAAGCAAAATCCACAACAAAAAGCACAATATGTAAACACTGCTTAAAAGAAATAACAAGATTTAAACAATATAAAACAACATACACAATATACGCAAAATACAACAGCAAAATAATACTACTCAAACTATCAAGTAAACAATACTACTGCCAAGATTGCAAAAAAACAACAACAGAAAAATTAATAGATAAAAAAGAGAAAAAACAAAAAACAAAAAACTTCACCCAAACAATAATAGACACACTACAAGAAAACGTAAATTATAGCATGATAGCAAGAACACATAAAATATCAGTCAGCAATGTAATAAGATGCTTTGATGAAGTATCAAAACAAATAGAAATATCAAAAGACAAAGATAAAATCAAACACATATCAATAGATGAACTTAGATTTGTAAAAAGCAAACAAGCAAACTATCAATTCATAATAGTAGACACAACAACAAGAAAAATACAAGAAATATTACAAGACAGAAAACAAAGCGTGATAAAAGAGCACCTAAAAGATAATTACAAAAACATACAAACAGTAAGTCAAGATCTATGGAAACCATATAAGACAGTAGTCAAAAGTCTATATGAAGAAGTAGAAATAATACCCGATAGATTTCATGTAGTAAGGCAATTTACATGGGCATTCACAAGAGAAAGAATCAAACTACAAAAAAAGAAGGAATAAAAACAAATAGAAATTGGAAAATACTAACAAAAAGAAAGAGGAATTTAGACGAAAAAGGAAAAGAAAGATTAGAAGAATTATTAAAAAAACATAAACAATTAGAAATAATACACACAGCAAAAGAAAAAGCATATGAAACATTCAAAAGACAAAGTGTAGAAGAATATAGAGAAAAATTAGAAGAACTGAAAGAATATGTAAAAGAAAATAACATACAAGAATTCAAAAAAGCGATAAAGACAATACAAGTATGGGAACAAGACATAGAAAATATGTTCAAATATGACATAACAAATGGAGTGGTAGAGAGAATAAATAGGACAATAAAGCAAAGTAAAAATATAGCATACGGATACAGAAATTTAGAAAGAGCGACAAAATTAGTACAATATAGAGTAAATAAATGCACACTTAAAGTATCATAAAAAATATGAGTACAATAAATGTGCATTAGCATATAAAAATTATTTTGCCCACCATATTGACAAAGAACCATATTTTTCTATTGATGATTCTTGTAATTGGAGGAAGATTCTTATTTTCATATTTAAGAGCTGTTACTCAGGAAAGTGTTGGTTGTGAAGCCACAGCAGAACAACGAATTCGTTTGGGAAATATATTTAAAAGAGTTTCGCTTGGCTTTTTTAACAGTAACAATATGGGAGAAATATCTTCTGCTGTAACCACAGATTTATCATTTATAGAAATGTTTTCTATGAATATGATTAATACAGTTGTAAATGGATATATTACGGTTTTGGTAATGATATTGTTTTTGCTGTTTTATTGTCCATTAGCGGGAATTATCTCATTAAGCGGTATAGTTTTATCTGCTTTATTTTTATACATTGAGGCTAAAATTAGTGATAAAAATGCTTCCATTCATCAAAAGGCTCAAGACAGCATAGTAGAAAATACAATTGAATTTTTAAGAGGGATGCAGACTATAAAAGCATTTAAACAAGAAGGCGTATCTGTGCAAGGTATTAGGAAAGCATATAAAAATCATAAAGATGTAAATATTAAAATTGAATTGGAATATTGCCCATATAATTGTTTGCACCAATTTGTATTAAAAGCCGCCTCAGTTGGAATTATAGCTGTTAGTGCATATTTAACATATACCCGAAAAATGGATGTAAACATTATGCTTATGATGGATATGTTCTCGTTTGTTATGTTTAGCCAAATAGAGCCGTTAAGTAATGCAATTCATGTAATAGAGGTTGTTAATAAAACATTAGATAAATTAGAAAAAATAGAAAAGGCGGATATTATAGATAAAGGCGGGCAGAATATAGAGTTAAAAAGACATGACATAAAGTTTTCTGATGTATGTTTTTCCTATGACAAAAAGCAAATATTAAATAATATTTCTTTTTATATTCCGGAAGGCAGTACCACAGCCATTGTAGGTCCTTCAGGAAGTGGAAAAACAACAATTTGTAATTTGATTGCAAGATTTTATGATGTGAATAGTGGAGTTATAACTGTTGGGGATAAAAATATCAAAGATATAACCTGTGATAGTCTTTTGAAGAATATTTCAATGGTATTTCAAAAAGTGTACTTATTTAATGACACAATAAAAAATAATATTTTATTTGGTAATCCAAATGCTTCTGATAATGAAGTAATAAATGCAGCCATAAAAGCACATTGCCATGAATTTATTTCAAAATTACCAAATGGATATGACACTATCATAGGCGATGGCGGGGCTACCTTGTCGGGAGGAGAAAAACAACGAATTTCAATAGCAAGGGCTATCTTAAAAGATTCTCCAATAATAATACTTGATGAAGCTACAGCAAGTGTTGATCCGGAAAATGAGCATTTAATTCAAAATGCAATAAGCTCACTAACAAAAGGAAAAACAGTAATTGTTATTGCTCATAGATTAGCAACAATTCAAGATGCAGATCAGATATTGGTTATTGATAATGGTGATGTAGTTCAGAAAGGTAATCATCTTGAGCTGATTAATCAAGATGGTATTTATAAAAATTTTATAAACATAAAAGAATCAGCGGAAGGATGGTGTATTTCATAATTTAGCTGTAAGGAATGGAGGGTTGAAAATGAAAAAAAATTTATATTTAATAGATGAAAGTCAGAATATTTTGCATAATCTTTTTTTCAATAGGCTTCATAATTGTTCAGCTTTCCAAACACTATTCAGTACAATTTAATACATTTAAAGGAAGAACAAGTTCCTTTCATTTTAGAGGACTTCTTGTGCTTAAGTGCAGGAGTCCTCCTTTTTTTGCCTGAAAACAAGCAGACAGAAAAAGAATGGAGGACTTGAAATGAAAAAAGAATACTACCTTTATGTCAATGGACAAAAGGTGAAAGTCAGTGAGGAGATATACAAAGTCTACTGGCGGGAAAGAGAACATGAAAAGTATTTAGAGCAGGTGGACAGAAAAAACCACTTGCTCTTTTTTTCGTCCTTGGATCAGGATGGACATTTTGCAGAGAACATCATTGATGAAAGTGTTGATGTAGAAAAGATTGTGGAAACACAGATGATGATTGAAGCAGTCAGAAATGCTATATCAAGGCTCAATGCAGAAGAAAGAGATATTATTGAACGCTTGTATTTCAATGATGAAACGGTTCGTTCAGTGGCAAAGCTCAAAAGTATTACACATCCGGCTTTAATCAAAAGAAGAAACAAAATTCTTGAAAAGCTGAAAAAATTCATCGAAGAACTTTAGAAATTCGGTAACCAAAGGGGTCAAATTTTCCTTATGTAAAGTGAAGGGGAGTTTGACCTCCTTTACTTTCTTCGGTAAGAGATACGCCTGCTTATGGCAAATAGGAAAATGTAGAGAAAACAATCCCTTTCAAATATTGTTCTTTGACAACTGAATAGACCAAGGTAGGACTTTATCTGCTTGTGGAGAATTATGACTTACGCCAAGACCTTTCTGCTGAGAGATTTCAGTTTTATGAATACTGGTTAAACCAAGGAAATAAGAAAGTGAGCGACAAATAAGATTACATAAAAAACAGATGTGGCAGTCTGTTCGTTGATACAGGCGGTGATAATGATACTTCAACAGTTTATGCCGGCTCGTCTTGAATAAGGGGCGGAGGTGAGATTCCTATGTTGTCAGCCAAGACACCTACCAATGTCATAAAACTTAAAAAAGAAAACAACAGGGAAAGGAGTTTTCTAATGAATGTAGAAGAATTAGCAAGATATAAAAACATGTCAGCGGAAGAGATAGACAGGAAAATTGTCCCTGATATCGAAGATATAAAAGATAAGAAAAATGCAGAGCCGCTTTCCATGTACTTTATGAAAGTCGGAAATGTCATTGTTAAATGTAGCTATGCAGAGAATGGAAGAAGTTTGGAGGATTGTTTTCTGTCATATCTAAAAAAGAAAGCAATGCTGCTTGATTAAAAATATGATAAAAGGGGCAGACTTTTTTACAAATCTATGGTATAATACTAACCAAATAGGGATACAACTTCATAAGAGCTGAAAGACTCCAAGTTATCATATTTCTCCTTAAAAAAGAATATGAAAGTTTGGAGGTTTTGTTATGTCTAAAAATAATTTAGATACAGATGTTCTCAAAGTTGCCATGTATCTCAGATTATCACAAGATGATGAAAAATATGATAAAGGCTTTAAGGTGGAAAGCAACAGCATTTCCAACCAAAGACTTCAGATTAATGACTTCATTGATAAAAATGAGGATATGGAGCTGATAGAAGAATATGTCGATGACGGATATTCAGGTATAAACTTTGAAAGACCGGCATTTAAGAAAATGATGGAAGATGTCATCACAGGGAGAATTAACTGCATTGTTGTAAAAGACTTATCCAGATTTGGCAGAGATTATATTGATAGCGGAAGATACCTGCAAAGAGTATTTCCCTCTCTTGATATAAGATTTATTGCCCTAAATGATAATTATGACAGCTATACAGCCAGTGAAACGGAAAAGAACTTGGTCATTCCGTTTAAAAGCTTCATCAATGACAATTATTGTAGGGATACTTCCGCAAAGGTCAGAAGTGTCTGCAAGGTAAAGAGAAAACAGGGACAGTTTATATCAAACTATGCTCCTTACGGCTATGAAAAAGATAAGGAAGATAAGCACAAAATAGTAATTGATAAAGAAGCGGAATATGTGGTGCGTAAAATCTTTTCAATGAAGCTTGAGGGGTACAGCTCCTACTCTATTGCCAAACACTTAAACGATAATGGAATCCCATCACCGATGGAGCATAAAAAGGCAAAGGGAATAAGGTATAAGACAGGCTTCAGCACAAAGGCGGTTGCCAAATGGGATACGCCGGCAGTTAATCGTATTTTAACCAATGAAATCTATATCGGAACACTGCAACAGGGAAAACGGGAAAAGATAAACTATAAGCTGGATAAGGTGGTTTCCAAGGATAGAAGCGATTGGATTGAAATCGAGGACAATCATGAAGCTATTATTGATATTTATGACTTTGAAATTGCCCAAAAACTTTTGAAATGTGATATAAAGGCAAAAAATGTCGGAGAGAAGGCGGATTTGTTTTCAGGTCTTTTATTTTGCAAGGACTGTAATGCTCAGATGACAAAGAAAGTCGATAAGAGAGGGAAAACTCCCACTATTTACTATATCTGCTCCCAGTACAACAAAGGAAAAGAGTGCAGCAGGCATTCAATCAAACAGGAAGAATTAAAGCTAAGCGTACTTGAGATGATTTGCCATTATATCAACTCTCTTGGGAAGTATGAAAGCATTTCAGAAGAGATAAGAGAAATGGAAGTATCTTATGAGCTTTTTCAGAAAATAGATAAAAGACAGGAGTATACCAAGAAAAGCAAGGCAAAGTTTGAACTTTTAAAATCGGCTCTGTATCAGGACTTAAAAGAAGGAATCATTTCTGAAGAAGAATTTTACGGTATGAGAGAGTTTTATACAAACCGTATCGTAGAAAGCGAACTGATTTTAGAAAAGCAGAATAAAGAAATTTCAAGACTCTATCAAAAGAGTTTGGGAAACAAAAACTTCCTGTCAGATATTAAAAAGTACAGGAATATAAGCACCTTAGAAAGAGGGCTTCTTGTAAGACTTGTCGATAAAATCTATGTTTTGGAAGAAAAAAGGATAGAAATCCATTTTAACTATGATGAAACTACAGATATACTGGATAAGTTAAGCGACTACACAAAGCAATCCTCCGAGCTGATGAAGGAGGTGGTGTAGATGGCAAGGACAGCGAACAGGCGGGCAAAAGCGGAAGAAGCTCTGTTAAGCAAAGAAAGCGGAAACAGTTTTCAAACAGCGATTTACACAAGAATATCAAGAGATAAAAAAGAAAAGCCGAGTGATTCCATTGAAAATCAAATTGCTCTTTGTGAAAGTTATATAAAGAAAAATGATGGTCATAATTTGGTTGGAATATATAAAGACATCGCAAAGACAGGGACAGAATTTGAAAGACCTGACTTTGAAAAACTTGTGGGAGAAGTAAGGACGGGAAAAGTCAACTGCATTATTGTAAAAGACCTATCCCGCTTTGGAAGAAATTATACGGAGCTTGGAAACTTCATTGAAAAGATATTTCCGTTTCTTGGAGTAAGATTTATTGCGGTTAATGACAATCTGGATACCTTTCACATGGAAGATCCCAATAAATCTCTTGAGGTAATCTTGAAGAATATTGTAAATGAAACTTATGCAAAAGACATTTCAAAGAAAGTATCAAGCTCTCATCAGATGAGGATCAAACAAGGCGGATTCATCTGTGGTGCGGCTCCTTATGGCTATACAGCAAGAAAAGATGAAGATGGAGTAAGACGGTTATATGTTGATGAAAATACAGCTTCCATCGTAAAAGAAATTTTTGATGCGTATTTGAAGGGATTTAGTACACTTGATATTTCAAAGTTACTGTTTGAAAAGAAAGTATATATAGCAACTGATTATAGGAAGTTTGGAAAAGCTAAAGCTGATGAAAATGAGCTTATAAGAGCTTGGATTCCGACAACAATATTACAAGTGCTTAAAAATCGTGTATATACAGGAACACTCATTCAAGGCAGAAATCAAAAGCATTTATTTGAAGGGAAAAAGAGAGAAAGGCTTGACGAAGAACATTGGACAATAACAGAAGATGCCCATGAAGCAATTATCTCGCTTGATACATTTGAAAAGGTACAGGAGAAAATTTCCTCAAAATCTAATTCCATTAAAAATAGCAGAAAAGAAAATAAGAATGCTAAGGATGATACAGTATTTAGAGGAAAACTATATTGTGGAATTTGTAAGAGAAAAATGAGCGTACACATGCAAAAAAGCGGTAATAAAACTGTATTTTATTTTAGCTGTAATCGGTTCAGAGAATTTACAACAGAAAAATGCGGAACATCTATTACAGAGGCTACTCTTGAAAAAACTGTTAAAGCAGCCTTTGAAGCTATTCTTTTAAGTAACAGTAAAAGTTATAAGGCTTATCTGAATGCTTATGACAATCTTAAAATAGAGATGGATAAGAAAAAGGAAAAAGAAATAACTGAAATTGAAAGAAAAATTTTAGGCTTTAGCAGACTTCAAAGTGAGTATTATGAAAAATATGTTTTGGGCAAGTGGAGTAAAGAAGATTTTGAAAGGGAAAAAGGACTTCTGGGTAAAAAGAAAGCAGAACTCGAAATCCTAAAAGAAAGACAAGTTGCTATCTTTGAAAAAGAAGTATTTGAACTTGAAGAAAGGCATAAGTACCTTACAGCACTTTTTAAAGGTAAAACAAAGAAATGGGATAAAGACTTTGTAGATAGCATCATTGATAAGATCTTTATAGGGAAAGATAACACAATAGAAATCAAATTTAATTTTGAAGAAACTCCTGTGATTACTGAAAAACTCGGTAGAAAGACAAGGAGGAGCTGATATGAATACAGTAGATTTTTATTTAAGACTTTCCTTAGAAGATGACGATTTAAAAGACGAAAGTAACAGCATTACTTCCCAAAGAGAAATCTTAAAGAACTATATCAGTTCAAGAGAAGAATTTACTGGAGTGAAGATAAGAGAACATATTGATGATGGCTATACCGGAACAAATTTTAATCGTCCTGCATTTCAAAAGATGATAGGTCTTATGAAGAAAAATGAGATAAGAACTATTCTTGTAAAGGATTTATCACGATTTGCAAGAGATTATATTGAATCCGGAGCATATATTGAGCAGATATTCCCTTTTATGCAGGTTCGTTTCATCTCTGTGAATGACAATTATGACAGTAATAACAATGAGAATGGAATCAGCAGTTTAGAAATTCCTTTTAAGAATCTTGTCTACGACTACTATTCCAAGGACATTTCACAAAAAATCAGTTCATCAGTAAGAGTAAGACAGGATAGAGGGTATTATTTCGGTTCAAAAGCACCGTATGGGTATGTAAAAGATGAAAAAGACCATCATCAGCTACTTGTCGATGATAGAGTGAGAAACATCATTGAAGAAGTCTTTGAAAGATACCTGAGTGGAGAAAGTATGCTTTCCATTTCTAAAGATTTTAATCATAGAGGTGTTCTGACGCCGGCAAAACATATAGGGCTTAAAAGAGGAAGTGGAGTATGGACAGGACAGATTATTAGATATGTTTTAACACAAAGAGTTTATACAGGAGCTGTTGTTGGTGGAAAGACAAGGGTACAGGAAGTTGGTTCTGATAATAGAAAATGGGTTGATAGCAAAGACTGGATAATTAGAGAAGATATGCACGAAGCTATTATCTCTAAAGAAGATTTTGGTAAGGTTCAGGATATGCTAAACAGCAATGCAAAACTAATCAGTAGAGAGCGGAAGCATTTTCATATTCTTCAAGACAAAGTCTATTGTGGTAAGTGCTATCATAAAATGACTTATACAGTTAATTATGGAAAAACAGATGGATATTGCTGTCCCTATCGGTACAAAGCAAAAGACTGTGGCTGCATGAAAGGGAAGATAAAAGCAGAAACACTGGAAGATATTGTTTCAGAAGAGATTAAACTTTATACAGAGAGCTTTCTTGAAAAAGAACAGACAAGAAAGATTGAGCATAAAGTTATGGAAAGCATTTGTGAAAGCCTGCTTTACAGGAAGAAAAGACTGGAAGCGGAAAAGCAAAAGATTCAGGTTTCCAAAATGCAGCTTTATGAAAGGCATAAACAGGACGAAATAGATAAGGAAGCATATTTATCAAAGAAAGAAGATTTAAGCAAAAAACTTAAAAATACAGAACAGGAAATAGCCATCATTACGGACAAGATAAAAGAAAATACATCTTCAGGACATAACCTTAATGTTGATAAGCTAAGAGAAGCGGTTACAAAAGGAGAGCTTGTTTTAGACTGGATCAACGAAGTCATAGACAGGATTTATGTTTATGGTAAAGACAAGGTGGAGATTATTTGGAAATTTGAGAAAGGGAATGGAAAAGATGGATAAAAAAGACGAAATTATGCTTGTAAGTCATGAATCCCTTGTAAAAAAGATTTATATTATTAGGGGACAAAAGGTTATGCTTGACTTTGAATTAGCCGAAATCTATGGATATGAAACAAAGCGATTTAATGAGCAGGTTAAAAGAAATATTGAGAAATTTGATGAAGACTTTATGTTTCAATTAACGGATGAGGAAGTATCTGAACTTTCAAGGTCGCAAAATGCGACCTTGAACAAGAGTGCAGGAAGAGGTAGTAATATTAAGTACAATCCTCATGCTTTTACCGAGCAGGGAATCTATATGCTGATGACAGTTCTCAAAGGAGAGCTTGCAGTCAAGCAGAGTAAAGCCTTGATTCGCACTTTCAAGCAAATGAAAGACTACATCGTAGAAAATCAAGGGTTGATTGGGAAAAGAGAGTTTTTGCAGCTTTCGATGCAGATTACAAGTAATGTCGTGGAAATGCAGGATTTAAGACGAGATTTAAGAGATGTGGAAGATCAGGTAGCAGAAGTGGTGGATACCTTAAATAATGTGGTGCATAAATCGGAGCTGTCGGAGCTGATTCTTGACCTTAGCAATCCACAGCTCAAATATGGATTTTTACTCTTGAACGGACAGCCGATCGAAGCAAATCTTGCTTATAAAGACATTTATAGCATAGCGAAAAAGAGTATCTATATCGTCGATAACTATATCGGAGTGAAAACTTTGGTCTTGCTAAAAGATGTTCCTTCATCGGTAGAAGTCATTATATTCAGCGATAACATCGGCAAAGGACTTCATACCCTTGAATATCAGGATTTCTGCCAAGAATACCCATTTAGAAAGATAACATTCCAAAAATCCAGTGGAGAGTTTCATGACAGATACATCATTATCGACTGGAATACCGAACATCAACGAATCTATCATTGTGGAGCGTCTTCCAAAGATGCAGGGCAAAGAATCACAAGCATAACGGAAGTGGTCGATCAGATGATTTATACCGACCTCATCAATAATCTCTTGAAAAATCCGGTGTTGCAGTTAAAATAGAAGTGGAAAATGGATTGGAAATTTGAAAAAAATATGTATCCAATACTTGACACAAGGGTGGAATTGTAGTTATCATATCGTTTTCGCACCCAAATATAGTCGCTAAATTATATATGGCAGATACAAGTCCAGTATCGGCAAGATTATTTGTGATTTGTGTGAGCGTAAGGGAGTGACGATTCATGAAGCGAATGTAGGTTCGGATCATATTTACATGTTAGTGAGTATTCCTCCGAAACTCAGAGTTGCAAGTTGTATGGGTTATTTAAACGGTAAGAGCAGTCTCATAATTTGATGTTCAAAACGATGAGAATTTTAGTTGATTTTCTTTCTCTATATTTTTCCGATAGGGAGTTATCTTCTCATCCGGAAAACAGAACATGAAACAATTTATTATTCAACGTCATCTTTGAAGATATTTAAAGGAAGGAAAATGTTGTATCGGCAACGATTGTTGTATTTGGTAGATAGTTGGGTGGTTAAGCAAGGAGTTCATTATTTATGTTATCGGTCGGTGGAGACAGGGGATTT
>ERZ773079.1640-NODE-1640-length-13171-cov-6.618557_pt1 | contig 13171 bp, 8 predicted proteins | sample MGYA00511355_ERZ773079 | MGnify/ENA primary metagenome ERZ773079 (study PRJEB29015, sample SAMEA2737979) | human oral metagenome | biome: human oral; feature: human-associated habitat; material: dental | place: China | collected 2117 ... | reverse complement strand
AACTAATATTGAAGAAAAGTTTAATAATTTAAAGTATAGACTAGAAAAATTTTCTCAAGAACTAACAGATAAGTATAATACTTATATTTTTAAAAAAGAAAGAGCTGAAAAAACATTAGAAGAATTTTTAGAAACAGTTGAAGGTTTTAACTTAAATAATATAAAATCTTATATAAAGAATAAGGAAGAATTAATGGATATGTATTCATTTGCAGAAACATATAAAGTTTCTGGAGTATCAAGAGAAAAATTTTATGAAAATTTACAAAAAATAAAAGAATTAATTTCAAAAGAAGAATTTGATTTGGCATATTCTATAACAGAAAAAGCTAAAGATACGGTAAATTACGAAAAAGAAATTTTAAATAAGGAATATGAAAGAATTATAAGTCAATTAGAATATGCTCAAAAGGTTGGTTTAGCAGGAAAAGATTTGGGATATCATGTTGCTATAAGTGAAAGTGAAAATGGTATTCAAGATGGATTTAATATAAAATTGACTATGGGAGATGAAATTATAGATTTTGAACCTAGAATAAATTCTGATGGGACTTCTTCTTTAAATATAGATCATCAAGAATCAATATCAGGAAGTTGTGGAACTACAATGGAAAAAGTTATGAAAGCTCTACAAGGAAAGGGTATTCTGATAACAGATATTTTAAAAAATGGTAAATCTGTTGTTTTTAAAGATAAGACTTCAAGTAGTAAAAGTAGTAATAGTCAAGATAGAGAAAGAGTCAGAAATTAGGAGGACTTATGAAGCATAATTATGAGGAATTTATAGAATTGATTTTAGATATGGATATATTTGGAGTAGATTTAGATAAGGATTTTAGGAAATTAGTTTTAGATAATAAAGATAGAAGAAACTTAAATCTTATTAGAGATTATTTTTTTGATAGAAAACTTATAAATGATTTAAGAGGTATACTTTTAAATGAAGAAAAGTTTGATACTGAAAGAATAACTTTAATTTTAGAAAAATTAGTTGAAATGTATCCTTTATCTAAAAATCTTTTAGATGCAATTATTTCTAAAAATAATAGAGAAATAGAAAAAAAATTATTAGCTAAGTTTAGTTATAAGAATAATCCATTTATTAAAGGAATGAAAACTTATATTGCTAATATAAACAATGAATATTCTAATGTAAAAGAAGAAATAAAAGATTTAGAAAATAAAGTAAACCAAATTGAAGTAGAAAATAATAAAATCATAAAATTGGAAGAAAAGTTAAAAGAAGTTGAAGAAGTAAACAAACAGTATGATTCAAAAATAAAAGAGAGAAAAGATTTAGAAAATAAGATTGAAGAATTAAAAAAAGTAAATACTAGTGAATTTGAAGAAAAAAATCAAAAATTAAGAATTGAAATAGAAAATTTAGAAAAACAGATAGAAGCAAATAAAAAACGACAAGAAGAAGAAATTTCAAAAAGAAATTCTTTAAAAAAACATTTAGAAGATTTAGATGAAAGTGAATTGAGTGAGAAAGAAAATAGGCTTATAAAAGAGTTAATTGATTTATGGGGAGATATAGATTAATTACAAAAGGAGTATGTCTGTGGAAAAGTTAAAAAAATATAAATATAAAAAATGTAAAAGACTTATGGAAAAAATTCAAGATTCCTATTTAGAATTTGGGAAAAATAGAATTTTTTTAACAGGTAATGAACTAAAAGATCTATTTTTAAGAGATATAAGAAGTGGTTACTTTGATTTAAAAGAAAGTATAAAAGACTATGTTCTTCATAATAATAGATTTAAATGGTTTATTGTTCTATCTTCTTCTAAAACGAATATGAAGTTTTTTATAAAAAATAAAGATAGAAATGGGAATTTTATTTTCGTTGATTCTAGCCATAATGAATTTATACCACAAGAAATTAAGGATGAATCTGATTTATTAAATATGAATGTTAGAGAAGAAGAACAAGAAGAAGAAAATACTCAAGAACAAGCTAATTTAACTGAGGCTGAATATATAAAAGAGATTATCCCTAATCTTCTAAATAAAGACTATAAATCAGGAGAAGAAGTATGTTTATTTATAGAAGATTTAGACTGGATAGCTAATTTCTATGATGAAAAAGATAATGCTTTTATTAAAGATATAAAAGAATTAGAAAAATTAAAAAAGCATTTGGTTATAATTTCATTAAAAGACAAAACAATACTTGAAGAAACTTATTATGAAAAATTAGATGATAAAGAACTAATAATAGTTCCTAGAGCATTAACAGAAGAAATAGAAATGACTTTATATAGGCTAACTTGGAAAAGTTTGAAAAAAAATCTAAAGGATTTATCTTTGAATGATTTAGCTTTAGCTTTTTCAAATAGCAAAACTTCTTTAAAAGAAGTTATAAGAATTTTTACAAAAAAATTAAAAGAATATGGAGAAGATTTAAAACTAGAAAATTTTGAATTTAAAGAAAAAGTTAAAGAAAAAGTTTATTGGGAAGATATTGAAATAGAAGAAGTTATAAAAGAAAAACTAATAAAAAAAATAAGAACTTTTAAAGATGGGAAATCAAAAGAAAAAGGAATATTGTTGTATGGTCCACCAGGGACTGGTAAAACTATGATAGCAAAAGCTATGGCGACAGAAGAGAAATTATATTTCTTAGCTCCTAAACTATCAGAGTTAAAAGGAGAATATGTAGGACAATCAGCTCCTAAAATAAAAGCTCTTTTTGAGGAAGCAAGAGTAAATGAACCAACTTTAATATTTTTAGATGAAGTGGATACTTTATTTCCAGCAAGAGATAATGGAGATGGAGATAGTTATACAAAAGATATGGTAAATGAATTTTTACAACAATTAGATGGAGTTGACACTGGAGAACAAAAAATAATAGTACTTGCTGCAACTAACAGAGAGTATATGATAGATCCTGCTGTAAAAAGTAGGTTAGGTGAGCCAATTAAAATTGATTTGCCTACACAAAGAGAAACAGAAAATATGTATAATAAAAATTTCAAAGGATTTTTTGAAGTTGAATTTTTAGATTTATTAGATTCAGAAAATAATCAAGAACTAATAAGAAAGAGCTATAGGATGTCTGGAAGGGATTTAAAAAATCTTTGTGATGATATAAAGAAACATCCTAAGTTTTTAACATTTCAAATAGAAAGTGATTCAAAAGAAAGAAATAAGTATTTCAAAGATATAATGAATGAAGTTTTCAGATATAAGATACAAAATATGGTAAATACTATGAAAAGCAAAGGTTTAGATGTTGACATAAATTTAGATAAAGGTGATATTCTTTTTGGGGAAGATATCACTAAGATAAAAAGAAGATTAAAATCATATATAAAAGAAATCACTGAAAATGAGTTTGAAAGGGGAAAGAGAGCAACAAAAGGGATAGCTAAAAGAAATGGAGTATTATTGTATGGTCCTCCAGGAAATGGTAAATCAGAGTTAGTTAAAGATATATGCAAAGAAAATGGGTTGATATATGTAGGAGTAGAAGGTAGAAGTTTTACAGGAACTACAGAAAAAGAGAGAATAGATATGATAGAAACAATTTTTGAAGAAACTTTTAAACTAGCTAATATTTGTTCTGATGAAGAAGGAGTAGTTTTATTCTTTGATGAGTTTGATTCTTTAGTAGGAAGTACAATGTCACCACTTATTAGAGGAACAATACTAACAAAATTATCCAAAAAAAAAGATGGTTTAAGAGATAATAGTTCAAAAATTCTTTTAATGGCAGCTACTAATTTTTATGAAGATATAGATGAAGCAGTTAAAAGACCTGGACGTTTTGATGAACATTTTGTATTAAGAAACCCAAGAGAAAAAGATGCTCTATTAATTTTAAGAGAATGCTTCTATAAAGAGAAAATGAGAGAAGAAGATAGTGATATTTTTAGCAAATTTTATGAAATGATAAGAAATGAAGATGTGAAGACTTCAATCTTATATAATTTAACTAACCTTAAAGATAGATATGATATCACTGATTCAGAAGTTCAAGAAATTATTGAAGAAATGGAAGATAATAGAAAAAAAGGTTTAGAAAAATTAGCTAATATTAGAAAAAAATATTTATGTTCAGCCTCATCTATAAAAAAACATGTGGAAAATTTTAAAAGATTTTTATATGATGAAGGACTGTTTGAAAGTAATTACATAACCATAACTGATGACTTGATTTTTAAATACAAGGAGACATTTAATGGAAACTAATTTAAAGGAAAATTACTTAGAAAAGATAGAACAAATTAAAGATATTATAAATAAATATGATTTAGATTTTAATAAAGAAGACAATAAAACTATTGAAGAAATACAAAATTTTGCTTTAAAAGTACTGATGTTAGGAGTTTTTAATGCTGGAAAAAGTACATTACTTAATAAATATTTAGATGAAAAGGGGCTTTTAAAAGTTAATTCAGAAGCTGAAACAGCTGTTCCTTGTGAATTAAAATATTCTACTGATGAAAAAACTCTAGTTCATAAGACAAATGGAAAAATAATAAGAGAACTTAAAAATTATAATGTTAGAGCTGAAGAAGGAGCAGGAATAGAATATCTTGAAAAGTTTTTAAATAATAGAAAATTAAAAGAACTAGGGGATATAATCTTAGTTGATATGCCAGGACTAGATTCATCTAATGATGCTCATGAAGAAGCAATAAATAAATATATAAATGCTGGTGCTTATTACATACTTTTGACTGATCCTGAAAATGGAGGTATAAAAGACTCAACAGGACAATTTTTAAGTAAAATTTTGAAGTATCCTGAGCAATTTAGTGTTTTACTTACAAAAACAGATTTGAGTTCTATTGAGCATTGTGAAGATGTAATTAATGACCTAAAAGATCAATTTTCTGATAAAAATTTAGATATTTTTATAGGAAAAACTAAGAGAGATGACTATAGAGATTTTGAAAGAATTTTAGAAAGTATAGAATATAATAATATTTTTAGAAAAATATATAAAGATAGGGTTTTAGAAATTATAAATTCAAAAATATCTTATTTAGAAACTATATTAAAAAATAAAGATTTGGATATCACTGAAATAGAAGAAAATATTAAAATAAATGAAGAAAACTTTAATGAAATTGGAAAGAAAATAGAAAAAGAAAAAGAAAGATTTAATAGTAATTTGATAAAAAATGAGATAGTAGGAGAATTTGAAAGTAGATTAAATTCTCATTTTTCTGAATTAAAATCAGCAGCTAGAAGAGGAGGAGACTCTTTTAATAATAGAATAAAAACTATTGCAGCAAATGAGTTGAATCCAATTATAGAGAGTAAATTAAAACAAAGAGTTGATTATTTAATACAAGATTTACAAGATTTTGCTTTAGATCTTCCACAAGGAGAAAATTCATCTTTGACAACAGGTTTAATATCTATTGGACTTGCAAATACTCCAATTGTAACTAATATTTTAACAAATATATTTACTAAACTTATGATACCAATTCCTTACATAGGACCTATTATACAAGGAATAGTGTTATTATTTTCAATTTTTAGAAATAAGAAGAAAAAAGAAGAAGCAAATGAAGAGTTAGAAGATGCAGTTAGAGGAGCTATTTCACAAGTAGCTAATGGAATTGTTCCACAAGTTACAAAAATAGTTGAGGATACTAAAGAAAAATTGTTCAATACATTAAATGAAAAATGTAAAAATGAACAAGAAGAAATAGATAAAATTTTAAAAGAGTTAGTTGAAAAGAAAAATGAAGAAGAGGAAGAATTTCAAAAATCTGTTATTGATTTAGAAAATGATATAAAAAAATTACAAACATTAGAATTATAGGGAGATACTGTGGAAGAAAATAATTTAGTTAATTATGAAGGAATAGATCTGCTTATCAAAATTCTAAACAAATCAGATAAAGATAATAGAGTAAAGAAGAGTATAGAAAATTTAGATAATATTGTAAATACAAAATTTAAAAAGTTGTTAAATTTTTCAAATATTATACCAGCAACTATATTTTTTGATATACAAAATCTAAATTTAGATTTAAAAGAGTTTTCTATTTATCCAAAAATATTTGGAAAAAATATTATAGGTGTTGGAGGTTGTTTTAGTTCAGGGAAATCTGCCTTTATAAATAGTATACTTGAAGAAAGAATTTTACCAATTGATACCATAATAACAACTTCTTTTCCAACATATATATTGAATGAAACAATCAATAGAAATATTCTTCTTACTTCTTTTCAAGAAATGTTAGAAGTAGATAAGTTAGATTTAAAAAAATTGTCACATAGATTCTATGAAGAATATGGAGTTCATCTATCTACTGTTGTAGATAAAATTTTTATAGAAAATAATTCATTTGATTATGAAAACTTAGCATTACTTGATACTCCAGGGTATAATGCTGATTCAGATAGTGGGAAAAAAGATATGGAAATTAGCTATTCTCAGTTAAGAAGAGTTAAGTATATTATTTGGATCATAGATATAAATAATGGTGGATTAAGAAATGATGATTTAGATTTTATAAATTCTTTGGGTAAAGATAAAGAAATATTTTTTGTGATTAATAAAGCAGATACTGTCAGTGATGAAAAAGCAAGATATGATGTTTACCAACATATACAAAATCAAATTGAAAATGAAAAATTTAATTCATTGGGAGTGGCTCTTTATAGTTCTAGAAGTTCAAAAAACAAAGAAAAAAAGACTTATCCTGGAAATGATGTAAAAAAGTTTTTAGCTCAAATTAACAATTTAGAAAATATTAATTTCTTAGAGGATATTGGAAATCATTTTAAAGAAATAATTAGTAAAATTGATAAAATTTTGGCAGATAGTCAAAATAAATCAGATAAGTTAATTAATACTGTAAATCAATATGATGCAGCTATGTATAAACTTGATGACTATTCTAAAAAATATTCTTCTGAGGATTTAATTAAAATAATTAAAGAAGAAAAAGAAAAAAAAGGAAATATAATAGAATTAGAAAAGTTAGTAAATGATTTTATAATTGAATATGTAAATGAACTACAAGATCTTTTTAAAAATATTGAAACTGAATTTGAGCTAGGTAAGGGAAAATTATCAAACTATATTAAAAATATAAATTTAGAAAATATTAGAGTAAAATTAGATCCAAGTAAAATTGGTAGTTTTATAAAAGTTTCTTTTGAAGAGAACCCAAAAAGTAATATTGTCATTGAAAAAAGCCAAGAAAAATTTAATCAAAAAAGTGAAGTAAAAACTGTAAATAGAGAAAATACAATCTTGAATACAGAAAAAAATATTCCAAAGAAAAAAATTGTGAAACAAGAATTAAGTCAAGATAAATTTATTAGGGAATTAAAAAAACTTTTTGGAGAAAACTAGTGGAGGGAATAAATGGAGCAAATTATATCAAAAATAGGAGCATTAGATAAATATAAAGGATACCTTTCTAATAGTTCAGATATAGTAGAATTTAACGAGAGTTTAAAAAATTTAAAAACATCTTTAGATGAAAAAAGAGAAGAAAAGAGAATTTTTAAACTAGGTATAGTAGGGCAAATGAAAACTGGGAAATCATCTTTTTTAAATGAATATTTATTTGGAGAAGAAATACTACCAACTGCTGCAACTCCTATGACAGCTGCTCTTACTTTAATAAAATATTCTGATGAAAATAAAGCAGAAATAGAGTTTTATAATAGAGATGACTGGAGTAGTATAGAAGAAAACAATAAAGAGTATGAAAAAGAATATAAAAAAGCTTTGGAGGAAGCAAAAGAAGAAGCTAAAAAAAAAGGAAGAGTTTTTAATAAAGAAAGATTCAAATTTGAAGATGCAGACTCTATTTTAAAAGGAAGTTATGAAATATACAAAAATTTTAAAGAGAATGGATTAGATAAAAGTTCTCTTGGAGAAACTAAAACAATAAAAATTAGTAATAAAAAAAATATGTTGGAAGATTTAAAAGAGTATGTTGGAAGTAAAGGGAAATACACTCCTTTGGTAAAGATGACAACACTATATATCAATGATGATAGAATAAAAGATTATATAATAGTTGATACACCAGGAACTAATGATCCTATTATCTCTCGTGGTCAAAAGACAAAAGAATTTCTAGGGAAATGTGATTATATAGTATTTTTATCTTATTCATCTCAGTTTTTAGATAATAATGATAATGCCTATATTAAAGAACAATTACCATCAGAAGGAATAAGGGATATATTAGTTTTAGCTTCAAAATTTGATAATCAATTATCACAAGAGAGTGTTTTTGAAGATGCAGATGGGGATATTAAAGTTGCCTATGAAGAAGAAAAAAGAAAATTATCAAGAAAATTAAATAGATGGAGTGAAGAATTTAAAAAGGATGAAAATCCTTTGGATCTTTCTAAGAGTGAATTAGAATTTCAATCCACTATGTTATATAGAATATATAAAAATTTTGATAATTTAAGTGGAATTGAAAAAGAAATATTTGATAGATTAGAAGAAGATTATAATAACTCTACTTTTACTAAAGAATTATTAAAAGATTTATCAGGAATGCCAGCAGTTGAGAAAAAAATATCAAATATCTTAGTTAGAAAAGAAGAAATAATGAAAAATGGAATAAAGAATTTATTTGATGGAAAAAAAGATAGTCTATCTAAAATATTAGAAAAAATAAGAAAAGGTTTTGAAGAAAGAAAGTTTGAATTATCAGATGTTGGAATGAAAGATGTAGAAAGTAAAATTAATAATTTACAAGGAAAAATTAGTGAGCTGTCTTCTGAAATAAAAAATTCTGTAAGAACTGAGAGAGAAAATTTTGATAAAAAATTAAGAGATGAAATTTCAAAAATTTCTAATACTAAAGATAGATATTCTTCACTTCAAACACAAAGTAGAAGCTATGAAGAAGAAGTTGATATTGATCGTGGTTGGTTTGATAGTGATAGAAAAAGTTGGTGGAAAATATGGTCCCATACAGAAACAAAAACTGTTCGTAGAAACGAAACTTTTATAAATATTCAAGATTCTATAGAACAAATAATTTCTTTTGCACAAAATGCTTCTGAAAGAATTGAAAAAACTTCTGAAAGACTTATTTCAAAGCACATTATAAAAAAAGCTATGAGAAATGGAATAATAGATTTATTTGAACTTGAAGATAGACCAAAAGTAGTTTCTGTTATAGATAACTATATTCAAAAAATATCTATTCCTCAAATTCAATTTGATGTAAATAAATATAGGGATATAGTATTATCAAAATATGGTAGTTCTTATTCACAAGAAAGAGATGTTAACTTTATTGAAGGACTACATAATAAAGCTTTATTAACTATTATTGAAGATACAGAAAAAGCCTTTACTGATGTAAAAAGAAAGCTAAATTCTGTATTGGAAGAAATTGAAAGAAATATAGTTGACGAACTAAAAGAAGGAATAGAAGGAGATTTAAAAAGTCTTAAAGAGCAATTAGAAAATCAAAAAGAAAGTATAAAGATGACAGAACTTGGAATAGAAGAAGTTGATACTTGTTTAAAAATGATGTAGGTGAATGAGATGGCAGATAAGTTATCTAATTATTTAAAAGGAATAAATTATGAAAAAGTTGGAAAATATGAGGAAGCTTTTAATATATTTCAAAATGATTCTTCCGATTTATCATTATCAAAACTTGTAATTTATGAATATTTCGGTTTAGGAACTGATAAAAATTATAAGAACTCACTTGAAAACTTAAAAAAAATAAAATCTAATATTGAAAGAAAATTTTTAGTAAGCTATTTACTTTTAAATGAGGATAAAAAAAATTCAATAGATTATATATCCTCATTAGAAGAACTAGCAAATAAAAAAAATGGAAATGCCAATGAAATTTTAGGGGATCTATATTTAAAGGGTATATTTGTTGAAAGAAATTATAAAAAAGCAAAAAAATATTATGAAGATGCAATTTCAAATGGAAATGTAAATTCAGTAGAAAAGTTAAGTGATTTATATTTAAAAGAAGAAACTGATTTTTTTAGTGATAAAGAAGCAGTTAATATTTTAGAAAAGAATTTTGATAAAAATATATCTACCATATTCTTTAAAATAGCTGAAATTTATGCAAATTCAAATTATAGTGTTTACAATAGAAAATTGGCTATAGATAATTATAAGAAAGCAAATGATTTAGGATTAAAAATAGCTAAAGAAAAAATAAAAAAAATTGAGGGGTGTTAATTAATGGAAGAAAACAAAAAATTTTCTATGAAAAAAATAGCTATTATAATAATTACTATAATAATACTTATTGTAGCTATTATTTTTAAATTAAAATATGATTTAGGAGGATCTATAAATACAACATTTTTCCTTATTGATGTGGGATTATTTTTAGGTTTTATGGGAGTGAGAGTCTATAAAGATTGGAAAATAAAAGAGGAAATGTATTATCTAAATCAGGAATTAAAAAAAGTTTCTTCTACTTATATAACTCAGGAAGAATATCAAAAAATAAGTAATGATTTTTTAAAAGGTAGATACTCTACTCTTAAGGAAGAATGGGATTCCTTTGCAGAAAGTGTATTTTTTGAAAATGATGTAGCATTTCAAACTGTAGATGCAGAGTTATTTTTTAATGATAGTACTTTATTAAAAGAAAGAATGAATAAAAGACTATTAGATTATATACCACAGTTATTACTAGCCATAGGTATTTTTGGAACATTTTTTGGTTTAGTTTTGGGGTTAAGTGGTTTGGATCTATCAGCAGGAGATAATACTCAATTAAATAATTTAATAGATGGAACAAAAATATCATTTCTAACTAGTTTGTATGGAATGTATTTCTCAATAGCTATATCTTCTTTAATGAATTTTCATATTGGAGATTATGAGGAAAATATTTTAAAAATAAAAAATAACTTAAATAGAGTTTTTAAACAAGCATTAGCAGAAAAATCTTTGATAAAAATAGAAAAAGAGCTTGGAATGATTGAAAGTGTTAGTAGTGTAATGTCAGAAAAATTAGAAGAAATTAGAGGTATTAATAAAGGAATGTCAGTAGCTATAGGACAAGAATTAATCTCTGTTATTCAAAGTTATAATGAAACAAATGAAAAATATATGGCAGCAGTAACTAAAATAGTTAAAACTAACCTTAGTGGTCTTGCAGAAAGTGTGAGCTCTCTATTTGAAGAAAAAATGCAAAGAATATTCTCAGAAGAATTTGTTTCAAAATTTGAAAACTTAAATAGAAATACCTTAGAAATAGCTACAAATAATAATAGAAATATAGAGGAATACAAAAATGAAATAGCAAAAATTTCAAATAGTATTTCTACAACTAATGAAACTTTAACTTCTTTCTGTAATGGAGCATTAAAGAATTATGAAACAGTGGTTGAAAAATATGATGAAAGATTCAATAATATATTAAATTTAATAGACAATAGTAAGCAAAATTATCAAGAATTTTTAGCCCTGTTAAAAGAATCTTCTAATGTTTTAAAAGTTTCAAATAAGTATATTTCAAAAACTGATGATACATTTAAACTTATCAATAAGTTCTTAGAACAAGAAAAATCTCTAGTTAGTTTCTGGGAACAAAACAAAGAAATTGTTTCTAATTTGAACCAAAATTTAGAAAACTTCTTTGATAAATATCGAGATAAATTGACTAATCTAAATAATATAAGTTCTAAACATTTTGAAGAAATTCAAGAAGGAGTTGTAAAAGTTCAAACTGAACTTACTGATAATATGAATGAGTTTTCAGTTAAATATGGAAATAATTTGATATCTTTAAATGAAAAAACTTCAGATAATTTTGAGAAAATATATAGTAAACTTGGAGAAGTTTATGAAGAGCTAAGAAATAAGATAGATGATTTTACAGTTAAATATGAAAATAATTTAACAAAATTAAATCAAGAATATGATAATAATCTTGTTTTAGTAAACAATCAAGTTGAAACTTTATTTAAAAACTATGATAGTAATTTATCAAACATAGTTTTAAACTTTAATAATATGATAGAAAATTTAAAAATAACATTAAAAGATATTAACAATGATAAAATAGAAAATGAAAAAGTTAGTGAACTTTCTAAAAAATTATTAGATTTAATAGATGAAATAGAAGACTTAAAAAATAAAAAGAATAATATTGAAATTCAGGAAATTAAAAAAGAAATAGAAGGTTAGGAGGTAAATTTTGAAGTCAAGAGGATTTTTAAATAAAAAAGAAGATAAAACTGAGCTTTCTTTTTGGCTTTCTATTTCGGATTTGATGTCAAGTATTTTGATTATTTTTATTCTATTATTTGTCTATAAGACAATAAATTCAATAAAGGCAGAAAGAATTAAAGAAAGTATCATAAGAGAAATAACAGATACAAAAGAAAATATTATAGATAAATTAAAAAGTGATTTATCCACTAAAAATATACATGTTGATATTGATGATAGAACAGGAACTATAAAAATAGATGAAAAGATTCTATTTGAAGTTGACCAATATTACTTAAAGGATGAGGGGAAAGAATACTTAAGAAGGGTAATTCCTTTATACTTAAAAATTTTCATAGAAAATGAAAAATTTAAAAGTAGATTGGATCAAATAATAATAGAAGGGCATTCTGATGATATGGGAAGCTATATTTACAATATGGACTTATCTCAAAAAAGAGCTACAGAAGTTTTAAAATATATATACACTACAATGGATAATTTTTCTAACTCAGAAAGACAAGAGTTAGAAAAATATATCACAGCAAATGGAAAAAGTAAAACAGATCTTATATATAAAGAAAATGGTGAAGTGGATAGAGCTAAAAGTAGACGTGTCGAGATAAAATTTAAGTTAAAAGATGAAGAAGCATTAGATAAAATAAAGAAAACTTTGGAGTAAAATATGAATGAAAAATATTATCCTAAAGAAATAGAAATAGTTTTAAGTCACATAAATCAATTCAATTATAGTGATAAATATATTTCTATAAAGGACTTAAAGTTATTACTAGAAAAAGATATTCCTTTATCTATTGAAGAATTAGAAAAAGTATTAATAAATAGTAGTAAAATTTTTAAAATGACTGATTTTGTTAAAAATCTTAAAATATCTGCTAAGATAGAATTAGAAAAAAAACATCTTTATTTATTTTATTATTCTTTAATGAGTTTTTTTGAATCTGGTATAGAAGAAAATAAACTAAAAATTTTAGAAAACTTTTTTA
>ERZ773079.1639-NODE-1639-length-13193-cov-9.977546_pt1 | contig 13193 bp, 9 predicted proteins | sample MGYA00511355_ERZ773079 | MGnify/ENA primary metagenome ERZ773079 (study PRJEB29015, sample SAMEA2737979) | human oral metagenome | biome: human oral; feature: human-associated habitat; material: dental | place: China | collected 2117 ... | reverse complement strand
GTGTGTATGGCTTCCTGGCGCTGGGCTTCTCGCTGATGGTGCTGCGCTACATCCGCCCGACCCTGAAGCTGAACAACCGGCTGATGGGCATCGCCTTCGTGGCGCTGAACCTGGGCCTGGCGCTGATGCTGTTCACCAGCCTGCTGCCGGTCGGCATCATCCAGGCCAACGCTTCCATCAGCGTGGGTCTGTGGTGGGCACGTAGCGCCGAGTTCGTGGAACAGACGCCCATCATCCACACCCTGCGCTGGGTGCGTACCATCGGTGACATGATCTTCATCTGTGGTGCAGCCGCCTACGGTCTGCAGATGGTGCTGGGCCTGATGCACAAGGAAACCGGCGCCGACGTGGAAAAAGCCTGATTCACCAGGCTTCACTCAGGCGGATGAACCGGGGCTAGTCCCCGGTTCCCTCCCCGAGGGCCAGGCGAAGGATGCATAACACCGCATCCACCGCCTGGCCCTTTTTCTTTCCGGCGCCCGGTCTGCGGTCTCAGGGCCAAGTCATGAGACCGGGGGGAACTGCCACCATCGCGCCACCAGCCACGATCGCCCCGCCAGCCCCCTTCGTCCCGCCTGCTACGACAGGGAGCGCAGCGCCCGGCGAACAATGCGCTGCGTGTTGCTGTCTTCGGGCCGCTCGGCCTGCCAGCGTCCACACACCTCGCGCACCCAGTCAGGCTGGTCCTTGGCCGCATCGTTCAGCCAGTTGGCCACGGAATCCTGCACATAGACGGCCGGATCCGCCCGAAGCGGCTCCAGGATGGGCAAGCCCTTTTCCGGCTGGCGCTTGAGTGCCGCAATGTGCCCCGCCCAGACACCCCGGGGCCGCAATGCCTCGCTGGCAAAGCGGCGGACCCGCTCCGACACATCTCCCGTCCACCCGGCCAGCAGCGCGATGCTGGCATCCAGCTCGGCCACCAGATGCGGCCGGACTGCCATCCAGGCCCATTCACGCACCCCGAAGTGCGGGTCATCGGCCAACGGACGGATCAGCGCCAGACGGGCCGCCACATCCAGATCGTCCCGCGCGCCCACCAGGAAACACCCCCAGCCGCGCACCGTATCGGAGGGATGATCCTGTTGTAGCCGCGCCAGTCCATCAGCCCCCCAGGCCTGCCACAGCAGCTGGCCCGCCAGCCCCATCCGTTTCAGGATGCCCTCGTCTTTGGCCGCCTGCATCCGATTCACGGTATCTTCAGGCAACTCCGGGAAAACGGAAGTCATCAGCACGCCAAAATCCACAGCCAGGCACTCTGCCAGCATGGCCGCCTCTATCCGGCCTGCATTCAGCTCGGCCAGCCGGGCCGCGTCAATGGCGCTGCCACGCGGCTTCGAGGCCGCGGGCTTTGGGGCTGCTGCCTTCGCGCGCTTCACGCCGGTGGAAGCTACCTTTTCATGGCCCCTTTTTCGGGCCCCCGTCTTCGTGGCCATCGCATCTCCTGCAAAGCTCGTTCATCATTCACGCGATCTTCGCACGCCTGCACGCCCCTTTCCCATGCCCGCGCCCAGCCCCCTCATCGCCTTCAACAAACCCTGCGGCGTCATCTGCCAGTTCAGCCCGCACGAGACCCATCCCAGCCTCAAAGACCATATCGACGCCCCGGGTTTCTATCCCGCCGGTCGACTGGACACCGACAGCGAGGGCCTGTTGCTGCTGACCAACGACGGCAGGCTGCAGGCGCGCATTGCCGAACCCCGCCACGGCAAGGAAAAGACCTACTGGGCCCAGGTGGAAGGCGCGCCGGACGATCACAAGCTGGCCCTGCTGCGCCGCCCGATGGACCTGGGCGACTTCATCACGCAGCCCGCCCGGACACGCCTGCTGGCCGCCGACGAGACCGAACGGCTCTGGCCACGCCAGCCTCCGGTACGCGTGCGCAAGACCGTGCCCGACTTCTGGCTGGAGATCCGCATCCAGGAAGGCAAGAACCGCCAGGTGCGCCGCATGACGGCCAAGGCCGGCTACCCCTGCCTGCGGCTTGTGCGCATCGCCGTGGGCGCTCTGAATCTGTGGGAACTGGGCCTGGCGCCGGGTGCATGGCGATTCGTGTCGCCGGCCGCGCTGAACCGTCGCTGAACCGTCGCTGAACCGCGCCCTGTCCACCGCTCGTCCGGCCAGGCGTTACCTCTGGAAGGTGTGGCGTGCCTGCCCGCAACATCCCGGGCCGGTACGCCACACGCCACGACACCGCCCGTTAAGATTCGGATGCCCGTCTTCCATGGAGCCTTCCTGATGCATTTGCGCCCCGCTTCGCCCAAGCAAGCCCCCCTGCCACACGCCCCTGCAGTCAACAAAGCCACTGCCAGCCCTGCAGCCTCGGCCCATACCGGCCTTCACAGTGCGCAGAGTGGCCCGGCCTGTCGCCAGCAGCGCCGCCTGCTGCGTGACGTTCGGCTGGCGCTGCTGATGCTGGGTCTGGGCGTTGCCACGGCCTTCGTCGTCCCCCATGTCCAGGCCAAGGAAGCCCCCATCCCCTCCGCTGCCGTGGCCACGGTCGAAGCCACCACACCCACGAACATCCCCGGCGTCGTGCAGGTGGGCCAGCCCATCAACGGCGTCACCCAGTACCAGCTCTCCAACGGCCTGACCGTGCTGCTGGGCCCGGACGAGTCCAAACCCACCATGACCGTCAACCTGGTCTACAAGGTGGGATCGCGCCACGAAGGGCCGGGCGAAGCCGGCATGGCGCACCTGCTGGAGCACATGCTCTTCAAGGGCACCGAGAAGATCCCCGATCCCAAGAAGGAGCTGACCCGGCGCGGCATCGACTGGAACGGCACCACCTGGTATGACCGCACCAACTACTTCGGCCAGTTCAACGCCAGCGACGCCACGCGCGACTGGATGCTGTCCTGGCTGGCCGACACGATGCAGAACATCCGCATCGATGCCGGCAAGCTCAAGAGCGAGCGCCCGGTCGTCATCAACGAGATGGAATCCAACGAGAACCGGCCCGGCACGGTGCTCTACCACCAGCTCATGGCCACTGCCTACGGCTTCCATCCCTACAGCCGCTCCGTCATCGGCGCGCTTTCCGACCTTGACGCCGTCGCGCCCGACAACCTGCAGAACTTCTACGGGCGCTACTACCGCCCCGACAATGCGGTGCTGATCATCACCGGCCAGTTCGACGTGAACGGCACGCTGGCCGCCGTGCAGAAGGCATTCGGCAGCATCCCGCGCCCCAAAACGCCCATCGTCCAGCCCTACACCCTGGACCCCGCCCAGCAGGGCGAACGCGAAGTGGTGGTGCGCCGCACGGGCGGCGTGCCGCTGCTGCTTGCCGGCTATCACACGCCAGCCGGTGCAGCGCGTGACACCGTGGCCCTGTCCCTGCTGGCCGAGATGCTCACGCGCGAACCCGACGGCCCGCTCTACCAGCAGCTGGTCAAGCCCGGCTACGCGGTGAACGTGGGCGCCTCGTCATCCGACCTGTACGACCCGGGCATGCTGCTGTTCAGCGCCACGCTGGCCTCGGAAGACAAGCGGCAGATCGTCTGGGACGCCCTGCGCAAGGTGGTCGAAGGTGAACTGCCGCTGTCGCAGGAGGCCCTGGACCGCACCAAGCAGGACGTGAAGAACGGCATGCAGCGCCTGGCCGAAGACCCCGAGGCCCTGGCCATGGCACTGACCGAAGCCGTGGCCCAGGGAGACTGGCGCCTGCCCTTCGCCCAGGCCGACTGGGCCCAGGCCATGACGCTGGACGAGATCCGTGCCGCCGGCCGCCGCTGGCTGGTGCGCGACAACCGCACACTGGCCTGGTACCTGCCCACGGCCCAACCGGTCCGTGCCCCCAACCCGTCGCGCCCCGACATCTCCGCCCTGCTGAAGGACCACCAATGGCAGCAGGCCGAGGCCTTCACGGCCGACGTGGCGCTCACCCCCACCAGCATCACCGAACGCACCCAGGTCGGCCAGCTGTCCAACGGCATCCGCTACGCCATCCTGCCGCGCAAGGTGAAGGGCGACCGCGTGAACCTGTCGCTGAACCTGCAATGGGGCAACCTGCAGAACCTCTCGGGCCGCTGGCGTGAAGCCGACCTGCTGGACGCCATGATGCTCTCGGGCACGAAACAGCTGCCGCGCCAGGCCTTCGACGACCGCCTGCGCGCGCTGGACGCCCGGCTGAGCATCGACGCCAACGCCAGCGGCGCCAAGGTGTCGCTGAGCGTCCCGGCCAGGAACCTGTCGGACGCGCTGGCCTTGGCCGTGAGCGCGCTGCGCGAACCCGTGTTCCCGAAGGACGTGTTCCAGGAGCGGCGCGACCAGGTACTCACCGGCATCGAAGCCCAGCGCCATCAGCCGGAAGCACTGGCTGCCGAAGCCATGGCCGTTCGCGGCCATGCCTACCCGACTGATGACCCTCGCCATTACCGCACGATGGACGAGGTCGCCGCCGACCTGAAGGCCCAGTCCCCCGAACGGCTGATGAAGTTCTGGCAGGACTTCGCCGGCGCCTCCCATGGCCAGTTCTCGGTCGTGGGCAACGTCGACCCCGAGGCCCTGAAGGCCGAACTGCAGAAGCTGCTGGGCGACTGGAAGAGCCCGCAGGCCTATGCCCGGATCCACATGGACTACCACGGCCTGCCCGCCGCCACCGAAATGGTGGACGTGCCCGACAAGGCCAACGCCGTGCTGCTGCAGGCCCGCAACATCCCCATCTCGGAAGAGCACCCCGACTACACGGCGCTGTCCATGGCCGTGCGCCTGCTGGGCGGCTCGGCCGATGCACGCCTCTTCCACCGCCTGCGCGAGAAGGAGAGCATCAGCTACGGCGCCTACGCCTCGCTGTCAGCCAGCCGTGACGTGGACAACACCATGATCGACATCCGCGCCATCCTGGCACCGGCCAACATCGACCGGCTGCAGAAGGCACTGCAGGAAGAGATCGAGCGCGTGCACGCCGACGGCTTCTCCCAGGCCGAACTGGACGAGGCCCGCAACGCCCTGATGGACCAGCGTCGCCAGTACCTGGCCAGCGAGGCCAACGTGACCAGCCTGCTGTCCAGCAACCTGTTCTGGAACACCGACATGGGCCGCTGGACCCGCCGCGACGAGCAGATCCGCGCACTCACGCTGGAGCAGGTCAACGCCGCCTTCCGCAAGTGGATCGATCCGAAGAAGGCCCTGACCGTGGGGGCCGGCAGCTTCTCGGCCGCCCGGGCAAAGAGCACGGAAAAAGTCCAGAAGTGACGGAAACGACCGTCGGCCCACAAAACCGGCGGTCTCCCTTACCATAAACGACTTCCGAAACAATTCCGACGCCCGGCGCACGGCCGGGTCAACGGAAGCTCCTCCCGGCTGACCGACCCATGCTGCGCTCGATCTGGTCCATTTCATCCCTGCTGATCGGCATGGGCCTTCTACTGGTCGGCTCGGGCCTGCTGGGGATGGTGATCGGCCTGCGTGGCGTCTACGAAGGCTTCAGCAACCTCATGATCGGCCTGATCATGTCAGGCTACTACGTCGGCTACATCGCTGGCGCCTGGATCTGTCCGACCCTGATCCGCCGCGTGGGCCACGTGCGCTGCTTCGCCAGCTTTGCGGCCCTGTCGGCCGCCCTCACGCTGGCCTTCGGCATGGTCGTCGACCCCTGGGTCTGGCTCGTGCTGCGCGTCTTCAACGGCCTGGCGCTGATGGGCATCTACATGGTCATCGAGAGCTGGCTCAACGAACGCAGCCAGGCCACACCCGGCAGCCAGGCCAGCATCTTCGCCGTCTACATGGTCGTCAACCTGGCCACCGTCGCCATCGGCCAGTACTTCGTCACCTTCTACGGCGCCACGGCCATCGAGTCGTTCATCATCGCGGCCATCCTGTTCTGCATGGGGCTGCTGCCCATCGCCCTCACCCCCGTGCCGCAGCCCCTGCCCATCGCCACGCCCAGCCTCTCGCTGGGCACCCTGGCGCGGCGCACCCCCTCCGGCGTGGCCGGCGCCCTGTGCTCCGGCCTCGTGCTGGGCGCCTTCTGGGCACTCACCGCCATCTACGGCCGGGCGCTGAACTTCTCCGACATCGACATCGCCAACTTCACCGCTGTCGCCATCCTGGGGGGCGCCCTCACCCAGTGGCCCATCGGCTGGATGTCCGACCACTGCCGTGACCGCCGCGAAATGCTCATCGCCGTCGCTGCCGGCGCCACCCTCGCCCTGGTCGCCCTCAGCGTGGTGGACACGGTGCTGGAAGGCAGCGCCGAGCCCAACGACTACATCGCGCTCTCCTTCGTGCTGGGCATCTTCATGTTCTCCATCTACGGCATGGCCGTGGCCCAGACCCATGACCGCTTCCCCGCCAACGAGGCGCTGGAAGCCACCCGGGGCCTCCTGCTGCTGCACGGCGTCGGCGCTGCCATCGGCCCCCTGCTCAGCGGCCTGGCCATGCAGTACCTGGGCACCCAGGGCTTCCCGCAGAGCATGGGCGTCTTCACCGTCCTGCTGGTCATCTTCGTCTGGTGGCGCATCCACCACGACGACCCCGTGCCCTTGGAAGAGCGCAGCCCCTTCCACGTCGCCTCCGATCAGGTCTCGCCCGTGGGCGTGGAAATGGACCCCCGCGCCGACAGCCCCCTGAGCGAATCCCCGCCCCCGGATGACGGCAGCAGCACCGAAACCCTCTCGCCCGAGGAAGCCGCCACCGCGGCCGCCGAAGCCGTGGCCGTGGCCCAGAACGTCGCCAGCGAAGCCGCCGAAGCCGCAGTCCGCCAGCAGGAAGAAGCCGCCCAACAGACCGCCACCCAGCCGGAAGCCCAGTCTCCGAAGAAACCCGAGACCCGCTGGGACAGGATCCGCCACTTCATCCGACGGCACGTCACCCAGGGCAACAACGACTCGATGGACTGACGCCGCTGCGTCAAGGCGGAGCGGCGGGGTTTCCGAGGTTTCAGTGCCTTCGCTGCACGGGGCGCCGTGGGGGCAATCCCTGTGGCTTTACGGGCGCAAACCGGCTTGAGCAGTTCATGCCCTCACAACGCTGGCGCCCGAAGGCGCCCCAGGGACAGCCCCCGCGTCACCCTTCCTTCCACATGGTCGGCTGCCCCAGCCCCACGTGCGTCCATCCCCAGGATAAACCCGGGATGAAGCTCACCGCACGCGCCAAAGGCCGACGTGCGGGTGCCCCCTGAGGCGCCTTCGGGCGCCAGCACCCCGCGCGGCAAGGCACAACACCCCCCAGCGCCCGTAAAGCCACAGGGGGTACCCGTGCGGCGGCCTCCCCCATCGAAGCCGCCTCCCGAAAGTCCCCGTAGGCACCATCAATCCCACTCATCCAGGAACACACCCCACCCCACACCATGAAAGGCCGGCGTGCGGGTGCCCCCTGGGGCGCCTTCGGGCGCCAGCACCCCACGCGGTAAGGCACAACATCACCCCAGCGCCCGTAAAGCCACAGGGGGTACCCGTGCGACGGCCTCCCACGCCGAAGCCGAGCCCTAAAGCGCCCATAAGACAGCCTCCCCCACCGAAGTCGAGCCCCAGGCGCCCCTCAGTAAAACGCCCCGACACACAGACAGGGCGCACCCTTCAGGGTTATCCCCCTGCCCCCGCTTGATATATCCTTGACCACCCTCAGCCACACAACCATCTCCCCCATGAAGAACTTCCGTCCCTCCGCCCTCCTGGCCGCCCTGGCCCTCTCCGGCCTGATGGCCACCGCCGCCCAGGCTGCCGACACCCTGCGCATTGCGCTGCCCGGCCCCACCACCGGCCCCGTCGCCCAGTACGGCAGCATGGTCCGTGAAGGCGCCTTCACCGCCATCGAGCAGATCAACGCCGCCGGTGGCGTCAATGGCCAGCAGCTGGAAGGGGTCGTCATCGACGACGCCTGCGAACCCAAGCAGGGCCCCATCGCCGCCAACCGCGCCATCAACGAGGACATCCACTTCGTGGTGGGCCACGTCTGCTCGGGTGCCACCATTGCCGCAGCCGCCATCTACGATGAAGAAGGCGTGCTGATGATCACCCCGTCGGCCACCGCACCCGCACTCACCGACGGCAAGAACTACGAATACATCTTCCGCGTCACCGGCCGTGACGACCAGCAGGGCCCTGCCGCTGCCCAGTACATCCTGGACGTGGCCAAGCCCAAGAAGGTTGCCATCCTGCACGACAAGCAGTCCTACGGTCAGGGCATTGCCAACGCCGTGCGCGTCACGCTGGAAAAGGCCGGCCTCAAGCCCGTGCTCTTCGAGGGCATCAATGCGGGTGATGCCGACTACTCCGCCATCATCACCAAGCTGCGCAGCCAGGGTGTGGACTTCGTCTACTACGGCGGCTACCACCCCGAGATGGGCCTGCTGCTGCGTCAGGCGGCCGAACAGGGCGTGAAGGCCAAGTTCATGGGCCCCGAAGGTGCCGGCAATCCCGACATCAACGCCATTGCCGGCGATGCCGTGGAAGGCATGCTGCTGACGCTGCCCAAGGACTTCTCCGCCGATCCGGCCAATGCCGCCATCGTGAAGGCCTTCCAGGCCAAGAAGCGTGACGCCAGCGGCGCCTTCCAGCTTTCGGCCTACGCCGCCGTGCAGGCCATCGTCGACGGCATCAAGGCCACCGGCAGCGATGACCCCGAGCAAGTGGCCAAATGGCTGCACGCCAACACCGTCAAGACCCCGGTGGGCGAGCTGAAATGGACCCAGCAGGGCGACCTGGAAAGCTACCCCTACGTGGTCTACACCTGGCACAAGGACGGCAGCAAGACGCTGGCCAAGTAAACCGGGCCGAACATGACGCCAGCGCCCCGGCCAGCACGGCCGGGGCTTTTTTCATGGCGACATGACAGGCGCTGCCAATGCCACATTTCGGCAGCCCCCCGCGTCAGCGACGACCTGTCGATGCTTCCCTCATTGCTCAGGTCTGCCCCCTTCAGACCCTGAGCACACATCGCCTATCGCTTGCCCCTGCCGGCAGATCCCCCTGTCGCCCTGACTGACAGCATGGGCGCAATGGCGCCCGCCCCCGTCCCGGCTTATCATTACAGGTTCGTTTCGGGCCAGACGCCCGGAACGTGTCCTGCCTCCATGCCCACAAGGCGCCAACGCGGCAGGAGCCCTCCTCCGGTCACCCCCTGCCGGCGGGGTACCGCGTCCGCCATCCCCGGACAAAGGTCCCGACCTTCACGGAAGGATCGGACAGGCCCTCACGGAGCCTGCCCGCGCCTCCCCCTCCAGACCCGAACAGGACGCCCACCTGTCGCGCCCGCTGCCGTTCGCCCTTCAGCCGGCAGGGTTGTGCCGCGCCCGGTGCCGTCGTCGCTTCCATGTCCGAATACTTACCGCAGATCGTCCAGCAGACCTTCAACGGGCTTTCGCTCGGAGCCATCTACGCCCTGATCGCCATCGGCTACACCATGGTGTACGGCATCATCGGCATGATCAACTTTGCCCACGGCGAGATCTACATGATCGGCGCCTACGTGGGCCTGGTCACGCTCACCGCCCTGGGCACCCAGGGCAGCGTGCCGCTGCCGCTTGCCATCGGGCTGATGCTGGCCATGGCCATGATCGTCACCGCCCTGTATGGCTACAGCGTCGAGCGCATCGCCTACCGGCCGGTGCGCGGCGGCCCCCGCCTCGTGGCGCTCATTTCCGCCATCGGCATGTCGATCTTCCTGCAGAACTGGGTGGCGCTGGGACAGGGTTCGCGTGACATGGCGGTGCCCTCGCTCATTTCCGGCGGCATCGACATCCCGTTCGGCAACTTCGACGTGACCTTCTCCTGGTCGCGGATCCTGATCATCGTCGTGACCGTGGTGCTGATGGTGGGGCTGTCGCTCTACATCCGCCACTCGCGCATGGGCCGCGCCTCGCGCGCCTGCTCGCAGGACATGCAGATGGCGCGGCTGCTGGGCATCGACACGAACCGCGTCATCTCCTTCACCTTCGTGCTGGGCGCGGTGCTGGCTGCGGTGGGCGGTGTGCTCATCGCCATCACCATCGGCAAGCTCAACCCCTTCATCGGCTTCATCGCCGGCATCAAGGCATTCACCGCCGCGGTGCTGGGCGGCATCGGCAGCATTCCCGGTGCCATGCTGGGCGGCGTGCTGCTGGGCCTGGCCGAAACCTTCGCGGCGGCCTTCATCTCCGCGCAGTACAAGGACATCGTGGCCTTCGGCCTGCTGATCCTCATCCTGCTGTTCCGCCCCAGCGGCCTGCTGGGCAAACCCGAGGTGGAGAAAGTCTGATGGCCAGCACGCTCCGTAACGCCCTCGTGGCCACGCTGGTCACGGCCGGCCTCACCATCCCGGTGCTGGGCCTGCAACTGGTGCGCGAAGGCGCCCGCACCCACATCGAGACCCACTGGAATCTGGTGCTGATCGCCTGCGCTGCCGTCTTCGTCATCCAGCTGCTGCGCCCGACGCTGGCCCGAGCCTTCGGCGGCCTCTCGATCCGCGTGCCCGGCGCCGAAAGGCTCAACTTCGTCCACCGCACGCCCACCGGCCAGCGGGTGCTCGTTGCCCTGATCATTCTGGCCGCCATCGTCTGGCCCTTCTTCGGCAGCCGCAACCAGGTCGACATCGCCACCGTCGTGCTCATCTACGTGATGCTGGCGCTGGGGCTCAACATCGTGGTGGGCTTTGCCGGCCTGCTCGACCTGGGCTTCGTGGGCTTCTACGCCGTGGGCGCCTATACCTACGCCCTGCTCTACCAGTGGCTGGGCTGGGGCTTCTGGCAGGCGCTGCCCGTCTCCGGCGCCATGGCCGCGCTCTTCGGCTTCCTGCTGGGCTTTCCGGTGCTGCGGCTGCGGGGCGACTACCTGGCCATCGTCACCTTGGGCTTTGGCGAGATCATCCGCCTGCTGCTCATCAACCTCACGGACTGGACCGGCGGCCCCGACGGCATTTCCGGCATTCCCAAGCCCACGGTGTTCGGCTATGAAATGAGCCGCAAGGCCAGCGAGGCCGGCGCCCAGACCTTCCACCAGCTGATGGGCTGGAAGTTCTCCAACCAGGACATGGTCATCTACCTGTACCTGATGGCGCTGGTGCTGGCGCTGATCACGCTCTTCGTGTCCAACCGGCTGGTGCGCATGCCGGTGGGCCGCGCCTGGGAAGCCCTGCGCGAGGACGAGATCGCCTGCCGCTCGCTGGGTCTCAACCCCACCCGCATCAAGCTCTCGGCCTTCACGCTGGGCGCCATGTTCGCCGGCTTTGGCGGTGCGTTCTTTGCCGCCCGCCAGGGTCTGGTCAACCCCGAATCCTTCACCTTCATCGAATCGGCGCTGATCCTGGCCATCGTCGTGCTGGGCGGCATGGGCTCGCAGCTGGGCGTCATCCTGGCCGCCATCATCCTCACCGTCCTGCCCGAAGTGGCCCGCGAGTTCGCCGACTACCGGATGCTGATCTTCGGTCTGGTGATGGTGCTGATGATGATCTGGCGTCCCGAGGGCCTGCTGCCCGTCAAGCGCCCGCACGTGGAGCTGACCCGATGAGCCACGATCCCATGAACGCCCCTGACAGCGCCCGCAAACCCGGCCCCCTGCTGGCCGTGCAGGACCTCACCATGCGCTTTGGCGGCCTGCTGGCCGTCGACGGCGTGTCGCTGACGGTCGCCCCCGACGAGATCTTCGCCATCATCGGCCCCAACGGCGCCGGCAAGACCACCGTCTTCAACTGCATCGGAGGCTTCTACCGGCCCACCGGGGGCAGCATCCGGCTGGATGGCCACGAGATCGCCGGCAAGCCCAGCCATCAGGTGGCCCGTCACGGCCTGGTGCGCACCTTCCAGAACGTGCGCCTCTTCAAGCAGCTCACCGTGCTGGAAAACCTGCTGGTGGCCCAGCACACCCAGGTGCAGAGCGGCCTGCTGGCAGGCCTGCTGCGTCTGCCTTCCTACCGCCGTGCCGAAGCCGAGGCCATCCGCCATGCCGCCCAGTGGCTGGACTTCATGGGCCTGCGCGAATACGCCAACCGCGAGGCCGGCAACCTGGCCTACGGCCATCAGCGCCGGCTGGAGATTGCCCGCTGCATGATCACCCGGCCGCGGCTGCTGATGCTGGACGAGCCCGCCGCGGGCCTCAACCCCCAGGAAAAGGTCGACCTGCAGGACCTCATCCGCCGGCTGCGCACCGAATTCAACGTGGCCGTGCTGCTCATCGAACACGACATGAAACTGGTGATGAACGTCTCCGAACGCATCCTGGTGATGGAGCACGGCAAGCCCATCATGACCGGCACCCCCGAAGCCGTGCGCAACGACGAGCGGGTGATCAAGGCCTACCTGGGAGAAGCGTAAGACCATGGCTTCCAACCACACCACGGGCCAGCCCAGCGATGGCGCCGCCCCCATGCTGCAACTGGAAGGCGTCAGCACCTTCTACGGCCCCATCCAGGCGCTGGATGACGTGAGCCTCGTCGTGAATCGCGGCGAGATCGTCACCCTCATCGGCAGCAACGGTGCCGGCAAGACCACCCTGCTGATGACCGTCTGCGGCAACCCGCGCGCCGCCACCGGCCACATCCGCTTTGAAGGTCAGGACATCGCCCGGCTGGACACGCCGCAGATCATGCGCAACGGCATCGCCATCTCGCCCGAGGGCCGGCGCGTCTTTGCCGACATGACCGTCACCGAGAACCTGCAGATGGGCGGTTTCTTCCAGAACCGCGAAGAGATCGAGGCTGGCCTGGAACACGCCTTCAACCTCTTCCCGCGCCTGCGCGAGCGGGCCCACCAGCGTGCCGGCACCATGTCCGGCGGCGAACAGCAGATGCTGGCCATCGGCCGCGCCCTGATGTCGCGCCCACGCCTGCTGCTGCTCGACGAGCCCACGCTGGGCCTGGCGCCGTTGATCATTGCCCAGATCTTCGAGATCATCCAGAAGATCCGCAGCGAAGGCGTCACCGTCTTCCTGGTGGAACAGAACGCCAACCGCGCCCTGCAGCTGGCCGACCGTGGCTACGTGCTGGAAAACGGCCGCATCGTGCTGGAAGACAGCGGCCAGAACCTGCTGGCCAACGACGACATCCGCAAGGCGTATCTGGGCGCCTGAGCGCGGGGGCAGGAAATCACCCCATCAGCCCGTCAGCCCCAAAGCGCCGCAGCGCCTCGACACCCCGGATGTCGGTCGACTGCAGCGCATAATCGAACTGCTGCAGTCCGGCCAGGTCACGGCGAACCTGCGAAAGGATCTCCTGCTGGCGCGCACGTCGCTGCTGCCAGAAGGCGTTGTCGTCGGCCAGGGGAGGAATGATCTGATTCA
>ERZ773079.1637-NODE-1637-length-13209-cov-3.145051_pt1 | contig 13209 bp, 9 predicted proteins | sample MGYA00511355_ERZ773079 | MGnify/ENA primary metagenome ERZ773079 (study PRJEB29015, sample SAMEA2737979) | human oral metagenome | biome: human oral; feature: human-associated habitat; material: dental | place: China | collected 2117 ... | reverse complement strand
CCGGTAAGACTTACAATCCAGACGGTGACAATATGAGCTTCAAGGTCATTGCAGACCATATCCGCTCTCTGTCATTTGCTATTGGTGATGGTGCGCTTCCAGGAAATGAAGGACGTGGCTATGTTCTGCGTCGCTTGCTCCGTCGTGCTTCGATGCATGGTCAAAAATTAGGAATCAATGAGCCTTTCCTTTACAAACTTGTTCCAACTGTCGGAAAAATTATGGAAAGCTATTATCCAGAAGTGCTTGAAAAGCAAGATTTTATCGAAAAAATCATCAAAAGTGAAGAAGAGTCCTTTGCTCGCACGCTTCATTCCGGTCAACACTTTGCACAAAGCATTGTAGAAGAGTTAAAGGAAAAAGGACAGTCTGTTATTTCAGGAACGGATGTCTTTAAACTGTATGATACCTATGGTTTCCCAGTAGAATTGACCGAAGAAATTGCCGAAGAAGCTGGTATGACAGTAGACCGCAAAGGCTTTGAAGCTGCTATGAAAGAGCAGCAAGAACGCGCACGGGCTAGTGTTGTTAAAGGTGGATCTATGGGCATGCAAAATGAAACCTTGCAAAACATTACAGCTGAAAGCCACTTTAACTATGAAAAAGAGGCTTTATCTGCGAAGTTGGTTGCGATTGTGGCAGATGATAAAGAAGTAGAAGAAGTGACTTCTGGTAAGGCTTACCTCGTTTTTGCAGAAACGCCATTTTATGCTGAAATGGGCGGACAAGTAGCAGACCACGGACAAATCTTGGACCTTGCAGGCAATCTCGTTGCACAAGTCGTAGATGTTCAAAAAGCGCCGAATGGACAACCGCTCCATACGGTAGAAGTGGTAGCACCACTCGCATTAAACCAAGAGTATAAGCTTGAAATTGACCACAATCGTCGTCACCGTGTTATGAAGAATCACACAGCAACACACTTGCTTCATGCGGCTCTTCACAATGTTTTAGGTAAACACGCAACGCAAGCAGGCTCTCTCAATGAAGTAGAATTTCTTCGCTTTGACTTCACTCATTTCCAAGCAGTTACAGCAGAAGAACTACGTCGTATTGAGCAAGAAGTCAATGAAAAAATCTGGGAAGCGATTGACATCAAAACGATTGAAACAGACATTGATACGGCTAAAGAAATGGGAGCAATGGCTCTCTTTGGTGAAAAATACGGCAAAGAAGTTCGTGTGGTGACAATTGGAGATTATTCTATTGAGCTGTGTGGTGGTACTCACATGAAGAATACTTCTGAAATTGGTCTTTTCAAGATTATCAAAGAAGAGGGAATTGGCTCAGGAACTCGTCGCATTCTTGCGGTAACCAGCAAAGAAGCATTTGAAGCTTACCGTGAGGAAGAAGATGCTTTGAAAGCTATTGCAACGACATTGAAAGTTCCACAAATGAAAGAAGTTTCTCGTAAAGTTGAAGCCTTGCAAGAACAACTTCGTCAATTGCAAAAAGAAAATGCTGAGCTGAAAGAAAAAGCAGCTGCCGCTGCTTCAGATGAAGTCTTCAAGAATGTTCAGGAAGCTAATGGACACAGCTTTATTGCCAGCCAAGTTTCTGTATCTGATGCGGGTGCTCTACGCACTTTTGCAGACACTTGGAAACAAAAAGACTATTCAGACGTTCTTGTCCTTGTGGCAGCCATTGGTGAGAAAGTGAATGTCCTTGTGGCTAGCAAGACAAAAGATATTCATGCTGGCAATTTAATCAAAGAACTTGCTCCAATCGTAAATGGTCGTGGTGGTGGTAAAACAGACATGGCTATGGCTGGAGGAAGCAACCAAGCAGCTATTCAAGAATTACTTGCAGTTGTTCCTGAAAAAGTATAATGTCATATACTTTAAGTGAGATAGATCTGTGCTTGTCTCTACAAGGATTTCAAAAAATGAAATCTAAGAGAGTTGCATAAAAATCATACAAAAAACGAACAGTTTCGATATTCTGTTAGTCAGAACATCGGAATTATTCGTTTTTTTATTTGTACGATTAAGTTCTGGCGTTTTATAAATCCAAAAATAGCTTTCATATTTTTGATAGTTACAATTTTATAAAAATATGGTACAATAGTTTTGAAGATAAAACGCTTTCATACAGCTAATTATGTTGCGATAAAAAGACAAATATTGCCAGTTAGCGTATGATTTTTTGTAAAAACTCACAAATTTATGACAAAGGAGATGATGTCGTTCAGTAGTACAGTTTAAGGTAGCGGAAACATGCTTTTTAAAGAGAGAAAGGAGATTCTTATGGGACTCATTAAAGCAGGAATTGGTGCTGTAGGCGGCGTATTGGCTGACCAATGGAAAGAATTCTTTTACTGTGATGCCATGGACAAGTCCGTCATGGTGGTCAAAGGACAAAAGCAAGTATCTGGACGTTCATCTAATACGAAGGGCAGCGACAACATTATTTCGAATGGTTCTGGAATTGCTGTTGCAGACGGTCAGTGTATGATGATTGTTGAGCAGGGAAAAATTGTCGAAGTTTGTGCTGAGCCCGGTCAATTCACTTACGACACCTCTAGCGAGCCGAGCATTTTTACAGGTAATTTAGGTGATTCCATTAAGAAGACCTTCAAACAAATCGGAAAACGGTTCACTTATGGTGGTGATACAGGCAAAGATCAGCGTGTTTACTATTTCAATACCAAAGAGCTGATTGATAATAAGTTTGGCACTCCAAATCCGATTCCGTTTCGTGTAGTGGACTCAAAAATCGGCTTAGATGTGGATGTTTCTGTCCGTTGTTCTGGTGTTTATTCTTATAAGATTGCAGACCCACTTCTTTTCTATACCAATGTCTGTGGCAATGTTGAAAAAGAATATTTGCGTGAAGAGTTAGAATCACAACTGAAAACAGAATTTATCAGTGCTCTTCAACCAGCATTCGCTACATTGTCTGATTTAGAATTGCGACCAAATCAAATTGTTAGCCATAATACAGAACTCGAAAATGCCATGAATGAAGCACTTTCTAGCAAATGGGGAGAACTGCGTGGCTTGAAAGTCATTAGTGTAGCTCTTGGTTCAGTAACTCTTCCAGACGAAGATGCTGAAATGATTAAGCAGGCTCAACGTGTGGCTATTATGAAGGATCCAACCATGGCAGCGGCTACCTTAGTCGGTGCACAGGCAGATGCTATGAAAGCAGCGGCTGAAAATCCAGGTGGTGCGATGACTGGCTTTATGGGAGTAGGAATGGCAGCGGGCGCAGGTGGCATGAATGCTCAAAATCTTTTTGCGATGGGACAAGAGCAAGCAGCTAGTCAGCAAACGCAAACAGCGAGTGCAACCTCTCAAACCCAAACTACTGCAGATAAATGGACTTGTCCAAATGGACATGAAGCTTCAGGTAAATTCTGTCCAGAATGCGGTTCACCAAAACCTGTGAGTGACAGCTGGACTTGTACTTGTGGGACTGTCAATAATGGTAAATTCTGTTCAAACTGTGGTCAACCGAAACCAGAAACCCGCCGTCAATATCGTTGTAGCAATTGTGGCTGGCAACCAGAAGATGCTTATAATCCACCTAAATTCTGCCCTGAATGCGGCAATGTATTTGATGAAAATGACCTTGTTTAAAACTTTTCTAACTATCTCATAGCTCGATGACAGTAGAAAGGAGGTCATCATGGCTGATTTACAAGAATATAAATGTCCAAATTGTGGTGGTGCTCTTGAATTTAATAGTTCAATCCAGAAAATGAAGTGCCCTTATTGTGATTCCGAATTGGATATGTCAAGTTTGAAGGAATTGGATGAACAATTAAAAACCCAGACTGATGAAAATATGACCTGGAGTACGCAGGCTGGTGGTGAATGGGATACGGGCGAGATTGATCAGCTATCAGTTTATGTCTGTAAATCTTGTGGTGGTGAAATTGTTGCTGACGAGTCAACAGCAGCCACTTCGTGTCCATTCTGCGATAATCCTGTCGTTATGATGGGACGTTTTGCTGGTGATTTAAAGCCAGATTATGTGATTCCATTCAAATTAGATAAAAAGGCAGCAAAGGCGAATCTGAACAAGCATCTCATGGGGAAACGTCTCTTGCCAAAAGTTTTTAAAGACCAAAATCATATTGATGAAGTAAAGGGGGTTTATGTTCCGTTCTGGCTTTTTGACACAGAAGCAGATGCGGATGTTCATTATAAAGCAAGCAGGATTAGAACATGGAGTGATAGTGAGTATGACTATACCGAAACAAGCTATTTTTCAGTTATTCGTTCCGGTCAGTTAGCGTTTGAACATATCCCGGTAGACGGTTCAAGTAAATTGGATGATCAATTAATGGAATCCATTGAACCCTTTGATTTTTCAGAAGCTGTTGATTTTCAGACAGCTTACCTAGCAGGATACCTAGCAGATAAATATGATGTCGGAGCCGAGGAGAGCATTACTCATGCTAACAGCCGTGTCAAGCAAAGCACGGAGGAAGCCTTTGAAGATACAGTTACGGGGTTTTCTACCGTTACCCCAGAATCTTCGAATATTCGCTTGATAAATGGTTCAACTAAGTATGTTCTCTATCCAGTTTGGCTCTTAAATACGACTTGGAAGGGCAAAAAATTTGTCTTTGCGATGAATGGTCAGACTGGTAAATTCGTCGGAGATTTGCCCTTAGACAAGCAAGCTTATAGACGTTGGCTAATTGGACTGGGCGTGGCGGCAAGTTTAGTTAGTTATGCGGCTGTATGGATGATTCACTTACTGTAAGAAGGGAGGATGAAATTATGTTGAAGAAATTCATAACATTACTGACAACTCTTCTTCTCTCCTTTCTCATGATTGGGACTGTCTGTGCAGAAGAAACTAGCTATATTCGTGATGAAGTCTCAGCCTTTTCAAGCAAGGAAATAACAGAGATTAACAAAGCGGCTAAAGCTATTGAAGAACAATATCATTTTAAAGTTTACTTTTTGGCAGCAAAATCAGTAGGTGAAGATGGTATTTTGTCTTATGCTGAAAAGGTTTATCAAGAATCTGCAGGCACAGCTGAAGGTATTCTCCTTGCTGTTGATAAAGAAAAAAATGAATGGATCCTATATTATGCCGGAAACGCTAAAGAAAAGCTAGGAGCAAAGAGTGACGACATACTTTGGAAAGCTTTTGAGAGTGGGAAAAATATTTATAGCGGTGTTCGGTATTATCTCAATAAAGTAACCAAATTGCTCAATGCATCGGTCAATCCATTACTGGTAGATGAAGCGGACTTGCTGAAGCCGGATCAAGAAAAAGCCTTGTTAGCAAAGCTCAAAGATGTTAGCAAACGCCAAAAATGCGATGTCGTTGTCGTGACCGTTAAGAGTCTGGAAGGAAAAAGTGCTCAAGACTTCGCAGATGACTACTTCGACTACAATGGCTACGGTCAAGGAAAAAATCATGATGGGGTGCTTTTCTTAATCAGTATGGCAGAACGGAAGTGGCATATTTCAACGACAGGCTACGGCATCACTGCTTTTACCGATGCTGGCTTAGACTACCTATCAAAGCAGTTCTTGCCTGATTTAAAAGATGGTGACTACAATGCTGCTTTTACAACCTACGCTGAGCAGTGTGATGAATTCCTCACTCAAGCACGAAAAGGGCAGCCTTATGATGTAAAAAATCTCCCTAAGGAGCCTTTAAGTTGGTACTGGATTCCTGGAGCATTGGCTATTGGCTTTGGTCTCGCCTTTCTCATCGTAACAGGAATGAAAGGTCAGCTCAAATCTGTCTATCATCAAACCGGGGCCACTGATTACATCAAGAAAAATAGTCTCCAGATTACCAATGCTCAAGAATTCTTCCTCTACTCAAATGTAGATAAGAAAGCAAAACCGGAGCCTAGCAGCTCCAGTGATTCTGGGGGTAGTAGCACACATACATCTTCATCAGACAGAAGTCACGGGGGCAGTGGCGGAAGTTTTTAGATGGATAATAGTGGAAGTTAAAAAAGGTCAGGATATTTATGCTGGCCTTTTTATTACACTTCATTTTACAACAGGGCAAATTTTAAAATTTTTAAACGATGTTGTCCACAATAATTTTATTTTTAGGGAAATTCAACGAGGAATGGTAAAAGCTATCAATTTGCTTTACATCATTTTCCAAGTCAGAAAGAATATCTTCATTTGACAATTGACTTTTATACAAAAAAGTAGCAAACATCTTTCCTTTTATATTCGTATTGAAGTCTGCAATGATTTTTGCATAGAAATAGCGTTTGCCTGCCAAACCTAAGACAATCAGCATATTTCCAAGAATTCCCAACATCAAGATTTGCCAGAGAATTTTTAAATTTTTCGTTTGAAAACTATCAATAATCATCCGAACGAGCGTTGGGTTTAAAACTGACTCAATCCATGTCAGCACGATAAACAGAAAGTAAATCGCTAGTAGTTTTTTTGAAATAAATCGTTTCAGCATATTTGATAAGTCCTATCTAAAATACGAATATTTAAAAACTCTCAAAAAGCTGTTTGAGAGTTTTAAGCGCGCCGTAGCAGTTTTTTAATCAAACTGAGAATTTTAAATTTAAGTGGTTGTGGATAATAGCGGAAGGTGCCCATTTTGCGAACAATGTAGCCATTGAAATTTTGCTTGAAACGGAGCACACCGTCTGAGCCATCGAAAATTCCTGTAATACCAAGAAAATTGTAAAAGGGAATATGTCGCTTGATAGCTTCTTTCATGACATATTCTTGGAGAAGTGCTGGGGCGTAGAATTTGTTAAATTCAGGATAGGAACCACTAAAGAGGTAAGTCGCTTCCTGTGGTGTATAGATAAAGAGGCTGCCTGCAAGAACTTGGTCTTCTGTTCCATATTTATCTATCAATTCTTGTGCTTCGGCCTTACGTGTTTCAAAGCTTTCAAATTGGCTAGATAATTCACGCAGTTGATTGTGCTTTTTCTCCGACTGAGGATTTTTTTCTAAATCCGCTTCTAATTTTTGAATTTTTTGTCTGAGTTTTTTTTGATCATTTTGCAGATGTTGCAGATAATCTTGAAAATTAAGCGTTGCAATCATAAAGTCTGCTTGATTGCCAAAAGCATCGTAGAAATCTTGGTAATAATCCAAAGGTTTGTCACTATATTCACGGCGCTCGGAAGTGGCAGAAGTGATTTCCTTGAAAATTTAATTCATCTCGCTTCAATTTTTTTAATTGAATGCCGAAAGTATTCGCCTTTTTGACGGTTGATTTGCCATTTTTGCTGAAGGATTTGATGAGGTCTTTTTCGGTAAGACCTGCCAGATCTTTGACATAGTGCCAGTCAGGTTCCCCACCGGGATAGCCAGTCTGTAAACCATCAAATTCATAACCTAAGTCTGTCAAATCTTTTATCAATTCTGTTTTTTCGGGCGAAGTAGGTTGACCATTGCTGTCAAATGTTTGATAAGTTTCATAAGGTTTGATAATTAGCTCTAAAGCACCATTTTCTTTGGCGTAGGTCTTGAGTTCACGGTAGAAATGCTGTAGGTCTTGAGGATTTGTTGAAACAGGACCGCAATTGATTTCCATGTGCAGTCCGCCTGTCATGGGCATACTGTAGAGCACGGCTGAAACGGTTAATTCACCGTGTTCATCTGTGTGACCGACATATTGGCAAGTAAAACCGCGTTTCGCTAAGAGCATTTCCATTTCTACTGTTTGCATAAAAGAACGTTGAGTGCAAGACGCGCTATGGTTTACAAATTCTTCCTGACTAAGTCGTTTGAATGTCATACGATTCCTTTCTTAGTGTTTGCTGCGGAATTTCTTTCTCAAAGTATAGGCAAGGTTAGAGAGATGATAGAGTGGATTGGTTGGCAAGTTAAACTCACCGACAAACTCTTCAATGGTTGGATTGAACTTGGACTTAAAGTGATAAAGTCCGCCGTCTAAATCATTTTCAACACCACCCATGTTTTGCCAGTTCGCCCCACGGTCAAAGGCGTGCTTTGCTGTTTCATACCAAGTGAGGAGAGCTGGCTGGTAGCGGCGGTATTCTTCATCCATTCCAGCATAGATATTTTCAGAAGTGGCACCATATTCGAGAACCAAAGTTCCAGAGAGAGGAACAATAGTTGCTCCCTGTGCTATTTTTTCTGACAAGAAATCCATTTCTTCTTGCAGTCGTTTTTGTTCTTGCTTATTGTTTTCAATTTTACCAGGTTTAGTTTTTTCAGTGAACTTGCTGGCTTCTTTTTCAGCCTTAGCTTTTTGAGCTTGGAGACTTTCCAGACGCTCGTTTAAATTAATGCTTGCAAGTGTGATATAGGAATGCTCTGGGTAAGTATCAAGGAGTTTTTGATAATAGTCCTTCCCCCGCAAGTGAATACTCTTTCGATTCTCGGTTTTTTTCATCAAAGCAGAGAAATCATCCAAAAGTTCTTTGCCACCAAACTGGACTTGAATGCCTTTGTTTCGTGCAGTGCGAATGGCTTGGCGTGTACTTTTTGATAAAAGTTCTTCACTGAAATTGTCCTTGTAAATATTTGCTTGAAAGCGTGGCTGAATGGTTTCATCCAATAATTCAGTGCGTCCAAGCCAGATAGCACCTGCTTTTTGCAAGTTGTTAATCAAATCAAGAGTTTTTGGATTGTCCTGTCGTTCTTCCCCACTTTGATTTTGAACTAAGAAAAGACTAGGATCAAACTTGATAAAAAGAGCTTTTTTAGTTTTGGCAAATTGTTTCAAGGAAGTCAGGACAAATTGCAGTAATTCTTGATTCTGATAATCCATAATAGGACCGCGAGGAATATAAAGCATAGTCATACCGAGCGGCAAAGGCTTGATGAGAATACTAGCAGAAGCCACTAATTGGTCATTTTTGTAAAAGCCAATTCGTTCATTGTCCCAATTATCTTTGACCTTTGCCCAAGAAGCGCTTTGAAGCAAGTTGGTTTGAGAACTTTTCTTAACAAAATCATCGTGTTCTTGAGCAGATGTTCCTATTTTATAAGTGTACATTAGTTTAAAACCCACTCTCTAATAGCGTATGCAACGCCGGATTCATCGTTTGATTTGGTGATATATTTGGCAATTTTCTTCAACTCGTCAGTCCCATTTTCCATTACAACAGGATTTCCCACGACTTCTAGCATTGCACGGTCGTTTTCTTCGTCCCCGATAGCCATAGTCTCCTCTTTTGTCAATCCTAATTTTTCCGCTAGATGCACGACTGCAGCCCCTTTATTGACAGTTTTTTTGACAATTTCTAAGTAAAAAGGTGCAGATTTCACGAGTGTGTACTTGTCGTACAATTCTTTTGGGAGTTTGGCGATTGCTTGATCTAAAATTTCTGGTTCGTCAATATACATGATTTTGACGATTTCTTTGTCTACCATCTCTTCTGGAGTGCGGTAGTAGACTGGCATATTGACCAGTCCGGCTTCGTAAACGGTATATTTTCCAATGTTACGGTTAGCAGTATAAATACCGTCCTTGGTGATAGCGTGCATGTGAACCCCTAATTTGCGACTGAGACATTCAATATCCAAATAATCATCGTAGGTTAGAGTTTCTTTGATATATTCTTCCCCTGTAACTGTATCTTGAACCAGCCCGCCATTGAAGGTAATGACATAATTACCTGGCTCGTTTAGGTGTAACTCTTCAAGCAAATTTCTCACTCCTGGAATGGGGCGTCCAGTTGCAATGACAATCTTTACTCCAGCAGCTTTGGCATCTTGTACAGCAGAAAAAACTTCTGGTGTGACTTCTCTTTTGGTGTTTAATAAGGTTCCGTCAATATCAACGGCAACTAGTTTAATACTCATGTTCGTGTGCTTCTCCATATATAAATTGGTCGTTTTTGATATACGACAAGAAAGTTTTACTATTTTCACTAAAAAGTCCAGCTTCTTTCAGCATTTCTTTTGGGAAATAAAAACGGTTGTCGCCGTGCCTTGTGCCTGCTAATGTTTCGACGATAGGGGATAAAGTGGACAACTCCGCGAGACTGCCATCCTTTTGGATAATTTCAATCTGAGTGCGTGGTTTTTCGACATCTGGACGATAAAAATCATAAGGTAGATCAAAATTGCGGTGAATAGCGGTATAGTAGTCAGGATCAAAACCGACTTCTGCAACCAAATCCCGCATAACATTCAGATTTTTTTCATTTTCCTTTGAAAAAATAATGGATTTAAAGACTTTGCGGTTGATGAAACGCTGTGCCAAGTCAGACAAAATCGTATCAGGGCTTGTCATCCAGACCTGAAAATAAGTATTCATCACGCCGTCATCCAAAGCAAGATAATCTTTTAAAGTCACTCTTTTTTCAAAGAAAGGAATAAGGTTGGGAGAAGAGAGCGCAAAATAGTCTTTCTGTTTTGCGTAGAGAAATTTCGCTCGCTTGAGCAAGTTTTGCAAGAGCACTTCCATTGCCCGACTAGCAGGATGAAAATAAACCTGCATATACATCTGGTACCGACTGACGACATAGTCTTCCACGGCATGCATGCCGTTGCGCTTAAAAGCAATGCCATTTTCAACAGGACAAATAACGCGCAAAATTCGTGTTAAATCAAATTGCCCATAAGAAGCGCCTGTGTAGTAGGAGTCTCGCAAGAGATAATCCATGCGATCGACATCAATCTGACTGGAAATAAGTTGCACCACCTGTTTGTTTGGATAGGTGTGGTTGATAACGCTGGCTACTTTTTCCGGAAAATCAGGCGAAACTTGAACCAGAACTTTGTTAATCTCTGTTTCAGGGTTTGTGATAATCTGGCGTGTAATTTCCTCGTGGTCGGTATCAAAGAGACGCTCGAAAGTATGTGAATAAGCGCCGTGACCGACATCGTGCAAGAGGGCTGTTGCCATGACAAGTAAGCTTTCATGACGATCCCAAACCTCTGGATATTTTTCGTCAAAAATCTCTGTGATACGTCGTGCAATCTCATACACTCCTAGACAATGGGAGAAGCGACTATGCTCTCCACCGTGGAAGGTATAGCTGGAAGTTCCTAGTTGCTTGATACGGCGTAGACGTTGAAATTCCTTTGTATTGATCAAGTCGTAGATGACCTGATTATTGACGTGGATATAGTTGTGAACTGGGTCACGGAATACTTTTTCGTTCATATGACCATTATAGCAAAATCCTGCTCTTTTTGGTAAAATAGTAGGACAAGAGACAGAAAGAGGACATGATGTGAAGATTCGGATGCGAAATACGATTCAGTTTGATGAACAGTTGGAAGTGATTGACCAACTCTATGACGTGGAAGTGCGTGAAAAGGGGGATTATAGCTATTTACTCTTTTATAATGAGGAAAAGGAAAAAGTGGTTCTCAAGTTTCATGGTCAAGAACTGGTGATGACCCGTTTCTCGAGTCCCAAGACCATCATGCGTTTTCTAAAGGATAGTGATAGTTTGGCCTATATTCCTACTCCAATGGGGATGCAGGAGTTTACCATTCAAACGAGTCACTACAAACTGGATGGGCAAAAGATTGAGCTAGCCTATCAACTACAAAATCAAGAGGGACATCCCTTTGCCAGCTATCAATTAGAAATTACTTGGGGATAAGAAAAAGGTTGGCCAATGCCAACCTTATTTGATATAGAGTTCTTGGTTTTTTAGGACAATTTCACGTACACTTGCAAATTTCTTGAGTTTTTTAAGTTCTTCAGGATGGGTTACGAGAGTGATAACATAGCCTTCTTTGCCCATGCGACCTGTACGGCCAGCGCGGTGAGTGTAAGTTTCGATGTCTCTAGGAATATCAAAGTTTACGACACATTCTAGGCTATCGATATCAATTCCACGAGCTAGAAGGTCAGTTGCAAGGAGAAGAGTTAGTTGCTTTTCCTTAAACTTTTCCAAGATAACTTTTCTGAACTTGACATTGACATCACTGGCTAAAGAAACTGCTAAGACATCTCGAAACTGCAATTTCTCCTCTGCACTTCCAAGGTCTGATAGGCTGTTAAAGAAGACTAGACCACGGAAATCCTCTACATGAGCCAGTTTTCGTAGCATATCCACTCGGTGACGTTGGTCTACCTGCATGTAGAAGTGTTGGATGTTATCTAACTTTTGGTCAGAAAGATCAATGGTGCGCGTGTTTGGAGCAATCTTTTCTTGGTCAAACTTGGTCGTCGCACTCATGTAGATGAGTTGGTGGTCACGAGGTGCATAGCGAACGATTTTATCAACAAAATGATACTGAGAATCGCTGAGCAGCTGGTCAAATTCATCTAAGACGATTGTATCAATATTCATCATCTTAATTTTTTTTAGCTTGACCAACTCAAAAATTCGACCGAGAGTACCAATGATAATCTCTGGTCCTTTTTTTAGACGTTCAATCTGGCGTTTTTGACTGGATCCGGAAATAAATAGCTGAGAATTCAAACCGAGTGAGTCTGCCCAGCTTTTGCAAACTTCAAAGATTTGTCCAGCCAGTTCAGTATTAGGAGCTAAAATCAAGAGCTGTTGAGCTTTTTTTGGTGTTAGCTTAAGTAGACAGGGAAAAAGATAGGCTAAAGTTTTGCCAGTTCCCGTTGGACTGATCCCTAAAACAGATTTTCCTGATGAAATCGGCTCAAATAACTCTTCCTGTATACTTGTAAGTTCTGAAAATCCTAGGTTTTCTAACTTGTCTTGCCAAGAGTTAGGAAAATGTGTTTTAATCATAATCAACCTCAAATCTAATGCCAGCATCCTTGCGCATGGTCCACAATGTTTGGTGAACGGCAGATGCTGCTTTCAGCAATTCCTCATAAGCGGTTCTTTCTTTCCCCAGTAATACTGTCGCAAAAGCTTGAGCTTCCTCCTGCATGGTATGAGAAGCTTGCTGGATGGGAAGAATGGTTTCTTGTCCATCTAGTCCATGGAAAATAGCAGAGCTGATAAATTCAATCCCGTCTAAAGTGAGGGTTCCTTGATCAGTATATATTTCAGCAGGTAGATTGCTATTGATATTTTTTCCTGCCTGAATCCCGACTTGAAAATCAGGATAAATCAAAGATCCCACTCCATTTAAGTCAACTGAATTAGGCAATTGATAAGCACTGTATCGGGCAGATTGAGGAGAACCAAAGAGCCTAATAGCAGTGTAGACGGGATAGACACCTAGGTCCATTAAAGCTCCACCAGAAAACTTAGCAGAAAAGACATTAGGCTCCTTACCTGAAAGTAGTGCCTGCATCTTAGAAGAATATTTGGCATAGGTGAAGTGAGCTCCCCAGATAGTCTTGTCCTTGAGGAAGTCTTGAATAGTAGCGAAGGCCTTT